>OJMK01002704.1_pt1 | contig 11653 bp, 7 predicted proteins | sample 1597201 | NCBI WGS metagenome assembly OJMK01 (sample SAMEA2452125, study PRJEB22498) | human gut metagenome | reverse complement strand
ACGCATGCGGCACAAGCCTTCGCAGATGTCCGGTGGACAGCAGCAGCGCGTCGGCATTGCAAGGGCGTTTGTGGCAAAGCCGAAAATTGTCTTTGCCGACGAGCCGACCGGTGCGCTCGACTCCGGCTCCACCGAGGAGCTGCTCCGTCTCTTCGGCACGGTCAACGGCGCGGGGCAGACCATCGTCATGGTCACGCACTCCGTCCGCGCGGCCAGCTGTGCGGGCCGTGTCCTCTTCCTGCGCGACGGCGCCGTCGCACAGGAGCTCACGCGCGGCACGGACACGGAGACCGCCTTCTACCGCCGCATCGCCGACGCGCTCACTGCGTCCCAGACGGGGGGCGGCGCGGCATGAATATCCTCTTCTATCCCCGTCTGGCGCTCAGCGGGATGCGCCGCGACCGGCGCATTTACGCCCCCTACCTCGCCGCCTGCGTCTTTATGACGGCGGTGGTCTACGACCTCGCCTTCCTCGCCGGCAGCCCCGCGCTCTACGCCGTCGGCAGCGGCGTAAACGGCATGGGCACCTCGGCGATCCGCCTCGTGATGACCCTCGGCAAGTGGGTCATGGCGGTTTTTGCCCTCCTCTTCTTTTTCTACACGAACGCCTTCCTCATCCGCCGCCGCAAGAAGGAGCTCGGCCTCATGAGCGTCCTCGGCATGGACCGCGGCGCGCTCACCTCGCTTCTTTTCTGGGAGACCGCCTTCTCCGCGCTCGTCTCCCTCACCGCGGGACTCGCCCTCGGCGTGCTGCTCACGCAGCTCTCCGCCCGCGTGCTTTCGCATTTCGCCCGCACGGAGCTGCCCGCTCTGCCGCTGCTGGATCTTGGCGCGGTTCGCTTCTGCGTCCTGACCGATGCGTTTATCTTCTTTCTTCTCCTCCTGAACGCATGGCGGCAGGTGCGCCGCGCCTCCGCGGTCAGCCTTCTCCGCAGCGACAGCCTCGGCGAGCGTCCTCCGAGATCCCAATGGCTCCTCGTCCTTCCCGGCCTGGGCCTTCTCGGCGGAGCCTACTACCTCGCCGTCACCATCACCGAGCCGATCACCGCGATGCTCGTTTTCTTCGTAGCCGTCGTCATGGTCATCCTTGCGACATTCCTTCTCTTCATCGCGGGCAGCGTTACCCTCTGCCGCACGCTCCAAGGCAATGACCGGTTCTATTACCAGAAGAAAAACTTCGTCGCGCTCTCCTCGCTCGTCTATCGTATGAAGCGCTCCGGCGCGGGACTTGCCGTCATCTGTATCCTCTCGACCATGATCCTCGTCATGCTCGGCTCCACCGCGGGGCTCTACTTCGGCGCGGAGGACGTCGTCCGCACCCTCTCCGCCGAGATGAGTCGTGAGATCGCCGCCGAGGCGCGCGCGGAGTTCTACGCCACCTACGGCAGTCTCTTCTTCCTCGCCCTCGTCCTCAGCACGGTGTTCCTCCTCGCCTCCGTCCTGATGCTCTACTACAAGCAGCTCTCCGAGGGCTACGAGGACGCCGCCCGCTTCGCTGTCATGCAGCGCGTCGGCATGACAAAGCGCGACATCCGCACAAGCGTCAACGCCCAGCTGCGCATGGTGTTCCTCCTGCCGCTGCTTGCCGCCTTCGTCCATCTCGCCTTTGCCCAGCCGATGATCTGGCGCATCCTGCGGCTCTTCGGACTTCAGAACCTTCCGCTCGTGCTCGGCGTCACGGCGTGCGCCTGCGCCGTGTTCACCGTGCTCTACTGCGCCGCCTGCCGCCTGACCTCCAACGCCTACTGCCGCATCGTGGGCGAAGGGGTCTGAGGCCGCACCGCCGGAAAATTTGAACAATTCCGTAACAAATCGTCGTTCCGCTTGTTTTTGCTTCGCGCCGTGATATAATAACGTGGAACAACCCCATTTTGTTGCACGGCTTCGTGCAAAAGGAAAGGAAAAATTTATGGGCATCAAATTTTCCGGCTCCGACGCCGGCGGCTTCCGCTTTGATTTCTCCGGCGCGAACAGCGCTGCCGGCGGCAGCGAGGGAAGCGCCGCGCCCAAGCGCGAGCGCAAGCCGCGCAAGGCCGTCGGCACCCCCGGCAAGCGCATCGCCATCAATACCCTCGTCACCCTCCTCGTCGGCGCGGTCTACTTCTACCTCGAGCTGCCCGCCATCAACCTCCACGCCGAGGAGTTCTACGGCTTCGTCCTGCTTCTCTGCGCGGTCTACTGCGGCTGCGCCCTGCTGACCTCCGGCTTTCAGGGCGAGGGGGCCAAGGGCTACTTCCGCTTCGTGAAGAAGCAGTGCACCGTCCCGTTCTTTCTCGCCGCCGGACTGCTCGCGCTTGCCGTCGTCGGCGGCGTGGCCTCGTGGGTCGTGTTCCGCGCGGGCAGCTACCAGAAGCTCCTCACCGTCCAGTCCGGCGACTTCTCCTCCGAGATCGCCGAGGTCGCCTACGACCGCATTCCCATGCTCGATAAGGACAGCGCCGAGAAGCTCGGCGACCGCAAGCTCGGCGAGCTTTCCGACATGGTCTCCCAGTTCGAGGTCTCCGAGGACTACACCCAGATCAACTACCACGGCCGCCCCGTGCGCGTCACCCCGCTGCGCTACGGCGACATCATCAAGTGGTTCAACAACCGCTCCGCCGGCCTTCCCGCCTACCTCATCATCGACATGGTCGATCAGAGCGTGGACGTCGTCCGCCTTGACGAGGGCATGAAGTACACCACCGCCGAGCACTTCTCCCGCAACCTCTACCGCCACCTCCGCTTCCAATATCCGACCTTCATGTTCGAGGAGCCGGTCTTTGAGATCGACGAGGACGGCACGCCCTACTGGGTCTGCGCCAAGAAGGAAAAGACCATCGGGCTCTTCGGCGGCACGGACAACAACGGCGCGGTGCTCGTCAACGCCGTCACCGGCGAGAGCGAGTACCTGACCGAGCCGCCCGAGTGGGTCGACCACGTCTACTCCGCCGAGCTCATCATCGAGCAGTACGACTACTACGGTATGTACCACAACGGCTTTATCAACTCCATCCTTGGCCAGCGCGACGTCACCGTCACCACCGACGGCTACAACTACATCGCCGAGGGCGACGACGTCTACCTCTACACGGGCGTGACGAGCGTCGGCGGCGACGAGAGCAACGTCGGCTTCCTGCTCTCCAACCAGCGCACCAAGGAAACGAAGTATTACCCCTGCGCCGGCGCGACCGAGTACAGCGCGATGGACAGCGCCGAGGGTCAGGTCCAGAACCTGCGCTACACGGCGACCTTCCCGCTGCTCCTGAACGTTGCCGAGCAGCCGACCTACTTCATGGCGCTCAAGGACGCGAGCGAGCTCGTGAAGATGTACGCCATGGTCAACGTCAACCAGTACCAGATCGTCGCCACTGGCGCGACCGTCGCCGAGTGTGAGTCGAACTACCGTCAGATGCTCCGGCAGAGCAATCTGATCTCAGACGATCAGACCGGCATCGACCAGCCGGTCGAGACCGACCGCCGCTCGCTTGAGGGCGTTATCGCCGAGATCCGCTCCGCCGTCGTTGACGGCAACAGCATCTACTTCCTGCGCTTTACAGGCGAGACGGACTTCACCGTCCGCATGAGCGCCGCGGACGTGCCCTACGCGCCGCTGCTCAATGTGGGCGACCGCGTGCGCGTTTGGTACTACGACGGTCATGTCAGCGAATTCTGGATCGAGGCGTGCGACCTTGAGCTGCTGCCCGTCTCCACGCCCGCCGAGCCGGACGACGCGCAGCCCTCCGGCGGCGCGGATGCATAAACCATGCAAATATGCAAAAAGGCGATGGATGTTTTCCATCGCCTTTTGTCATGCTTCGCCGCAGCATGACAGAAAAAATTCAGATGTTAAGCATGACATGAAGGAATAATTGCAGGAATTTTAATAGGTATTATCAAAATTCCGAAACTTTTTCATTTCTGTTTCTGCGCTTTGCACAAAAAGGAAGGAAAAATTTCTCACAGCCGGACGCTTCGATTTTGGACGTACCCCCTTGAGAAAGCGCCTGTTTTGTGATAGTCTAACAGACGAGATGGAAGCACCATCGAAATGCTCTTAACGAGTAAATTTAGAGGAGGCTATTATCATGAATGCTTATATCCAGAGAGTTCTGGACGAGACCAGAGCCAAGAACGCGAATGAGCCCGAATTTCTGCAGACCGTCGAAGAGGTCCTGACCTCTCTCGAACCCGTCATCAATGCCCACCCCGAGTATGAGGCTGCCTGCCTGCTCGAGCGCATGGTCGAGCCCGAGCGCACCATCGAGTTCCGCGTCGTTTGGATGGACGATCAGCTCAAGTATCACGTCAACCGCGGCTACCGCGTTCAGTACAACGCGGCGCTTGGCCCCTACAAGGGCGGCCTCCGCTTTGCTTCCAACGTCAACCTCTCCATCATCAAGTTCCTCGGCTTCGAGCAGACCTTCAAAGATGCTCTGACCTGCCTGCCCATCGGCGGCGCCAAGGGCGGCTCCGACTTCTCCCCCATCGGCCGCAGCGACGGCGAAGTCATGCGCTTCTGCCAGGCCTTCATGACCGAGTTCCATCGTCACATCGGTCAGGACATCGACTGCCCCGCCGGTGACGTTGGTGTCGGCGGCCGCGAGGTCGGTTATCTGTACGGTCAGTATCGCCGCATCGTCGGCGCTGCCGAGTTCGGCGCCATGTCCGGCAAGGCTGTCTGCACCGGCGGCTCCATCCTCCGTCCCGAGGCGACCGGCTTCGGCGCTGTCTATTATCTGCGCGAAGTCCTCAAGCACGACGGCAAGGGCATCAAGGGCCTGCGCGTCGCTATGTCCGGCTACGGCAATGTTGGCTGGGGCATCATGAAGAAGATCGACGAGCTCGGCGGTAAGGTCACCTATTTCGCCGGCCCCGATGGCTACATCCACGATCCGGATGGCGTCTGCGGCGAAGAGAAGCTCAACTTCATCCTCGAGATGCGCGCCAAGGATCCTATGCACTGCAAGCCCTATGCCGATAAGTTCGGTGTTGAGTTCGTCGAGGGTCAGAAGTGCTGGGGCGTCAAGGACGTTGACGTTTACATGCCCGCCGCTACCCAGAACGATGTCAACATGGAGTGGGCCAAGAAGATCGCCGAGTCCGGTGTTCCTTACTACATCGAAGTCGGCAACATGCCCACCACCAACGATGCTCTGGCCTTCCTGATGAGCCAGAAGCACCTCACCGTCGCTCCTTCCAAGGCTGTCAACGCCTGCGGCGTTTCCGTCTCCGAGCTCGAAATGGCTCAGAACGCTCAGCGTATCTACTGGACCGCTGAGGAAGTCGACGCCAAGATGGAAGCCATCATGAAGAACATCTACGACGCTTCCGTTGAGGCTGCCGAGCGTTACGGCCTGGGCTACAACCTGGTCGCTGGCGCCAACATCGCCGGCTTCCAGAAGGTCGCCGACGCCATGATGGCTCAGGGCATTTTCTAAGCCGAACCGCTTTGAAAACCAAAAAGAAGAGCTGCGAAAGCAGCTCTTCTTTTTTGCGCTTTTCATTGCTTACAGAACACTCATCACATCGTAGTGCAGGCCCTCGTCCGCGTAATCGGGAATGAGACCGAGCCGCCAGACGGAGACCGAGGTCACACCCACGAGCTTGGCGCAGGAGAGCTTCTCGGCGGTGCTGCGCGCGTCCTCATACCAGAGAAAGATATGCTGTCCGCTCTCGGTGGTGTAGGTGCACCACGGGCTGCGGGCCGTGTCGGACCAGCCCATCACGGTATCGCTCTGGCACAGACGCTTGTAAACAGTGGTCTGCAGCGGGTGCGTGGAGCGGACCGCGGTCAGCAGACCGTCCGCGTCCGTCTGCCACGCGCGGGCATCCATGCTGACGGCAAGCGTCAGCTTCGCGGGGTCGTCCATCTCACGCGCCGCCGTGCGCACGGCGTAGTAAACCCTGTAGAGCGGCGCACAGGGATGGTTGCGGTAGTAGCGCGAGTTGAGAAATCCGGTGAGGTCGCTCGCCGCGTAGTCGTGCGCCATGAGGATCACGCGGTCGCAGAGCGTGCCGAGCGTCTTGAAATCGTAGCCGTCGAAGTAGGCGTCGCCGTAGACGGCGGGCATGACGGCGGCGTAAAGCGTCTTGTCCTCGGCGTGCAGCGCGGCAGAAAGCTCCGTCATAAAGGCGTTGAAGCTCTCCTTGTCCGCGGCGCGCAGACCCTCGAAGTCGATGGTCACGCCGCTGTAGGGATTGTAGCCGAGGTCGGGGTACACGCGCCCCAGCTCCGCCATGATCTCCGTGACCGCCGCCGCGCGGGAGGACTCGTCGGCGAGCATCGTGCGGAGCGGCGCGTTCGCCATGAAGACGTTGAGCTTGAGCTCCACGCCCGCCTCGCGCAGCGTGGGAACCACATCGGCATAGCCGGCGGGGATGTAGAAGCCTGAGCTGTCGTCCTTCACGGTTGAGAGCTTCGCGCCCTCCTCAGCGGAGTAGGTCATGTGGCTCCAGCCGAAGCTGACGGCGTCGAACTGCTTGGCCTGCTCGAGCTGCGAGTAGGACGAGAGCGCGTAGAAGGCGTGCTTCCACGTCGTGGGCGCGTGGTACTTTTCGTAGACACGCACGAGCATGGCCGCCGCCTGCTCGCGCGCGGCGGTGCCGTCCGGCTCAAAGGTCGTCTCGGTCGCGCCGGTGGTCATGCCGATCTCGTAGGCGATGGCAATGTAGCCGCGCTGGGCGGTCACATCGGCGAAGGGCAGCGCCGCGTCCGCGTCCGCCTTGGCAAGCTCGCCGAGGCCGATCGCGCGCACGAGCATCACGGCCATCTCGCGGCGCGTGATGGCGTCCCTCGGGCGGAATTTTCCGCCCGCGTCAATGACGCCGTTGGCGGCAGCGGTGTTGACAAACTCCCGCGCCCACGAATCCGCGATGTCGACGGCGGCGTCCTCGCCGCTCACGCTCTCCCAGCCGAACATCCGCACCAGAATGGTGACGAACTGCTCGCGCGAGATGGTCTCTCCGAGGCCGAAGCGCCCCTCCCCCACGCCGTTCATCAAGCCGTGCTCCGCGGCCTTGTCGATGCTCTCCCTCGCCCACGAGTCGGCGGGAACGTCGGTGTAGTCTGCGGCGAGCGCGGCGGTGCTCAGCACGAGCGCGAGCAAACAGCTCAAAAATAAGGTTTGTTTCTTCATGGCAGCCTCCGAGGTCGGAAAAGTTTTCGACACCATTTTACAGGAATCGCCGCCGCATTGCAAGTAGACATAATAAAAAATTATGTTCCCATCAAAAAAGAGACCGCCCGAGCGGTCTCTTTTCGCTGTGCGATATGAGTTTATTGCTCCGCGCTGTCGCTGTCCTCCGGCAGCACCGCGGGGGCGGACGCCGCGCACTCCTCGCAAGCCGTCTCCGCCTTGGGCGACGGCTTCGCCGCGCCCTTGCCGAGCAGGAGCGTCACAACCCCGAGGCCGAGCGGCACGGAGACGAGGCCCACCGCAAAGGACAGACCGGGCACACTGGCCGCGACGCGCCAAACGAGGATGCCGATGGCCAGCTCCGCATAGTAGCAGGGAGCCTTCTTCATCGCCCCGCGCCAGAGCAGCGCGCCGAGGAAAAAGCCAAGGAACACGGGAGCGGCGATGATCGCCGCAGCATAAAGGAACAGCACGATCAGCGCAAGGCGCACGCCGACATTCGAAATGAACAGCAGGATCGCCGCGAGCGGTACGCCCGCGAGCACCGCGAAGCCGATGCCGAACGCCTTGGCATACCGGCCGAACGGCGCGCCGTAATACTTCCGATCCACCGTCTCCCACAGCGGCGTGAGCCACAGCAGGACGTAGGCGAGCAGCAGCACACCCGCAAAGCTCAGCGCCTTACGCAGCACGATGCTGCCGACGCCCGGTTCGTCGTCGGGGACCGTAATGCTCACGCCCGCGTCGCCGCTTTCCGGCTCGTCGTAAAGCTCGGCGTTGTCCGCGATGCCGTCGGGCACGGAGCGCAGGGAGCTTGCATTGCAGTGCAGCCGCCCGCCGATCTTGGCACCGTCGCCGATGACGACGTTCTCGGCGCTGACGTACACGTCACCGCCGACGGAGCCGGTGATGGTGACGGTGTTGGCGGCGGCGTAGAGGTCGCGCCCCACCGTGCCGTCCACCGTGATGCTCTGACCCGCGGCGAACACGTCGCGCTGCGCCGTGCCGCTCACGCCGATGCTGTAGCCCGCGAGGAACGCGTCGTTCTCCGCCGTGCCGCCGAGCGTCACCTCATAGCCCGCGGCCATGACATACGCGCCCGCGCCGTTCACGCCGACGGTCCTGCCCGCAGCGAGCAGGACGCCGTTCACCGCGGCACTGCTCCGCACGGTCTCTCCCGAAAGAAACAGCGAGCCGTCGCGCGTACCGTCGGCGGAGCCGTCGGCAAAAACGTCCTCGAACGCGGCGCAGGCCGGCACGGCGAGCGCCGTCGCCAGCAGCAGGCTGAGGAACAGGGATACGAGCTTCTTACATTTCATTTTCCTTTTCTCCTTCCATCGCGGCGGGAGCATTTGCTTTCCCGTCCGCGTCTTCAAACATTTTGCGGGACTCCTCCTCGCTGAGCCCCATGATGAGGTTGACCGTGCGACGCATATCGTCCGTCGCCTCGTCCACCCAGTCGGCGTCCTCGTGCAGGATGCAGCTCCCCAGGCCGTGCGCGAGGAAAATGGCCATGGTGTGCGGGTCCATCGTCGGCTTCGCGCCGCAGGTCATGAGCGTGCGGATGATGTCCTCGATATACGGCTCGATGACCGTGAGCGTCTGCTCGCGAATGGCCCAGCGGACCGTGCGGTGCATATTGCCCTCGTACTTCGTGCGGAAGGCGCGCACCTCGCGCTTGATGTAGCTGAAAAAACGCAGCAGCGCCCGATAGGGCTTCTCCTTCGCCTCGGCGGCAAGCGCCTCAAAGTCCTTCCGGTAGGGCTCGAAGAAGTGGTCGAGCACATCGGTGAACAGCTCGTCCTTCGTCTTGTAGTAATAGTAGAACAAGCCGACCTCGCCGCCGACCTCCAGCATAATGCCGCGCACGCTCGTGCCGTCGTAGCCGTGCTCAAAGATCTGTCGTCCTCCGACCTCGCGGATGCGGTTCTTCGTGCCGCCCTCGATCATCTGCTTTCGTGCCATAGGGAGTGCTCCTTTCCTGAACAGTTCTCAAATTATAGCACGCCGTAAAGAAATTGCAATATGGCGTTTTGAACAATATTCAAAAATATAGCCTTCTTTTGTGCTACCGGATGATGAAAGCGTGCAGGAAAGCGCAAAAGGTCATTGCGTTTTTGTCTATTTTCTGATAAACTGGATGCATCGCAAGCAAATACAAGCAAAACCGGCTGAAAGAGACAGAAGGGAGCTTTATCGTATGGGACTCATCAAAGCGATCGCGGGCGCCGCGGGCGGCGTGATGGCCGACCAGTGGAAGGAATACTTCTACTGTGAAGCGATGCCCGCAAACATTCTGGCGACCAAGGGCCACAAGAAGGTCACGGGCCGCTCGAGCAACACCAAGGGCGATGAGAACATCATCACCAACGGCTCGATGATCGCCGTAGCGGACGGCCAGTGTATGCTCATCGTCGAGCAGGGCAAGGTCGTGGAGGTCTGCGCTGAGCCGGGCGAATTTCTCTACGATTCCTCCACCGAGCCGAGCATCTTCTCGGGCAAGCTCGGCGACGGCATCGGCGACGTTTTCCGCAACATCGGCAAGCGCTTCACCTTCGGCGGCGAAGCGCCGAAGGATCAGCGCGTTTACTACTTCAACACGAAGGAGCTCGTCGGCAACAAGTACGGCACGGCGTCTCCCGTTCCGTTCCGCGTCGTGGATCAGCGCGCGGCGATCGACATCGACGTGGGCATCCGCTGCTTCGGCGAGTACAGCTATCATATCGCCAACCCGCTCCTGTTCTACACGAATGTCTGCGGCAACGTGAGCGAGGACTATGACCGCTCGAATCTCGACAGCCAGCTCAAGACCGAGCTGCTCACCGCGCTCCAGCCCGCGTTCGCGAAGATCAGCGAAATGGGCATCCGCTACTCCGCGCTGCCCGGCCACACGGTCGAGCTGGCGGACGCGCTCAACGAGGCGCTGAGCGCCAAGTGGCGCGACCTGCGCGGCATCGAGGTCGTCTCCTTCGGCGTTTCCTCCGTCACGGCGAACGAGGAAGACGAGAAGATGATCAAGGAGATGCAGCGCAACGCGGCGTTCATGGACCCGACCCGCGCGGCGGCGCATCTCGCGGGCGCGACCGGCGACGCGATGAAGACGGCGGCGGCGAACCCAAACGGCGCGGTCGGCGCGTTCATGGGCATGGGCATGGCCGGCGGCATGACCGGGAACCAGATGGCGGGCCTTTACCAGCAGGGCGCACAGATGCAGCAGGCGGCTCCCGCCGCGGCAGGCTGGACCTGCGCGTGCGGACAGACGGGCAACACGGGCAAGTTCTGCGCGAACTGCGGCAAGCCCGCTCCGGTGAGCGCGAACGAGTGGACGTGCAGCTGCGGCGCGAAGAACACGGGTAAGTTCTGCTCGAACTGCGGCAAGCCCGCGCCCGCCGGCGAGTGGACCTGCGCGTGCGGCACCGTGAACAAGGGCAAGTTCTGCTCCAACTGCGGCAAGCCCTTCGGAGGCTGAGATAGAATGAAGCGAAATTGATCTGGCTGTTTATCACCGGCATCGCGGTCGGCATCGTGCTCTCGGGACTTTATAAGCACTTCGTGACCGATCAGATCATGGACGGCGGCAATATGGAAAACCCAGACTACATCCTGCATCAGCACGACGGCGAAAACGCCGACTGACAGGGCTTTCCCTGAAAATTAAGAAAACGGAGAATAAGAGCATGGGACTGTTTGATAAAAAGTACTGCGACATCTGCGGCGAGAAGATCGGCCTGCTCGGCAATCGCAAGCTCGAGGACGGCAATCTCTGCAAGGACTGCGCGAAAAAGCTCTCGCCCTGGTTCAGCGAGCGCCGCAACTCCACCGTAAGCGAGATCAAGGAGCAGCTTGCCTACCGTGAGAAGAACCAGGAACGGGCATCCCAGTTCCGCACCACCCGCTCCTACGGTGAGGACTGGAAGCTTCTGCTGGACGAAGAGCACCGCTGGTTCACCGTCACCCGCGCCCGCGACCTGGCGGACGCCAACCCGGATATTCTGGACTACACGGCGCTGACCGGCTGCCGCGTGGACATCGACGAGAGCCGCACCGAGCAGATGCGCGAGGACGCGGACGGCAAGGAAGTCAGCTATGTCCCGCCCCGCTACGAGTATTCCTACGACTTTGACATCATCATTTCCGTCAATCACCCCTATTTTGACGAGATGCGCTTCCGCCTCAACGACAGCTCTGTGTACATTGAGCCGCAAAGCACCGTGCAGCGCCCGATGATGGGGCAGCGCCCGATGGCGGGCCAGATGCAGCGTCCCATGCCGGGCCAGATGCAGCGTCCCATGGCGGGGCGTCCGCAGCCCATGGGCCGCCCGATGATGGGGCAGACGATGAATGTCGCACCCGCCAACTTCGACCCGGAGAACAGCATGGAATACCGCAAGTACCGCGAAATGGGCGACGAGATCCGCGCGGCGCTGCAGCAGGTGATGGAGACTGCCCGCGGCGGCGCTGCGGCGCAGCCCACCGCGCAGGAGGAGACCGCGCAAATGACCGGCGGCAATTATAACCGCAACATCCGCCAGAGAGTG
>OJMK01002698.1_pt1 | contig 11683 bp, 9 predicted proteins | sample 1597201 | NCBI WGS metagenome assembly OJMK01 (sample SAMEA2452125, study PRJEB22498) | human gut metagenome | reverse complement strand
CCCGAGGAGCCGGGAATCTGCACGATGAGCAGAATGACCGCGATGGCCTTCCCGATGTGCCTAAATGCGTAGGCCAGCGCGAACATGAGGTTCACGTCCACGAACACTGTGAGCAGCCCTGCGCCGATGAAGGCCGCCGGACTTTCGCACTGAATTCCGAGGGCCAGAGCGCCCACGCAGCAGACGAGCCCCATGGCCAGCCCGCACACCATGTAGAACAGCCAGCGTCCGAAGTAGGCCTGCACGGCGGTGAACTTCGGCAGCCCCTCAGGATCGACGCGCAGCTTCACCATGGCCATGAGGATGAAGCCGGCCACCCACAGGGCCAGATTCGTGAAGAAGGGGGTGACGCCGCTGCCGTAGTTCTTCACGGGGTACACCAGCTGCGTGTCCAGGGCCACGGGCGCGGCCATGAAGGCGCCGATCTTCTCCGGGTCGGCCTTCAAATACCCGGCCAGGTCCTTCACGGTGGCGGAGTTCTGCAGCGCGGTCAGGTCGGTGAGCAGGGCCGAACTGCTGGCACGCAGGGCATCCGGCAGGGTGGCGGGCAGCAGGTCCAGATCCTGCCGGAGAAACGCATCCCACACGGCAGCGCGGGCCGCTGCGGTGCGTACTGGTGAAAAGGCTTCGTCGGCCTGCAGCTGGCACAGGAACTCGTGCGCGTCCCCGGCGGAAATGCCCTGCACGGCCCGGCTGCGGCCATAGCGGGCAAGCTCTTCCTCGGTCAGTGCGCCGGTAAAGCCTACCCGTACCGGCCCGTACCGGCTGGCAATGCGCTCCAGCACATCGGGAGAAAAGGCCAGATACCGGGTGCCCTCCGGCAGGGCCAGCACCTGTGCCAGCGCTTCGCGGCAGCGGGCCGGGCCAGCGGCGGAATAGCAGCGGGCAAGGGATGTTTCTTCTTCTGCAAAAGGTACGGTGAGCACGGCAGGCACACTGAGCAGATGCACGCAGTTCTGGCTGGCGTTCAGGTAGGCCAGCACAAAGCCGGGCTGTTCGCCGGAGACGCACAGCAGCACAGTGAGCTGGTCGGTGGTCTTGGGCAGCTGGATGGGCACACCGCTCTCGCTGCGGGCAGCCTGCCGCAGCTGGGTGCGCAGCTGCTGACGGGACAGCAGCACCGTGCCGCCCACCAGCGGCACCAGCACCAGCAGCGAAGCAAACAGTGCTGCCCAAAAGGGCTTCCAACCTCCACTGCGCATGGGATACACCGCCTTTCCTTTGCATAAAGCTTTGGCCTGCAGGCAAGACTTTATGCAGAAAAGGAGGCGTTTGCAGATGAAAAACGAAAAGGATGCCGCACCGGTAGCGGAGGAGGAACGGGAAGATTTCTGGCTGGAGATCGGCCCCGCCAGCGCCTATTACGGCACAGATTCTTACGAGACTGCGAAAGAAAACGGCGATGCCAGCCCGGATGGCAAAGCCCGGGGGTTTGAAGGCGCAGAGCCAAAAGAAAAGTAAAATAAATTTATGGCAGCGCTATGATGAGGGAGGATAAAAGTAATACCAAAACAAAATTCATCTGTCGGCATAACAGATGAAAAAGCAGCGTATGATATACAAAATGTCTTGCGCACAAGGACAGAATATGGTATAGTCTTTCTATCGCGCACAACTGTGCGCCGGAAGAACTGAAAAAGACGTGCACGGCGGGGAAAGACCGTGCACTCTGGAGAAGCCCGCTTGTAAAGTGGGTGCCGAAGGTGTAAGGCCGCAGGGAAAGCGGCTGTATCTCTCAGGCAAAAGGACAGAGCCATCGTCTTTGCGCAATGGGGCGCAGCCGGGAATGCGGCGCACCCCGGCTGCGGAAAATGAGAGCGCTCCGAATTTTGCGGGCAGAGCCTTTGGTGGGCTCTGTCCGCTTTTGTTTTGTGTATAGGGGGAAAGAGAGAATGGTCGAGATGATCACGCAGGTGAACAATGCCATCAATGGCGTGGTGTGGGGGCCGTTTGGTCTGGCACTGCTGTTCTGCACCGGCTTCTGGATGAGCGCCCGCACGGGCTTTTTCCAGTTCCGCAAAATGGGCTACTGGCTCCGGCACACCATTGGCGCGATCTTCACCAACAAGGACATCACCGCGCACACCAGCAAGGAGGATATGGCCATCAGCCAGTTCCAGAGCATGTGCACGGCGCTGGCGGGCACCATCGGCACCGGCAACATCGTGGGTGTGGCAACGGCTATCGTTTCCGGTGGGCCGGGAGCCATCTTCTGGATGTGGGTCATGGCATTGCTTGGCATGATGACCAGCTTTTCGGAGAATGTGCTGGGCGTGTACTACCGCCGCAAAAACGAAAAAGGCGAGTGGTCGGGCGGTGCCATGTACTACCTCACCGATGGTCTTGGTGCAAAGAAGGGCTGCAAACAGCTGGGCAAGGTGCTGGCAGTGCTGTTTGCCTGCTTCTGCATTCTGGCTTCTTTCGGCATTGGAAACATGAGCCAGATCAATTCCATCGCGGGCAACATGAACGCTGCTTTTGGCGTACCGACCCTCGTCACCGGCCTGTGCCTGATGGTGATCACGGCCCTTATCGTCATTGGCGGTTTGAAGCGCGTTGCCGCTGTTACCGAAAAGCTAGTGCCGCTCATGGCCCTGTTCTACATTGCAGGCGCGCTCATCATCGTAGTGCTGCACGCGGGCAACATCCCAGCGGCATTTGCGGCTATTTTCAAGGGTGCGTTCAACCTGAACGCGGCAGGCGGCGGTGCGCTGGGCTACGGCATCAGCCAAACCATCACCTGGGGCTTCAAGCGCGGTGCCTTCTCCAACGAAGCCGGTCTCGGCTCTGCCGTCATGGTCAACTCCGCTTCCAACGTCAAGGAGCCGGTGCATCAGGGCATGTGGGGCGTGTTTGAGGTGTTTGCCGATACCATCGTGGTCTGCACGCTCACTGCTCTGGTCATCCTGACCACCGGCGTGGTGGACCTGCAGAGCGGCGCTGTACTGGCCGGTGTGCAGGACAACGCATTGGTGGGTCAGGCCTTCACCGCCGCATTTGGCAGCTTTGGCCCCAAGTTCATTGCTGTTTCCATTCTGTTGTTTGCCTACTCCACTACGCTGGGCTGGAGCCACTACGGCACCAAGGCCGTGGAGTATCTCTTCGGCACCACAGGCAGCCGCATCTACAAGGTGGTCTTTGTGTGCATGACCGTGGTGGGTGCCACCATGAAGCTGGGCCTTGCGTGGGATCTTTCCGATACTTTCAACGGTCTGATGATGATCCCGAACCTGATCGGCGTGCTGGTGCTGTCCGGCACTGTGGTGGACATCACCCGCAACTACTTCGACCGCCGGGTGAAGGGCAAGGACATCGAACCCATGTGGTCGGCTTTCCTGGAGTACCAGAAGCAGGAGGAGGCCGAAGCCGCCGCAGAGGAAGCGGAGCTGGAAAAGGCCGCAAACGAATAAAATACCCAAAAGCAAGGGCTGTCTGTGAATGAGGACAGCCCTTGCTTTTGTCTGCTGCCCTGCCTTATAATAAATTAAAAACAGGGGAGGGAACACCCATGAGCGAATTTTCCCATCTGAAAAACAAACTTCTTGCCGAACAGGTGGAGGACGAAATTTACCACTATATTCTGGATACCCCGCTGGAACCGGGCGCCAAGCTGCCCAATGAATTTGAGCTGGGCGAAAAGTTCGGTGTGGGCCGCAGCACGGTGCGCGAAGCCGTGAAGCTGCTTTCCAGCAAGGGCATCGTGGAGGTGCGGCGGGGCTCCGGCACCTATGTGGTCACGACTGCCAAGGGCCTTTCGGACCCGCTGAACCTGCGCAGCGTGCAGGACAAGAACGCACTGGCGCTGGATCTGGTGAACGTGCGCCTGCTGCTGGAACCGGGCATGGCCGAGATGGCAGCGCTGAACGCCACCGACGAGGACATTGAGCGCATCCAGCGCCTGTGCGACCGGGTGGAGAGCAAGATCCACAGCGGTGATCTGTACATCGAGGACGACATCGCATTCCATACCTGCATTGCCGAGAGCAGCAAGAACATGGTGGTGGAGCAGCTGATCCCCATTATTGATACGGCGGTCATGATGTTCGTGAATGTTACCCACAAAAAGCTGACGGAGGAGACCATCCTGACCCACCGCATGATCACCGAAGCCATTGCCCGGCATGACCCCATTGGCGCCCGGTCTGCCATGGTGATGCACCTGAACTTCAACCGCAACTGCATCCGAAAGCTTTACGACGGCGAATGGGAAGACTGATGCCGCTGCATTTTACGTCCCCGCACAGTGCAAGGTCTGTGCGGGGACTTTTTATGCCTGAAGTTGTCTGATGACTTTTTAAGACGAATGACACAGAAAAGTCGAAAAACTGGTTAGATTATATGATGTATCCAAGATTTCAGAGCAATGTGCACGAAAAACTGGGCTGGTTATTGTCATAAAGTGGGTTCTGACTGCGACAACTTGCAAACGAGGCGGGAGTCGATTAAAATGAATATGTAAGATGTCCGACAGTCAAAAGGATGATTTGCAAAGCAGAAAAAGAGCATTTTGGAGGTATGATCATGGAACTGCGTTCTCAGGCAGTGCGTAAACTGGCACCGGAAAACGATCCGCTGAAGATCGGCATGGGCTGGAAGGTGGACGACCTTGCAAAGCCCCAGATCATGGTGGAGAGCACCTTTGGCGACAGCCACCCCGGCAGCGCCCATCTGGATCAGTTCGTGAAGGAGGCTGTACAGGCAGTCAACACCCACGGCGGCAAGGCTGCACGCTATTTTGCAACCGATATGTGCGACGGTATCGCACAGGGCCACGACGGCATCAACTACTCGCTGCCCCACCGTGATGCCATCGTGAATCTGGTGGAAGCTCAGGCCAACGCAACCGTGTACGACGGCGGCGTATTCATCGCCAGCTGCGACAAGTCCATGCCCGCCATGCTGATGAGCATTGGCCGCCTGAAGGATATGAGCGCCATCGTGGTCACCGGCGGCGTGATGGAAGCCCACACCCTGCCCAAGAAGTACGTGGTCAATGACCCCGCCTGCGCCATCAACGACCTGCTGACGCTGGAACAGATCGGCAAGTTCGACGCATGGGAAAAGACGGGCGTGATCCCCAACGAGCAGCTGGACTACTACAAGCACAATGCCTGCCCCAGCTGCGGTGCCTGCTCCTTTATGGGCACCGCTTCTACCATGCAGATCATGGCCGAGGCATTGGGCCTGATGCTGCCCGGCACCGCCCTGATGCCGGCCACCGCCCCGGAGCTGAAGCAGGCTGCCTATGATGCCGGCGTTCAGGTGATGAAGCTGGTGGCCGAGGGCATCAAGGCCAAGGACATCGTCACCATGAAGAGCTTTGAAAACGCCATCATGGTGCACGCCGCCATCTCCGGCTCCACCAATGCCACCATGCACCTGCCCGCCATTGCCCACGAGTTCGGCTTTGAGATCGATGCCGACACCTTTGACCGGATGCACCGCGGCGCACACTATCTGCTGAACATCCGTCCTTCCGGCGACTGGCCCGCACAGTACTTCTACTATGCAGGCGGCGTGCCCCGCGTGATGGAAGAGATCAAGTCCATGCTGCATCTGGACGTGATGACTGTCACCGGCAAGACGCTGGGCGAAAACCTGGAAGACCTGAAGAAGAACGGCTTCTACGAGCACTGCGACGAGATCCTGCAGGAAAAGACCAAGGGTCTGGGCATCAAGGTCACCCGCGAGGATATCATCCACAGCTTTGACAACGCCAAGGGCACCGACGGCAGCATTGCTATCCTGAAGGGCAATCTGGCCCCCGAGGGCAGTGTCATCAAGCACACCGCCTGCCCCAAGAACATGTTCCACGCCACCCTGCGCGCAAAGCCCTTTGACAGCGAGGAAGAGTGCATCAGCGCCGTTCTGAACAAGCGGGTCCAGCCCGGAGATGCCATCTTCATCCGTTACGAAGGCCCCCGCGGCAGCGGCATGCCCGAGATGTTCTACACCGGCGAGGCCATCTGCGCCGACCCGAAGCTGGCTTCCAGCGTGGCGCTCATCACCGACGGCCGCTTCTCCGGCGCAAGCCGCGGCCCGGTCATCGGCCATGTCAGCCCGGAGGCCGCTGTGGGCGGCCCCATCGCTCTGGTGGAAGAGGGCGATCTCATCCGCATCGATGTGCCGAACCGCCAGCTTGCCATCGTGGGCGTGAACGGTGAGGAAAAGACCCCCGAAGAGATGGAGGCCATCCTTGCCCAGCGCCGTGCCAACTGGAAGCCCAAGGCTCCCAAGTACACCAAGGGCTTGCTGAAGCTCTACTCTCAGCACGCTGTCAGCCCCATGAAGGGTGCATATATGGAGTAAAAACGCTTCGTTTGCGATAAAAACCAAAAACAAAAAATCAACTGTTCAGCGTTGTTTTGCTGAGCGGTCTGGATAAAGTTACGCCAAAAACAAAAAAGCGGATATTGCTTCACCTATAAAAACCATCGAAATCCGGTGTCCGTCTGCGGGGACGGCGCTGAAATAAGACCCAAAGCACACAAAACATCAAAAAATGGAGGAAACGTTTATGACAGCTGTTGCAACCCCGGACGCCGCGCGGCTCGTGTTCGCCGCGGTGGCGGGCCTGATCCTTTTGCTCATCCTTATCATCAAGTTCAAAGTCCACGCCATGATCTCCATCCTGATCGGTGCGGTGGGCATCGGCCTGATGGCCGGTATGCCCCTGTCTGACATCATCGGCTCGGTCAACGAAGGTATCGGCAACACCTTAAAGGGCATCGCTCTTCTGGTGGGTCTTGGCTCCATGTTCGGTGCCATTCTGGAAGAATCCGGCGGCGCACAGACGCTGGCCGTGACCATGGTGCGCAAGTTCGGCGACGAAAAAGCCGCATGGGCGCTGGGTATCACAGGTCTGGTGGTGGCCATGCCGGTGTTCTTTGATGCCGGTCTGATCATCCTGATCCCGCTGGCCTTCTCTCTGGCAAAGCGCACCAAGCGCTCGGTCCTGTACTATGTCATCCCTCTGCTGGCCGGTCTGGCTGTCGGCCACGCCTTCATCCCTCCCACGCCGGGCCCCGTTCTGGTGGCCAGCATGCTGGGCGTTGATCTGGGCTGGGTCATCCTCATCGGCATCTTCTGCGGCATCTTCGCCATGATCGCTGCCGGTCCCATCTGGGGCTCCATCTGCGGCAAGAAGTATATGATCGAGGTGCCCGAGCACGTTGCACAGCAGGCAGACATCGACGAGAACAAGCTGCCCAAGTTCGGCACCATCGTGGGCATCATCCTGATCCCGCTGGTCCTCATCATTGCAAACTCTGTGGCAAAAGTGGTGCCCGCTCTGGCTGGCATCCAGCCCGTTCTGGCCTTCCTCGGTGAGCCCTTCATGGCTCTGCTGCTGGCTACCATCGCTGCTATGTATCTGCTGGGCACCCGTCACGGCTATAACAATGCCCAGCTGGAAAAGATCATGACCAAGTCCCTTGAGCCCACCGGCATGATCCTGCTGGTCACTGCCTGCGGCGGCGTGCTGCGCTACATGCTGCAGAACTCCGGTCTGGGCGATGTCATCGGCAACGCCGTGGCAAACGCCAGCCTGCCGCTGGTTCTGGTGGCCTTCATCGTGGCTGCTCTGGTGCGCATCTCCGTTGGTTCCTCTACCGTGGCTATGACCATGGCAGCAGGCATCATCTCCGCCATGCCCGGCATCAGCGAACTGAGCCCGCTGTATCTGGCCTGCGTCACCGCTGCCATCGCCGGCGGCTCCACCGTGTGCTCCCACTTTAACGACTCCGGCTTCTGGCTGGTGAAGAGCCTGGTGGGCATGGATGAAAAGACCACCCTCAAGACCTGGACCATCATGGAAACTCTGGTTGGCGGTGTGGGCTTCCTGGTAGCACTCATCATCTCCTTCTTTGCCTGATCATCCTCATCTGCGGGGCTGTGCCTGCACACAGTCTGCGCAATGCTTTGCAAATTCCTGAAAACTCCTCAGTGCAGCAGACCCCCGGGCGGTTTACCGTCCGGGGGTCTGCTGCTTTCTGTATTATAAAAGCGGAAGGTCCGGCCCGGAGGCCAGCTGGATAAAGGCGTCCATTTCCCGGGTGCAGCATTTATCCTTGTGGTAGAACATCTGGCGGTACATGGTCAGCCGGAAGTCTGACACCTCCAGAATGCGCAGATCTCCTCTGGACGCAGGCTCGGCCACAGCGAAGCGCGGCAGCAGGGAAATGCCGGAGGAGCGCTCCAGCATCTTGATGATAAAGGAGGTATCGCTGATCTCTAGGCTGGGGGTCAGCTCGATCTGGCGGGAAGCCAGAAACCGGTCAAAGGTGCGGCGGTAGTTGGCGTTGCGTTCGGTGAGGAAGAAGGGCTTGTCCAGAAGCTCTGCTACCCGGTACGGGCCGGGGTGGCCGAGGTCGATGTCCGGGGAAGCCACGAACACCACCTCCTCCGGGATCTCGTTGCATTTGTGCCAGCTGTTGGAGTAGCGGGGCTCGTCCAGAATGCAGATGAGGTCCACCTCGCCGCGCTCCATCTTTTCGATCAGCTCTTCCGGGGAGCCGGTAGTGACCCGAAGGCTGACTTTGGGGTGTTCCACCCGGAACTGATGCATCAGGCCGGGCAGACGGAAAAAGCAGAGGGATTCCAGCGTGCCGATGTGCAGGCAGCCCTCCAGCTCGGCATCCTCGCTCAGGGCGCGGCGGGCGTTGTGGATGGTATCCAGAATGCTGTTGGCGTATTCCAGAAAGCACTGACCCTGTGCGGTCAGGATCACCCGCTTGCCCATGCGGTCGAACAGGCGCACACCCAGCTCTTCTTCCAGCGCTTTGATCTGCACGGTAACGGCAGACTGGGAATAGCCCAGACTTTCCGCTGCCTTGGAAAAGCTCTGGAACTGGGCGGCACGGATCAGGGTGTTCAGCTGGCGCACTTCCATGGCAAAGCTCCTTTGATATTAAGATTTTTAAACTATAACTTTATTTTTATGAATTTGAATCATGCATATGTCTATGTTAAACTAAATGTGTCAACACGTCAAGTGAAAATTTGACGTTTCGTGAAAGGCTGGCCGTGCGGGCTGCGGCGGAGAGAGCGCTGTCAGGTGCCGCACAAAGGTCAGGATAGGAAAAGGAGGATTTTATTCTTATGGAAAAGAAAAAATTCAAGCTCGGACTGCTGCCGAAGCTGCTCATCGCCATCGTGCTGGGCATCATCATCGGCCAGTTCTTCCCGGTGTGGTTCTGCCGGGTCGTCGTCACGGCATCCAGCATCTTCAGCTCGTTCCTGAAGTTCATCATCCCGCTGATGATCGTGGCCTACGTCACCATGGGCATTGCCGACCTGAAGAGCGGCGCAGGCAAGCTGCTGCTCATCACGGTGGCTCTGGCCTACGGCTCCACCCTGATCGCGGGCTCGGCATCCTATCTGGTGTCTGCAAGCCTGTTCCCCAGCTTCATGAGCGAAGGCGCTCTGGAACAGATCGCCGCCACGGCTGACAACTCTCTGGCCAGCTACATCTCCATCTCCATCCCTCCGCTGCTGGACACCCTGTCTGCCGTGGTGCTGGCCTTCGTGCTGGGCCTGTGCATGTCTACCTTGCGCGGCAAGACCATCGGTGATACACTTTATAATGGCATGAAGGACTTCTCCGGCATCATCGATCAGGTGCTGCACAGCGTCATCATCCCGCTGCTGCCCCTGTACGTCTGCGGTACCTTCATCGACATGACCAAGTCCGGCAAGACCTACGCCATTCTGGGCATCCTGTGGAAGGTGTTCCTGGTGGTCATCATCATGCATCTGGTCTGCATCTTCCTGCAGTTCTGCGTTGCAGGCGCTGTGAGCCACAAGAGCCCCTTCAAGATGATCCGCAACCAGATCCCCGGCTACACCACCGCTCTGGGTACTCAGTCCTCTGCAGCCACCATCCCGGTCAACCTGCAGTGCGCTGCGGCTGACGGCGTGAGCGAGCAGATCCGCAACTTCGTGGTGCCTCTGTGCGCCAACATCCACATGGCAGGCTCCATGATCACCATTACCGCCTGCGCAACTGCCGTCTGCCTGATGAACCAGCTGCCCATCAGCCTTGCTACCGTGGTGCCCTTCATCATGACGCTGGGCGTTGCCATGGTGGCTTCTCCCGGTGCTCCCGGCGGCTCCATCATGACCGCTCTGCCCTTCCTGTACATGATCTTTGGCGCTGAGGCCGGTGACCCCAATGGCCCCATCTGCGCCATCATGGTGGCTCTGTACATCACTCAGGATTCCTTCGGTACTGCCTGCAACGTCTCCGGCGACAACGCCATCGGCGTGATTGTGGAGACCATCTACCAGAAGTTCATCAACAAGAGCAGCGCAAGCGTCTGATGCGCGGCACGCGGTTCTTGACCTGACAGGAGTGACACCCCATGGCATTTATCAGTGTTTTTGATGTTCTGGGCCCGAACATGATCGGCCCTTCCAGCTCGCACACCGCCGGCGCACAGCGCATCGGCAAGGCGATGTACAACATGATTGCGGACAAGCAGCTGCAGGCGGTGCACTTCATTCTGCATGGCTCGTTCCATCTGACCCTGCGGGGCCACGGCACCGACCGCGCGCTGGTCGGCGGCGTGCTGGGAATGAACGCCTATGACCCACAGCTGAAAAACTCGCTGGAAATCGCCAAAGAGCGCGGCATCGTCATTTTGACGGACAGTGACAACGCCGGCCGGCAGATCCGCGCGTATATCACGTCTTTCGTGCCGTCAAATCAAATTCGCCACGCGTATATCCCGGATATTTACGGCAAAGAAAAGCGCAAAGCGGCGCCTTCCAAAGAAGGCAAGCTCGGCGTGGAGGGCATTTCCTCGGAAATTTTACTGGAAATTTTAAAAGAAGCCGGCGCTTCCGTTGAGGGCAGCACAACCGATTTTCAGCCCTTAACCCCGGCAGACCTCATGCCTCTCGGTCTCACCGGCGGCGTAAACAGCGCCACACTGCGCCAAGGCGTTTTGAAAGCACTTGATCTCCCCGAAAACCTCACGACCAAAATGCTCCTGCGCTGGGTGACGAGCGAAGAAAAAAAGGCGCAGCTTTTAGCCGCCGTAGAAAAAATCAAAAACGGTGCTTGACAAACCGAAAAGCGCCGACTATAATAAGCACAATGGCTGTGAAAGAAAGAAGTACGCGTTTTCATCGGCACAGAGAGCCTGCGGGTGGTGTAAGCAGGTGCGAAAAAACGCCGAAATACATTCCGGAGCTGTCTTTTTGAACGGGTTCCCAGTAAAAAAGTCCGTGTGCGCACGTTACAGCGCAAGGGTATGTTTGTACCCGTTGAGGTTTCAGGTGTGAGCCTGAAATAAACTGAGGTGGTACCGCGAACCACAAAACGAAACGTGTTCGCCCTCATAGATCAAGTGAGGGTGTTTTTTTATATTCAAAATTCCCCTCCTTGAAGATCAAGGGGGCTTTTTTATTGCCCCAAAAGCCCAAAACCTGAAAATCGAAAGGAACGAAACAACATGGGTATTTACGAAGAATTGCAGGCCCGCGGCCTCATTGCACAGGTCACGGACGAAGAGCGCATCCGCAACCTTATCAACAACGGCGAAGCCACGTTCTACATCGGCTTTGACTGCACCGCAGACAGCCTTACAGCTGGTCACTTCATGGCGCTGACCTTAATGAAGCGCCTGCAGATGGCGGGCAACAAGCCAATCGCCCTCATCGGCGGCGGCACCACGATGAT
>OJMK01002679.1_pt1 | contig 11778 bp, 10 predicted proteins | sample 1597201 | NCBI WGS metagenome assembly OJMK01 (sample SAMEA2452125, study PRJEB22498) | human gut metagenome | reverse complement strand
AAACCCAGCTTCGGGCTTGGCGGCTTTGGACTCAGGTCTATGGGTCCCGTGGCGTTAGGCTCTTTGGGCGTGGTGGTCACCAGTGAGATCTGCGGCATTATCCTTACCCGTATCGCCACATCCGCACCGCAGCGCGCCCATGAACTGACGGGTGCCAGCCTGTTCAGCGTGGCAGGCAACGCGACCTATCAGAATGCGTACACACTGTTCATCCTGCCCTATTCACTCATCGCCGTATCGGTATCCACGGCTATGTTCCCCAAAATCTCCCGTTCCATCGCAGCTGCGAATCTGGATGAGGCACGGCACGACCTGGTCAGCGCACTGAATAATGTGGGCCTGCTCATCATGTTCTTCGCCGCCGCCATGGTCGTGTTCCCCGAACCGATCATCCGTGCATTGCTTCCGTCCGTCTCGATGGACGAGACTATGTTGATCTCCTATGCGCTTATCGCCTTGTCTATGGGCATTCCATTGGGGTCGGCGTTCCTGCTGATCCAGCGCACGTTCTACGCCTTTGAGGACGGCCTTCACCCCTTCCTGTCCGCGGTGATGCAGTATGGATTCACCTCAATATTCATGATCATCGGCATGATGGTACTTCCTCCTGAGCATTGGGTACTCGGCATCGCCTGCTCGGTGACCCTCGGTGGATTACTGGCGTTGCCGCTGACGTTGATGATGTTGCGCCGCAAGTTCGAAGGCAATCTTGGCGGTCGGGAGATCACGAGGACATATGCCAAGGCCATTGTGGCGGCACTGGCTTCCGGAGTTGTGGTCTGGCTGATCAAACGACCGGTAGTCGCACTGCTCGGCGCGGATATTCGACCAGTAGGCGGGCACATGAGCTGGTGGTCTGCGCTGGCCATCTGCGTGGTGCTCACCATTGTGCTGGCCGTAGTATATGTGGCTGTGTTGTGGGTGGTACACACCCCGGAACTCATCAGCGCCTATCACTCGATACTGGCCCGTCTACACAAGACTCCGGCCAGTGAGGACGTTGCTGTGACAGCCCAGCCGGAAAAAAGTCGACGCTACGTAAATCAATCCTGAGACGGAGCCCGTCAAGGATAGCCCCGCACGTAGAATATCTAAGACCAATCTCGAACACCAATCACACGGAGCCGAACGCACTATGAAACCGCAACTCGGAGACACGATTCTCAACCGATACACCTTGGTATCATCGTTGCGTGAGGAGCCTGGCATTCAGGCATGGAAAGCCAACGACCGTGTGCTGGCAAAGGATTGCCAGCTGTTCATCATTACCGATCGCAGCGCTTTCGCCGCAATCGATAAGCTCGCTGGTCGCATCGCCGCCACTCGCCCTGATCGTGTGATTCCCATACTGAAATACCGTATGGAATCCGACGTACTTCTCATTGTCATGCCGGTGGATAGCGGCCAATGCCTGACTGACTACATGGTAGATACCGCCAAGCCGCTCAGCTACAGCGCCATCCGGTCGATTATCGGAGAATGCGCCGACGTGCTGCGCGAGGTCATTGCGGATACTCCCAGCGGCATCGTCATCACAACCGACACCGTTCGAGTGACTACCTCCGGTGTGCAAATTGCCGATGCACCATGTGCCACGATACTGGCCGATACGTCCGCTACCGATCTGCGTACGGACGGTCCTGAACGGTATGCGATTCGCCAGCTTGCGGCATTACTCTATACCCTGCTGACACGCACGCCAAGCCAAGCGACACCCACATTCAATCTGCGTGCCTTGCCGCAAGACACCCCTGGCGAATTCCGCGTGATTTGCAAGCGTGGATTGGCCTTGAGCGAGCCCGACGATCATACGTTGCCAATGGCTGCCCTTGTAGAACTCGACGCCTTGTTGGGTAATTGGAAGCCGCTCTCTGAACTGAGCGATGCTGATATTGCTTTGCCGAGCGTGGAAAGCGATTGCTCGATTACCAAGGCGATACTGAAGCCTGCCAACGAGACTGATATCGTGCCTATTCCCAGCACGTTGATTAACAGCAGCAGTCTTCCGGAATTGTCTATTACCCCTTCCCTGCCGGTTCAGACGGCCGCCGTCCCCGCTCCGCACGCGATGTCACCGGTTCCTCTGCCTGATGGGTCCAGTACTGCTGACGGTAACCAGTCTCAGTCTGATGCCCGCCGTCTGTTTGACTTCAACCTTTCTGACGCCTGGGAGCACGAAAATCTTTCCGGTGAAGGCACCGGTGACTGGTACAGCGAAATGAATCCGGCCCCCATCGGCGGTCCGGGTGATAATACTCGGTTGACAGTGCCTATTGTTACCGGCGGTATTCCCGATGCCACCGTGGGAGAGACAACCAGTCGTATTCCCGTGTTCGACGCCAGCGGCCGTGCTGTGGCTCCTGGTGAGGAATCGCTGCGTGCCTTGGAAGAGGAGCAGGCCCGCATTGCCGAAGTAAGCGCCATTCCTCCGAGCTTCACACCGAAGGATGTGCCGGATGACGAGGTTGACAGCAAGCTGCCCGATGAACATCTGTTCGGCAAACTGTCGACCAAGGTCGTTGCCATCATTGTGGCTCTGATATTGGTAGTGGCAGCGGCTGTTTGGGCAGTGCATGCGTTCCGATCCTCCGGAGACAATCCTGCCGATGCTTCCAGCAACTCCAGTGAAGGTGACTGGCCTGATATCAATGCTGACGCTGTGCCATTTGGTGGCAGCGAGAACGCGACGAACGGTGGCACCACTGACGATTCTTCAAAATCGAGTGATGCCACTCAGAGCGAATCCAAGGACTCGGCATCAGACAAGTCCAAGAAGTCCGAGACTGCTGATTCGTCGTCCAAGAAGACCAAGGCCAAGAAGTCCGGCGATAAGGATTCCAGCGCTGTTCCGCAACCGAGCCATGAGAACAACACGGCGTTTACGATTTCCAGCGCCAACTTCCTGTCGAATCCTGGCGGCCAATCCGGGTACGCATACTACATGCACCTTGACCAGCCGCAGGATGCGTACCGCATGGTTATCACCATCCGCACATCCGGTGGTAAGGGCTATATTCGCGCAAATACCACTGGGGACCCCACTCAAGGCAAGCAGGTGGCCGAATTCACCTTTGCTGAAGGTGGCACTACTGAGGTGAAGTTCACCAAAGCCGTCAAGACGCAGGATCTGCTGCTGTGGGTGCCATCGGATAGCCTGCCGCAGAACCAGCTGTACATCGAAAAGGTGGAGGTCTTCTAATCGGCATCTATGCCGATAACTGACCCAAGAAGGGGCGGTACCGTTCGCATACATTCGACGGTACCGCCCCTTCTTCGCATCTGGCTGAATGACACGGAATATCGTATGGGGGTGTGACAATGTTTCACGTGAAACATAACGTCATCATTATCGGTTCTGGTCCCGCTGGCTACACGGCCGCCATCTATCTTGGCCGCGCAGGTCTCAATCCTGTTATGGTCACTGGTGCGTTGTCGCCAGGTGGACAGTTGGTCAACACCACTGAGGTGGAGAACTTCCCCGGATTCCCGGAAGGTATTCTTGGCCCGGATCTTATGGATCGCATGAAGGAACAGGCCAAGCGCTTCGGTACAACCTATATCGCAGACGATGTCTCTTCCATCGAGGCGTGTGAGAGTGATTCGGTCAAGCCGACCTATCGTGTAACACTCTCCGATGACTCCCAATTGGAGGCATCGTCGCTTATCATCGCCACAGGGTCGTCATTCCGTAAGCTTGGGGTGCCCGGCGAACAGGAGCTGTCCGGACATGGCGTCTCGTACTGCGCCACCTGCGATGGCTTCTTCTTCAGGAACAAGCCTATCGTGGTCGTAGGCGGTGGCGATTCGGCTTTTGAAGAGGCATTATTCCTGACCCGGTTCGGTTCTTCGGTCACCTTGATTCACCGACGCGATAGCTTCCGCGCCTCGCAGATCATGGTGGACCGAGCCAAAGCCAATCCGACCATCACTCTGATGACCAACACAGTGGTGACCTCCATTACCGGCACCTCCTCCCCCACACAGAACACCGGTGCACCTATTGCCATTCCTGGCTTGACGCTCAAACGACCGGCTGTAGCACCGGCCAGTGTCAGCAGCATCGCCGTACGTAATGTGGTGACCGGAGAAGAAAGCACGCTGGACACCAACGCCGTATTCGTGGCTATCGGTCATACGCCAGCCACTGATTTTGCGGCCGGTGTTGTGGACCGTGACGATGATGGATATGTCGTGGTGCAGGGTGCCAGCACGGTGACCAGTGCGCCAGGCATCTTTGCTGCAGGCGATTGCGTGGATCGTACTTATCGTCAAGCGATCAGCGCAGCGGGCATGGGCTGCCGTGCAGCGCTGGATACGCAGGCCTATCTTACGGACTGATGGTGGCGGACTGATGGTGGCTTGCTGTTCTGGCTGCTGCCTGTGACATAGGAGCAACGCTAGGTCAGTGTTACAGCATGCCGCCCTTGGATAGTACGTATCGGTCAAAGGCATAGAAAGGCCCCTCAGGCGACGGAGAGGTTGTGCCCGATGTTTTGCGCAAATGTGGCCTGGTCCGTCGTCGGGGGAATGACTTCAGTCGGTTGATTGCATGATGCCGTCGAGCCGGGACATGTCCAGGTAGCGGCGGCTCGACCAATCGTTGACGGTGACGTAGCGGATCCTGGCGCAGATGAGCATGAGCGCGGCGGACGCCCATTCGCGGTGGGTGGGCGGCACCTTGGAGAGCACGTTGCGCATGAAGTGGACCATGCACCGCTGATATCCGGCGTCCGGCAGCATCGCGTTCACGGTGGACACGAGCCCGGCGCACCGGTCGCCGACGACCAGGCGCACGCCTTTCAGTGTTTTGCTTCAATGTTTGTTCGACAGGTTCGGCAGTGTTTTTCCGTAGTGTGGGCTGATGGTTTTCCCCGGTGTCGTCATCGTTTCCCGGTGATGTGATAGGCATCGGTGCCGCGGCCTGTATATTCCCGAGTTGCCAATCGGTTTTGATTCGGCCGGTTGCCGCCGGCCGGCGCTCGGGAAGGAAAGGAACATGGCGATACCGATGCCCATTGTGCAAGATATCAGGAGACTCGACCGGCAGGGAATGTCGCGCGCGCAGATAGCGCGGCGTCTTCACGTGGATCGCGGGACGGTCGCGAAGTACGCGGATATGGAGGATTGCTCGCCCAAGCCGAAGGCGGATCGCAGGTACGGGTCGAAGATCGACCCGTACGCGCATCTGGTGGACGGGTGGCTGGAGGCCGATCGTCTGCTGCCCAGGAAGCAGCGGCACACGATCAGGCGCGTGCACGACCGTCTGCTGGCGGAGACGGATTACGACGGCGAGTATTCGACCACGATGCGTTACGTGCACCGGTGGCGCGAGGCGAACCGCGGCGTGCCGGATCGCGAGGGGTACGTGCGGCTCGAGTGGGCGGCGGGCAGCATGCAGGTCGATTTCGGCGTGGCCCGGGCCCGGATCGCTGGCGAGATGGCGGACGTGCATTGCCTGGTGGTCTCGTTGCCGTATTCGAACATGCGGTTGTGCGTGGCGTTGCCGGGCGAGAACGCGGAGTGTCTGTGCCATGGCCTGATGCTCGTGTTCGAGCATATCGGGGGTGTTCCTCCCGTGATCGTGATGGACAACGCGACCGGTGCCGGCCGGCGCAACGCGAAGGGCGAGGTCGCGTTGACCGGGGTGTTCTCCGCGTTCGTGGCGCATTACCGGCTCGAGGTCCGGTTCTGCAACCCGTATTCGGGCAACGAGAAGGGCAGCGTGGAGAACGCGGTCGGGTTTTTGCGGCGCAATCTCATGGTGCCGCCCATGCGCGCGGAATCGTATGGGCAGTTGAGCCGTCTCCTGCTGGAGCGGTGCGACGGGCTCGCCAGGGACTCGTATTGCCCGAGGTTGCTGGACGTGCCCGTGGCCGAGGTGTTCGACGAGGAGAGGGCCGCGTTGATGCCGTTGCCGTCCACGGCGTTCGACCCGGTTCGCTGGGAAAGCCGGACGGCCGACAAGTACGGGCTGGTCGACATCGACTCGAACCGGTACCTCGCCGGCCCCGATTCGGCGCGTTCCAGGGTATTGGCCGCGATCCGGTGGGACACGGTCACGCTCACCTCGCCCGCCACCGGCGAGCTCTTCGCGGAGTATCCCAGACAGTACGGACGGTCGCGCAATGTGGAGGATCCCGCGCTCGTGCTTCCCCGGCTCGCGGTCAAACCCCGCGCGTGGCGGGAAAGCTCGATCCGCCCGGACGTGCCCGACGATATACGCGCGTGGCTTGATTCCATGGACGAAAAGACGTTGAGGGAGAGCCTCAAAGCGATCGGGGACGCGTGCCGGGCGGCCGGGTTCGATCCCGCGATGCAGGCGTGCGGCGAGATCCTGCGCTCGAACAGGGACATGGGCCTGCACGCGGACTCGCTCACCCCGATCGCGTTGCGCATGCGCGACGGCGAGTGGGAATACCCCGGCGGGATCGAGGAGCCCGACCTGAGCGGCTACGACCGGTTCATCACCGGCACGGACGACGGAGGGGAAGAACGGTGAGCGTCAGACCCGATCCGGTGATCCCGGAGACCCGACGCAGGCGCGCGTCCACGACCGAGAAAAGCGAACGCATCCTGAAGATGAGCCGCAGCCTGACCCTGACACGCAGCGTGCTCGCCGGCACGCTCGCCGAGGCCACGCCCAACCAGCTCGACTTCATCGAACGATGGTTCACGGCCGAACTCGACTCGCGCGAGCGATCCAAACGCCTGCGCCTGCTCAAACAGGCCGGCTTCCCCGCCGACAAGACCCTCGACGGCTATGACTGGACCAACCTGAAGATGCCCGCCGACTGGGGGCGCGCGCAGCTCGAGAACCTCGACTTCGTCGCCGGATGCGAGGACCTCGTGCTCTACGGGCCCGTCGGCACCGGCAAGAGCCACCTGGCCATCGCGATCGGACGGCTCGCCTGCGAGCGGGGCGTCCCGGTGCGCTTCTTCACCGCGACCGGACTGCTCATGCGTCTGCGCCGCGCCCAGCAGGAGAACCGGCTCGACCGGGAACTCGCGAGCATCGGCAAGGCCCGACTTCTCATCATCGACGAGTTCGGCTACCTGCCCATAGACGAGGAGGGCAGCAGGCTCCTCTTCCAGATCATTTCCGATTCCTACGAGACAAGGAGCATCATCTACACCACCAACATCGAATTCAGCGGATGGGGACGCGTGCTCGGCGACAAGAACATGGCCGCCGCCCTCATCGACCGCACCGTCCACCACGGACGGCTCATCAGATTCGAGGGCCGCTCCTACCGAAGCGAACACGCCCTCATGACCAAATAACCAACACAACGCAGACAGGCAGCGGCCGATACCGCACACCCTGCGGAAAACCCGCTGCCTACACTGCGGAAAAACACCGCTCACAAAGCGGACGCCAACTTGCTAAAACACACTTTCAGCCCGCGTTCGATCAGGCTTCTGATGAACTGCTCCCAGCTGGCCTTGTCCTCCTTCATGCCCTCGGCCACGCCGATGACCTCCCGGTGGCCCGTGTCGTCCACGCCGATGGCGACCAGCACGCTCACGTTCTCGACCGACCCGCCCCACGTGCGCTTGTGCCACACGCCGTCCACGAACAGGTACGGGTACGAACGCTCCAACGGCCTGTTGCGCCATTCGTCGATTGTATTTCGTCAAGTCGGTGTTTCGTGTTTAGTCATGTATTTTTTTCGGGTTTAGGCAGTTGCATGCATTTTCCTTATTTTTCCGGTTGCGCGGAGGTGTTCCTGCCGAACATGAGGGCCTCACTGACGCGGCGGCTCTGGCCGGTGAACTCGAGGAGCCGCCCGTGGTGCACGATGCGGTCGATGATCGCTGCGGCGAGTTTGTCGTCCGCGAAGACCGTGCCCCATTTACTGAACTCGATGTTCGTGGTGAATATGATGCTCCGTCTTTCGTAGCTGCCCGCGATGATCCGGTAGAGCAGGCGCGCCCCGTCGATGTCGAAGGGTACGTAGCCGAACTCGTCCAGTATGATCAGGTCGGCACGGCCGATGTCCCGGAGCATCGTCTCGAGCGTGCCGTCGCGTTTGGCCTTGCCCAGCTGGAGGACGAGCTCGGCGGTCTGATGGAACCGCACGCCCAGCCCCATGTCGATCGCCTTCATGCCCAGCCCGATCGCGAGATGTGTCTTTCCGCGCCCGGTCTTGCCGTAGAACACCAGGTCCTGCGCGCGCGGGATGAAACCGAGCCCTAGGAGCTCATCGAGCATGTAGCCGTCGGGGAGCCTGACGTTCGTGAAGTCGTAGCCGTCGAGACCCTTGACGACGGGGAACCGGGCGCGGCGCAGGAGCCTGTCGTGCTTCGCGCGTTCCCTGTTCGCCAGTTCCGTGTCGAGCAGGCGGTGGACGGCGTCGACCTGGCGGGGCGTGGCCCAGCCGGCGAATTCGTCGATGCTCGCCTTGGAGATGAACAGCTTGCGGGCCTTCTCGTAGAGCCCTTCGTCCGTCTTCGTGTTCATCGCCCGCCTTCCTGCACGCCGACGTCCGCGGTGAACGCGATGTCGTATTCACCCGGATCCGGCCTGTCATCGTCGTATTCGATACCCGCCACGCCCTCGGCGAGCCTGGCCGCGAGCAGTGTGACACCGGCGCGGTCCGCCCCGCCGGTCGATTCGAGGATGGAAAGCATCGCCTCGACCGCGTTCGCCCACCCGGATTCCCTGTCAACGCGTTTGAGGGTCTGCAGCGCCTCGTTGCGTGTCTGTCTGTCCTGCCGATCCAGCCATTCCCGCAACGGGTCCGGCAACGCGTCACGTACCCGGCTGTTGGGCCAGGACGCGGGCTTGTTGCACAGCAGCGCCAACTGCATGGACGGGTCCTCGCTGTTCGTGCTGGCCTGGCCGTACGCCCGAGGATGGGTCGCCAGATGCTTGCCCGACGAGTCGAGGACCTCGACCTCGAGCGCGCGGAGGCCCACGATCACCCCTCTGCCCGCGTTCGCCCGGTCCGCGGAACAGCGATGCCGTCCCCGGGCGCGGCCACGCCGTACCGGTCGGCCTTCATATGCCGCCACGTGACCACGTCGAAACGCTTCCCGGGCAACGGCAGCAGCGCCGCACGGTCCTCGGAGAACAGGCCACGTTCCTCCGTGTCCTTGCGGTAATGCGGTTTCGTGGCCAGCTCCAGGCACCGGTCCGGCAGCCCGGCGCTGAAGTTCTCCAGGCTCCATACGCTCGGCCGGGGCACGAACAGCTTGCGCCGCACCATGCCGACCTTGGACTCCACCGCGCCCTTCTCATGACCGGAATACGGGTTGCAGAACGAACAATCGAACCCGTAATGCGCCTGGAAGGCCTGGAACAGGTGCGTCAGGCGCGGCTCGCGCTCCCCGTACCCCTTATGGCCCACGCCGGCGGCGTTATCGAACACGATCCGCTCCGGCACACCGCCCAGCCACTCGAACAGGTTGCGCAACGCCAGGCACGTGCACTCAGCGTTCTCGCCCGGCATCAACTGCACCAGACCGACGTTCGAATACGGGAAATCAAGCACGAAATGATGCATCCGCTGCACCACGCCGCGCAACAGCACGTCGACCTCGCCGAAATCGGCCTGCGCCTCGCCTGGATGCCATACCAGATCCATGAACGCCTCATCACGCTCCGCCGCGAACTCACGCCTGAGCCGCGCCACCGCCCGCGTCACCGTGGACAGGGAGACCTCCGCGCCATGCTCGTCCCTCAACCGCTCCCAGATCCTGGTCGCGGTATGCCGCTGCTTGCGCCAGTTCGCGCGATCCTCCGCGAGCCACTGCTCGATCACGGGCAGATACGGGTCGATCACCGACGCGCGCGGCTTTCTCACCGACGGCACGGCCGACAGATCCTCCTTCGCGAGGTACTTACGCACCGTCGGCTCGCTGACATGTGTTTTCCGCGCGATCGACGCGACGGATTCCCCGTTCCGCCGCAAACGACGGATAGACTGTACTTGGGGCATGCTGATCATAATCCTTTCCGGTCCTTTCTGGCGGAGATACAAGCACCATCCAGTTAAGACCATTCCGTGGTCGGCATGCTCTGCCTAAACCCGAAAAATCATCGTGACTAAACCCGCAACAACTAATTGAACACAAACAGTCGATCTGCGCGTACACCCCCTTGAGCTTGTCCGAGAGCGTCTGCGAGGGCATCCGCTCGCCCCACAGCAGGCGGCTGATGTCGTCGACCTGACGGGTCGAAACGCCGGCCAGGTACATGTCGATCAGCGCCTCCTCGACGCTCTGCTCACGACGCCTGTATCGTTCGATCACCGCCGACTCGAACAGCGCGCCCTTGAGCTTCGGGACCTTGAGGGTCACGGTCACGGCCTTCACGGTCAGGTCACGCTCGTAATGACCCACTCTGTAGGCCTTCCTGTCCCCGGTGCGCTCGTAGCGGGCGGCGCCCGTGATCTCGTCCGCCTCCGCGTTCAGCAATTGCTCGACCTTCTCCGACACCAACCGGTCGAGTCTCGTCTCGAGCATGTTCTCATCGACCTGTAGAATCTGATTCTGCATGGTTCCGTCGCCTCTTTCCATAGCGGTTTTGTTTGGCGACTGAAATCGTACCCAGACGACGGGCCATGCCTCTTCATTCAGGCTTCAACCAAAGTGCGCAACAAACCGGGCGTTATCGACGGAGAATCACGATGTGTGATTTGTCATCCTCCAGCCTGAGGGGTTTTCTATTGCGACAGGGGCTACAACGCAGGCATACGCCCCTGCCAGGAATCACGCAGAGGCTATAACGTCTTGCGCGTACAACGCACTGCACAGCAATAATGCCGGCGACAGTGACAAGCCGATACAATGCCAAGTGACAACGCTAAGCATCGGTGTTGTCACTGACGATGCCGGCGACAACACGAATGTTCTTATCGTGTTACACCCATTTGGAATCGGCATCGCCTTGGCTCGGCACCAGCAGCTGCAGGATGCGATCCATATCCTCTGGTGACGAAAAGACGATTTCGATGCGACCATGCTTGGTGCTGCCCTTAATCGACACCTTGGTATCGAAATGATTTTCCAAACTCTGCTGGATGGCGGAACCAACCCAAGGATTGGTCTTAGACGTCTTAGGCTTCTTCGGCTGCTCCCCCGACGCAATCTTCATGGCGACGATTTCTTCGGTGCTGCGTACAGAAAGACCTTCCGCAATAATACGAGAAGCCAGCTTGTCCATTTCCTCCGGATCGCTCAGGCCCAATAGCGCACGCGCATGACCGGACGATAGCACACCGGCAGCCACTCTCTTTTGCACAGAAGCCGGCAGGTTCAGCAGTCGCAAGGTATTGGCGATTTGCGGGCGAGACTTGGACACCGACTTGGACAGTTGTACTTGTGTCAACCCGAACTCTTCAATCATCTGCTGGTAGGCAGCCGCCTCTTCCAGCGGATTCAAGGCCACACGGTGCAAGTTTTCCAGCAATGCATCGCGGAGCATATCATCATCCGCAGTGGTTTTGACGATGGCGGGAATCGTCTCCAACCCAGCCAACTGAGAAGCACGCCAACGGCGTTCACCCATAATGAGCTCATACGGGCTGTCCAAATGACCGGCAAACGGATTCGTGCTGGATTCCGTCTCGTCGTGCTTGGCGGCTTTGGCCGCAGCAATCTGGCTTGCCGGACGCTTGCGCACGACTATCGGTTGCAGCACACCAACTTCCTTAATGGAAGCAGACAGCTCATTCAACTCATCTTCGTCGAAGATGGTACGAGGCTGATGTGCATTGGGCCCGATATCAGACAGTTTGAGTTCAGCCAGATAACCACCGGCTACCGGCTTGAGTT
>OJMK01002674.1_pt1 | contig 11800 bp, 9 predicted proteins | sample 1597201 | NCBI WGS metagenome assembly OJMK01 (sample SAMEA2452125, study PRJEB22498) | human gut metagenome | reverse complement strand
CTAAAATAAGGTGCTTAAAATTTTTTAAAAAAAGTTTAAAAAAGTTATTGACAAATAAGAAAAAAGTATATAAACTAACTGTATCATATGAAATGGTACAGTTAGTACAGCTAATACAGTATGGCATACAGTATGACAAAAACAATAAGGAGGTACAGATGTGTTTCGAATCAACCCTGCCAGTGGCAAGGCAATTTATGAACAGATCATGGAACAAGTAAAAGAAGCAGCGTGGAAAGGATATCTAAAACCTGGAGATGCTTTGCCGTCCGTTCGTAAATTAGCATTAAGTCTCAGTGTAACACCCAACACTGTAGCGAAAGCATATCAGTTGTTGGAGAAAGAGAAAGTAATTATAACAATACGAGGAAAGGGAGCATTTTTGGCAGAGAATGCTTCACAAGAGGTAGACAAAGGAAAGATGCAGGAGATCAAGACAAGTTTAAAAGAGATATTAAGTGAGCTTCGTTATGAAGGGTATGATGAAGAGAAGATAGCAAGCCTGATACATGAGATCTATCAGGATCTGGAGGGATAGGATATGAAAGTAATCGAACTAAAGGACGTGAAAAAATCATATGGAAAGAATGAGATTCTTCATGGAATCAGCCTGGATATAGAAGAGGGAAGCATTCATGGACTGGTAGGACGCAATGGATGTGGAAAGACAACACTGATCAAATGTCTAACAGGAATTTATGAACAGGATCAAGGACAGATTCTGGTCTGTGGAGAAGAAATTTTCGAGAATCCAAAAGTAAAAGCACAGGTAGGATATGTTGCAGACAGCAACCAGTATTTTGAAGGGTATCATATCGATGAGATGGTAGAATTTTATAAACAGATCTACCCAACATTCGATGAGAAAGTATTTAGGGACTACAATCAGAGTATCGGATTAGATGTAAGCAAAAGGATTAAAGAATTATCCAAAGGACAGGCAATGTCATTAGCTTCGATGTTGAATCTGTCCATTCATCCAAAAGTGATGATCATGGATGAACCAATGTCAGGACTTGATGTGATCGCACAGAAACAGATCAAAGATTTTATTGTCAATGAAGTCGATATGAATGGAATGAGTGTGCTGATCTCATCACACGATTTAAAGGATTTAGAAAGTTTCTGCGATTCCGCAAGTATGATGAAGGACGGAAAGATCCTTTATCAGGGAACAATGGATCAGATGAAAGAACGATTTACAAAATTACAGGTTGTATTTGGAGAATCAAGAAGCGAGATCTTCAAAGAACTTTCGGGAGTGATCACATATTCCAATCTTGGAAGTGTATACACAGTAATATTAGAAGGGTATGGAGAGCCAATTCATGAGGCATTAAAACAAGCAGGAGCGATTGTAGTAGAGGAAATTCCATTAAGTTTAGAAGAAGTATTCGTCTACAGCAACCGCTAAGAGGAGGAACTTGGAGATGAAATTTTTTAGAAAATATAATCTGGTACTTCCACCAGCAGCATTGTTATATGGGATTTCCGCATGGAATATCAAATATCCGGAGGATGGACTGCCACAGACGATGATGGATGATCTTGTCAATGGATGGCTTTTGATCATAATTTTATTTGCAGCATTATCAGCAGGAATTGTATATCAACTGCAGCAAAATAAAAAACAGCAATATATCTACAGCCTTCCATGGACAAAGAAAGACATTTACCAAAAGAGTCTTACAAAACTGCATATATCACTTTTGTTCGCAGAGATCATCTATGGAATTTTCTTTGCAATGAAGATCGCAACGATTCCGAATGCGGAATCAATCACGAATGTGATCATATGCACATTATGGAATGCAGTAATTTGTTTTGTATTTTGTGCACTGATACAGGTTTCATTGATCGTGACAGCATATATCTGGCAAGGACTTGTCATAGCAGTCGTTACATTTTATGTGATATTGCCGATGATCCTTCAGAATCTGGCATTTTTACTCCAGTTGCTGTTTAAGGTAAGATCTTCTAGATTTGCGATACTCGAGTGGGTTATCTATGGAAGATTCGGCAGAACATTTTTATATCCATTAAATTTTCAGCTTGATACAAATAGCTTGGAGAGCAATCCGATCTGGAAAGCACAATATGTAAATTCTGCGATCATCTGTATTGCCGTTTTATTTGCAGCAGGAGTCTTTAGTATCTGGTTTGCAAAACGACAGTTTATCAAGCAGGAGCAGGCACAGAACCGAATGTTAACAAGGTTATCAGGGATGCAGAATAAAGTCATCACGACGATAGTGATCACGATCCTGTGTTTTAATGCATTAAGTAATCATGAGATATATGTTTATATATTTAAGTATGACAAGACACTTCGAACCAGAATTTATGGATTGATCGCATGGGGAAAAGAATTTATGTGTTCATCAGATAGTTATAAACTGATCATACAGAAATTAAATGCAGTACATTGGTTTATATATTTGGTAGTGATATTAGTGATCACATATTTTGCTGTATCGATTATTCAGACAATAAGGAGGAAATGTTATGAGAGGGCTTGTTAATCATGAAAAACGAAATCTGCTAGCCATAACATTAGTGTATACCATAGTGATATGTTTCATATTACAATATGTGATCGCAAACGATATTTCAGGAACTGCAGATCAGATCAATAATTTTTATGGAGGCATTTATAATAATTATGGCAATCTGTTTTTAGGAACATTAGATCAATACTATGAAATGTTCATTATCGTTCTTATGATACCGGTTAGTTTTGTAGCGGTAATACAGTATCGGGAAAGCAGTACATCAAAATGTGGAGAATTTTTAATGCAGCTTCCGATCAAAAGAGGTCAGATTTTTCTGACAAGGACGATCACAGGAATGATGACATATACGATTCCATGGCTTTTTCTTTCATTCGGAATGATCATGATGAGAACAAAAGCACAGTCATGGTATGAGATGAATCTATCCGTATGTAAAAACGGAGCAGTACTTCTTGGAAATGATAACATCATACATTTGTGTGCGTATCTTCTATTTATATGGGTATCATTGACACTCATCTATGCCATTGCTATATTTTTTCAGAATATCTGCAAAAGACCATGGATCGCAGGAGCGATCGGAATCGGAGCAATGTTATTTCCAAACTTTATGGATTATATGATGCCAAAAGTATTATCATTCCCAGATACAATATATCATGGCTGGTGGATGGCTGCAATTTTTGAAAATGGACCGATCACAAAACAGTTTATATGGGATAAAGGTGTGAACCAGCTGGTGACGATGACTTCGTTTGATCATTTTGCACAGATCCTTCTGATTCAGATCGTATTGATCGCAGTATTTTTTGGAGTTGCATTTTATGTATTTCAAAAGTCGGATATGGCAAAGAGGAATAATTTTATGTATTTTCCATGGATGGAGCATCTGTTTGTATGGATCTTCCCATTCTGTGTTTCATTATTCATTGTAGTGACAGGGTTCAAGATTCAGTCATACACAGGCGGCATTCTGGCAGCAGTGATCGCAACGATCATATATTATATAGTAGAAAAGCGTAAGAAAAGGAGGGCAGTATAATGTATTTTTCAACTTCAATTAGTTATATTATCATATTATCACCACTGATCCTTCTAGCTTTATTGGCAACGATCGGAATCGTGCTTTACCGTCATCCGTCAAAATTACAGAGAAAATGGTATAACGTATCATTTAAGAAAAGAAAAAGAATTAAACAAATAGCGATCCTTCTTGGATTTTGTATGGCAGCAGGACTATTTATCTATCCTTTGACAAGCAAAAAACAGTTCGTATCAACGATCAGTCTGTCAGCAAATGAAAACAATTTTATCACAGAAAATAAGATCAATCAGATTTCAGAAGACAGAAGAGAAATAAAAAATGAGCAATGGCTGAAAAAATTTTATAAGATGATGAAATCAGACGATGAAAGTTCGACTCTTTTAAATGACATAGGAAGTTATGAAGTATGGAAGACGAGTATCCTGGAAGATAAAACGGGTGAGTATGAGCTGCGTTTAAGAGCAGAAGACACCGTTCTTCGTAGATTTTCAATACAGCAATCGGATGAAGATATTGATTCTGACGTAGATTTCGACAGTTACAATACTGACGGATTTTATGATATCATTCAAAGACCAGACAATACATTCGAAGAAAATTATCAAAAGCTTACAGATTCAGAAAAACAAGAAATTCAGAATCTCAATTGGAATTACAAAGACGGTCTTTTGTATGCAACAAATGAAAATCATAAGAGATGTATCAATGGAACATCCCAGTATTATATGAAAAACTCCAAATTGATCAATACGATGGAAAATTCAGGATACAAAGGAATCAAAAAATGGATGGAACAATGCGAAAAAGATACAGCAGGGATTAAAGTAAAAGTTGGAGATAAAACATACTTGTTCCATAATACAGACAAATGGCATACATTCAAGAAAAATGGATTAACATGTCTGTATAATTACAAACGTTTTATCATTCGATTTGATTTTAACAAAGTGATTGGGTTTAGGAGTAATCTATCTGACCTTCCACAAAGTGGCAGAGAAATGTGGACAGCTATATCGGATCATAGTGGATCAGCTGCGAATGAAGTTATTCTTCGTTCTTATAATGATGAAGAATTATATGCAAGGAAAAATGTTCAGATCTTTTTGCAAGATCACAAGATCAAACAGATGTTGATCTACTGGGATGAAACAGAGGCATTCAAAGGATTCACAAAAGAAGAAAAGATATTCTTAAAAGGCTGTTTCGAAAAAATGGGTATCTCATCCAAGGATGCACAAGAATGGTTAAATACATTTATGATCAAGAAAACGCCACAGAGCGGTAAGTTAGGAAGCTGGACATACAGCAAAGGAAATAGTAAAAATCAGGTAATATCATTGATCAATCATAATGAAAATAATAATTATGTAAATTTTTACAAAAAAAGTAAAGGAAATAATTGACAAATATAAAATGATATGGTAAATTATGGGTAGAAAGTGCTTACAGCACAAACTCCCCTTAATAAACAGTTCGAGAACTACGGTTTTCCTGCGATTGTTCATCGCCCATACCCCATAGAATCTCGAAAGAATTGTATTTTAGATTATCATCATCAACAATCATTTTATATTTATCTGCAATCCTCTATCTAAGTTGTGATGTGAGCACTTTCGATTTTTAAAATATGAAAATAAGGATTCCTATGATTCTATGATATAGAAACATAAGAATCCTTTTCATTATTTTTAACAAATCACAATGACAAATCAAAAATAATATGATATGATATTATTTTGAATGGGATAATATAAGAAAGTAGTAGAAATTCACATATAGGAGGAAGAAACATGCCAGTAAAGTATGTATTTGTTACAGGAGGAGTTGTATCTGGATTAGGTAAAGGAATCACAGCAGCTTCTCTGGGACGATTACTAAAAGCCAGAGGCTATCATGTCACAAGCCAGAAGTTTGATCCGTATATCAACATTGACCCAGGAACAATGAACCCAATCCAGCACGGAGAAGTTTTCGTAACAGATGACGGAGCAGAGACTGACTTAGACCTTGGACATTATGAAAGATTTATCGATGAAGGACTGAATAAGAAATCAAACGTTACAACAGGTAAAGTATATTGGAGTATCTTATCCAAAGAACGTCGTGGAGATTATGGTGGTAACACAGTACAGGTAATCCCACACGTAACAAACGAGATCAAGAGCCGTTTTTACAGAAGTGAAGATCCAAGCGATCAGGAAGTAGCGATCATTGAAATCGGAGGAACTGTAGGAGATATCGAAAGTCAGCCATTCTTAGAGGCATTAAGACAGTTCCAGCATGAAGTGGGACATGAAAACTGTATTTTAATTCATGTAACATTAATTCCATACTTAAAGAGTTCAGGAGAATTAAAGACAAAACCAACACAGGCAAGTGTCAAAGACTTACAGGGAATGGGAATCCAGCCAGATATCCTTGTATGCCGTTCAGACTATCCATTAGATGATGGAATCAAGAGAAAGATCGCGCAGTTCTGTAACGTTGAACGTTCAAGAGTTATTCAGAACTTAGATGCAGAAGTATTATACGAAGTACCTTTGATGATGGAGAAAGAACATCTAGCACATGAAGTATGTGAATGTCTGAACATGCCATGCCCAGATCCAGATCTTGATGACTGGAAGAAGATGATCAATGCATGGAAACATCCAGAACATAAAGTAGAGATCGCATTAGTTGGTAAATATGTATCTTTACACGATGCTTACATCAGTGTCGTAGAATCCTTAGAGCATGCCGGAGTCGCAAATTCAGCAGATGTGAAGATCCGCTGGGTAGATTCAGAGAGAATCAGCTCTTACAATGTCGATGAGATGTTAGGTGGAGTTCATGGAATCTTAGTTCCAGGTGGATTCGGAGATCGTGGAATTGAAGGAATGATCTGTGCGATCAAATACGCAAGAGAAAACAAGATCCCATATCTTGGACTATGCTTAGGAATGCAGCTTACATTAGTAGAATTCGGAAGACATGTCTTAGGATTCTCTGATGCACACAGTCAGGAATTTAATCCAGACACAACACATCCGATGGTTCATATCATGGCAGATCAGGATGGAGTCACAGATCTTGGTGGAACATTACGTTTAGGATCTTACCCATGTGTATTAACAGAAGGATCCAAAGCATATGAATTATATGGAGAGAAAGAGATTCACGAAAGACATCGTCATAGATATGAAGTAAATAACGAATATCGTGATATCCTTCAGGAGAATGGAATGATGTTATCCGGATGCTCACCAGACGGAAGAATCGTAGAGATGGTAGAGATTCCAGAACATCCATGGTTTGTGGCAACACAGGCACATCCTGAGTTTAAATCAAGACCTAACAAAGCACATCCATTATTTAAAGGATTTGTAGAAGCAGCCTTAGAACATCAAGGTAAATAACACAAAAAGTTAATATAACATCATCAAAAAGATTCTGAGATAGATTGATATTTCAGAATCTTTTTTTACATATTATTTACGATTCAATGCAATTAGAATTTACATATATATGATAGAATCCTTTAAGAGTCAGAAAGATATGAAAAGACAAAGGTATCAGGAGGTATATATGAGATCTAATTGGAGAAAACAAATGATGATCAGTGCATTAGCATTGACACTTTCTGCAACAAATGTAGCACCAGTATTTGCAAGTGCCGCTCCAGATGGCAAGACAAATGCAGCAGACATTGCACAGACAATGGGAACAACGGCACAGTGGAATCGTTGGGAGAAAGAATGGGAAACTTTAAAAAATGACTGGACACAAATTTCATTGTCACCAGGAAGCAATGCAACGGAGTTGAATTTTGCATGGTATACACCAAAGCAGACAAATGATGATCATTCAAATGCAAATGTTCCAAAACTGATCATTGGTGAAGGACATAATATGAAAAATGCCAAGGTGTACGAGGCAGAACAAACAGCAGTAAAAGATGAACAGGATAACAATGGGGAAACTTATAATTCTAATAAAGTAACAGCAACAGGATTAAAAGAAAACAAAACATATTATTATAGTTACGACAATGGAAATGGCTATACAAAGCCAGCTAAATACACGACAAAATCTACAAACAATTTCTCATTTGCATTTGTAGGTGACCCACAGATCGGATCTTCAAATGAATTAAAGGGAAAAGATACGAAAGAATTTTACGATGCACAGTCAAATGCAGTAAAGAGTGATGCATTTAACTGGTCTTCTACTTTAAACGCAGCATTAGAAAAGACAGATGATCAGTTAAGTTTTGTTGTATCCGCAGGTGACCAGATTCAGACAACAAAGAAAAAGTCACCAAACAAAGATGCATCAAAAAGTGAAATTGAGTATACAGGATATTTAAGTCCAGAAGCATTAAAATCACTTCCAGTGGCAACGACAGTAGGTAACCATGATGCAGATAATGCAAACTATACATACCATTTTAACAGAACAAATGCAAGTGAACTTGGAAGTAATAAGGTAGTCGGTGGAGATTATTATTTCAAATATGGAAATGCATTATTTATCATGTTAAATACACAGGATACAAATGTAGCAGAACATAAACAGTTTATTGAGCAGACAGTTGCAGCGAATAAAGACTGCAAATGGAGAATCGTAACACTGCATCAGGATATTTATGGATCAGCAGAACATTCTAATGAGCCAGAGATCACAAATTTAAGATATCAGTTAACACCGATTTTCGAACAAAATGATATTGATGCTGTATTAACAGGTCATGATCATGCTTATTCAAGATCTAAAATGTTATTAGGTGGAACAAAAGCGAATGATTATACAGATGATGAATTTGATGCAGAATTAGAGAAAGATATGGATGCGGGTGAAAATCCAACGACAAAAACAGTGGCACCAGGAAATATTAAAAATGACAGCACAGATGAAAAAGATCAGAAATATTTAGCATATCTTAAAAGTATCATGGATGAAAAAGCAATTGAGACCGTCAAAAAACAGGGAAGCTCTGTAATCAATCCAGAAGGTGTCCTTTATATGACAGCAGGTTCTTCTTCAGGAAGTAAATATTATGATCTGGTACCAAGACAGCAGACATATATTGCACACCGTTGGCAGGAAGATGTCCCAACATATTCAGTTGTTGATGTAACAGAAAATAGTTTAACGATCAATACATATCGTACAGATAATGATGAAAAGATTGATGAAACATTTTCTATCACAAAGAGCAAAGGGGATACGACATCACTTAATGCAGAAATTAAAGCATCTGAAAGCATTGTAAAGCAAAAAGATGCATATACAACGGAAAGCTATAGAGTCTTTGAACAGGCACTTACAGGAGCCAAAGAAGTTGCAGCAGACAAAAAAGCAACAAAAGATGAAGTTGAAAATGCATTAAAAGTTCTGACAAATGCAAAAGCAGGATTAGAAAAGAAAGTTGTAGTAGCAAAAGCATCTGCAAAATTAAAAGCTGGTAAAAAGAAAGTAACAGTTAAGATCAAAAAAGCATCTGTATCTGGATATCAGATTAAATATGCATCAAACAAGAACTTTAAAAAAGCAAAGACAAGAAATACAAGAAAAACGATTTATACGATCAAGTCATTAAGATCAAAGAAAAAATGTTATGTAAAGGTTCGTGCATACAAAATAGTTAAAGGTAAGAAAATCTACGGTTCTTACAGCAAAATTCTGAAAGTGACTGTGAAATAACAATGAAACAAAAACAGATGAAAGGAGTGTGTCTGCTGATCGCAGGCATTCTCTTTCTTCTGCTGTTTTTTTCTTTTTCTGGAATTGAGAAGACAAAACTTCTAGATACAGATGGAAGAAATTTTGAAAAAGCAGAAGTAACAAACGTGATCTCTGGAAACTTATCAAATAGTGGAAGTGGAAAACAAACCGTAGAATTAAAACTTCTCTCAGGGGATCATAAAGGAAAAATAATACAGGCAACAAGCTCTCAAAGTTATTTATTTGGTGCAAAATGTAAAAAAGGAATGAAAGTCATAGCGATCATTAATGAATCGAAAGGAGAGTTGCTGGCGTCTGTATATAGTGTAAACAGAGGACCTATGGTATGGCTGATGGCAGCAGTGTTTGTAGCAATCGTGGTTGCAGTCGGTGGAAGAAAAGGAATTTCATCAATATTAAGCTTGGTATTTACAATGCTTTGTATCTTTTTTATTTTTCTTCCGATGATCTACAAAGGAATATCCCCGATACTGGCGGCTGTATTAGTGGTCGCATTTACAACAGTTGTGACGATGTGTATGGTTGATGGAATTACGAAGAAATCAGTAGCCGCGATGCTTGGAACGATCATAGGTGTGGTATTTTCTGGAGCATTTGCATTGATCTTTGGACAAGTGACATCGATCACCGGATATAATGTGTCTGATATAGAGAATCTGGTCTATGTCGGAGAAATGACAGACATAAAAATTGGTGAATTGTTATTTGCAGGAATCTTGATCGCATCATTAGGTGCAGTCATGGACGTTGGAATGTCAATCGCCTCTACACTCAATGAATTAAAAGAACAAAATCCACAGATGATGTTAAAAGAACTGTTTCAATCAGGAATGAATGTCGGAAGAGATATGATGGGAACAATGACCAATACACTGATTCTTGCATTTACGGGTGGATCGATCAACACATTAGTATTTATCTTTGCATACAATTACGAATATCAACAGGTGATCAATATGTATTCCGTAGGGATTGAGATCATGCAGGGATTATCATCAAGTCTCGGAGTTATCATGGCAGTTCCAGTGACCTCCTGGATTGCAGCATTTTTATATAGTAAAAATCAAAAATAAAGAAAAGACTCCATAACAATTCAGATCTTTATGAATTCGCAGACAGAAGTTTGAGAATATGTTATAATGAAAAAGATTAATTAAATTTAACAAGACATAAATATTTGACTAAGTTTAGGGGGCGAAGGTTATGAAAGTTAAAGGAGTCAGACTTTATGGAGTCAAAGATATACGTCTGGAAGAATTTGAGATCCCTGAGATAGCTGAAGATGAGATTCTTTTGAAGATAGAATGCAACGGAATTGCAGTGTCAACTTTAAAAGAGATCACATTGGCACAGAGACATTTAAGAGTACCAAAGAATATTAAAAAGAATCCTGTATTGATCGGACATGAATTTTCTGGAACGATAGCAAAAGTCGGAACAAGATGGAAAGAGGATTATCAGGAAGGAAAACAATTTGTATTAGTACCAGAGATTCCTCACCAGATCGAATCACCAGGATATTCTTACCCTTATTTTGGAGGTGCAGCAACATACTGTATCATACCAGCAGATGTAATTGAGAAAGGATGTTTGTTGCAATATGAAGCAGATTCATTCTATGAACTTGCACAGGCTCAGGCTTTATATAGTATAGTGGGAAGTTTTCATTCAAACTATCACAGTAAAGAGGGAACCCACGATCATATATCTGGAATTAAAGAAGGTGGGAATACCATCATCCTTGGAGGAGCCGGTCCCATGGGACTAATGGCAATCCGTTATGTCCTTGGAATGAAGAAAAAGCCAAGAAGACTCGTGATCACAGATACGAATCAAGAGCGTTTGGAAAAAGTAAGGAAAATGATACCGATGCAGGAAGGAACCAGGCATGGAATAGAGCTTTATTATATCAATCCATCGATTTTTACAGATTCCGTTCCAGTGTTATTGGCAATAACCAATGAAAAAGGATACGATGATGTGTTTGTCTATGCACCACCCAAATGTGTAGCTGAAATAGGGAATCGTATTATGGCAATGGATGGCTGCATGAATATTTATGCATCAACAGCAGATAAAAATTATCGTGCTGGAATGAATATATACGGAAGCCATTATTTAAAAACTAAACTGATCGGTTCATCTGGAGGACTTCGTTCAGACCTGATCGAAGCTTTAGACCTGATCACAACAGGCAAGATCAATCCAGCAGTTGGAATCACACACATTGGAGGAATCAATGCGATTGTCGATACAACATTATATTTAAATAAGATACCAGGATCAAAGAAGATTACATACCCACAGATCAACCTGCCATTGACAGCAATAGAGGACTTTGGGAAATTAGCTGAGAAAGATCCAGTCTTTGGAGAATTAGATGAATCCTGTAAACGACATGGTGGATTGTGGAATCCAGAAGCAGAGAAGATACTGCTTGATCATTTTAAAAAGTTTTAATTTGTAAGTTGGCCAACTGTAGATTTTGAGTATATGATAAAAAATAAATAAACGA
>OJMK01002658.1_pt1 | contig 11843 bp, 8 predicted proteins | sample 1597201 | NCBI WGS metagenome assembly OJMK01 (sample SAMEA2452125, study PRJEB22498) | human gut metagenome | reverse complement strand
AGATGACAAACCGATAGTTTGACTGTATTCTCTCCATCAAAGCCATTGCAATCGCACGCAGCTTGACAAGTTCCCAAAGACTTTCCGCCGCAATGGTAATATCAGCAATTTCTCTGGCAATCGCCGCACCGTCACTGATGGCAATTCCCGCATCCGCTTCTGAAAGGGCGGGAGAGTCGTTGATACCATCTCCGACCATTAAAACGACATGTCCTTCTCTGCGCAAATCGGCTACATATCTCGCTTTATCCGCAGGAAGAACCTCAGCGCAGAACATGTCAACCCCTAAGCGGTTTGCAACCGCAGATGCCGTCCGATAGCTGTCACCTGTCAGCATAACGGTTTTTTCAATCCCCAATGCGCGCAGTGCAGTCAATACTTCTTTGGCTTCACTGCGCAGCGGATCGGAAATACAGATTACCGCAGCAAGTTCTCCGCCAATCGCCAAATACAAATGCGAATATTCCTCGGGAAGATGATCAAAACGCTCCTGTTCATTTAGCGGAACAGTCACTCCCTCATCTTCAAAAATAAAATGAGCACTTCCAATCAATACCTTCTCTTCATTCACTGTGCTGGCAATACCATGAGCCACTATGTATTCTACCTTGGAATGAAATTCTTCATGGGATAGCTCTCTGCACTGCGCTTCCTGTACTACGGCGTTTGCTATAGAATGAGGGAAATGCTCCTCCAAACAGGCTGCAAGGCGCAGCATATCCGACTCGTCTCGTTCTCCGAAAGTGATAATCTGCGCAACCTTCGGACAAGCATGTGTTAATGTACCTGTTTTATCAAATATAATGGTATCCGCAGCTGCCACCGCTTCTAAGAACTTGCCGCCTTTTACAGTGATATGTTCTTTTCCGGCTTCCCGCATGGCAGAAAGCACCGCCAGCGGCATGGAAAATTTTAACGCACAGGAGAAATCCACCATAAGTACCGACAAGGCCCGCAGGATATTTCGTGTCAGCAGAAAGCTCAAGATACTGCCGGCAAAGGTATACGGAACCAATTTATCTGCAAGGTTAGCCGCTTTGCTTTCAGCTGCCGATTTCATCTGTTCGGATTTTTCAATCATGGTTACAATTTGATCATATCGACTGGAACCCATAGCTTGTTTTACTTCCAGTATGCACTCGCCTTCTTCTATGACAGTACCGGCATACACGGTGTTTCCCGGGTGTTTTACGACCGGTACAGACTCTCCAGTCAAAGAAGCCTGATTGACTGTGACTTCCCCCTCGGCTAAGATACCGTCCATAGGAATCATACTCCCGGTACGAATCACGATTTTGTCACCTGGGCGGATATCTGATACTGCTGTCAGAATTTCTGATTCCGGTGTCTTCAGCCATACCCGATCCACATTCAGGGCCATACAGCGGGCCAAGTCTTCCATTGATTTTTTTCTGGTCCATTCTTCTAACAGTTCGCCCAGTTCCAACAGAAACATGACAGTTCCTGCTGTTCCGAAATCTTTGCGAAATGCGGAAATTCCTATGGACAATGCATCCAGCACATCTACCTTCAGTTTTCCTCTCCAAAGACAGTGGATACCTCTCTTCAAAAAAGGGAGCATATGCCATACAATTCGTGCGATCTGCAATGGTTTCGGCAAAAAGAGCATAGACGCTGCTTTCAGTACCACTTTTCCGACCAGCTTTTCCTGAAATTTACGGTTTAATTCACGGCTGCTGTGCAGTGGCAAAGTGATTTGTGATTGCGCTTCCTGCAAGTTAAACTCACGGATAGCCGCCAGCACTTCCTTACGTGACCCGGAGTATTGCAGAATCACACACCCGGTGCGTTCATGGACAGTTACTTGTGTGATCCATGATTTCTTTTGAAACCAATTTTCCAGCACATCTGCTTCCTGCAAAGTCATTTTTTTCTGACTGATTCGAAAACGGATACGCCCTTTGCTTTCGTGTAAAATAATTGCCTTCATTTGTCGCTTCTCCTTCATAAAAAAAGAGCCGTATCAACGGCTCTTTTCTGTTACTCTTCCTCAGAACTTTCAAGTTGTGCGGCTGCCGCTTCTTCCGCTTCTTTTGCAGCTCTTTCTTCATTCAGATCCTTGGCAGAAGCTAAAATGTCCGATGCGTTTTCCTGCACGGTTGTAACAGTCTCCATAACATAATCTTTCATACGCAGCCCTGCGGCTGTTGCGTGAACATATGCTTTTTTAGCGTCTTTGCTGGACAGCAGTTTAATTCCAACCGATCCAAAAAGCGCGCCCCCCACAAAAAGAGCCAATTTATTGTATAAACTCATATAGAATCTTCCTTTCCGTTATTTTCTTTTGTATCCCGTAATCATTACCATAAGCAGGCAAATTACGGCTCCCCATGCCCAAAAACGGTGCTGTTTCAACCAGGTCCCTCCTTCATAGATTTTGTCTAATTATTATAACAACTTTAGCTAAATCATTCTTTTGGAAACAGACAAAAATCAACGGAATCAGACCTATTTCGATATTGTCTCGGTGTACAGGTATAACATTTTTTAAAAACCACATTGAATTGACTCAAACTGGAGTACCCGACAGCCTGTGCAATTTCAAGAACTGTCATAGAGGTATAACAAAGAAGCTCAGCCGCTTTTTCCATACGTTTATGTGATAGCCAAGTGTATACTGGCTGACCATAAATATTGCGAAAATATTTTTTTAATGTAGTAGGGGATATATAAAACTTGTGGCACAAATAATCAATTGTTATTTTTTCGTCCAGATGCATCTCCATATAATTGCAAATCTCATTTATCTCTTCTCTTATTACCTTGCTTATTTTCAGATTATCCTTATCTTTTGGATACAATGTTCCTGTACTCAGCAGAAACAGTAATTCTACCGACTTCCAAACGCAGTATCTGCTTTTTTGTAAGTCTTCCATTTTCACGATTTCAGAAAATGCAGAAAAAACCCAAGATGAGCCATGAATAACAGCACATCCATCTTGCTCATCCATATATTTTTTTACCTCAAGAGTATTCAATTTTAAATCTCCCATCATGCGGCATAGGGAATATAAACTTTCTTTTGCCATAGCCGCATCTACGGATACCAATACTCCTGCCAAATCCGCTGTACATGCGACAGAATACAATGAAGATATCCCAGATAGTAAAAGAATTTCCTGCTTTCTTACAACAACCACACGATTCCATTGCTGTTTGAGTACAACATGACCTGCAAAACAAAAGAAGACTTCAAAGTGAAGTGGCTGCAAGGATATCGGGATAAATGGATCATTTGTATTGCCTTGAAGACGAAAATTGCAAACATCCACACCTGTTATTATTGTTTCCCATAAGGCTTTTTCACCTCGGATACTTTTCAAAAATTCTGTTAACACATAGTTTCTTCTCCCTTCTAATAGCAATTATGTCATGTGATAGAATGTAGTTATCGATGACTAACTACATTCTATCACAATTCCTGTATGAAAGCAAGAACAGCACAATTGATATCATAAATAGAATAGCCTTTTTATTCTTTCGCTTTAAAATATCCAAGCGCATCGGTACGCTCTCCATTTTGCCAGACTTCAAAATGCAGGTGGTTTCCGGTAGAATTGCCGGTGGTACCGACATATCCGATCACTTCCCCCTGTTTCACTTTCTGACCTACGGTCACGCAGATAGAGGAGCAGTGGGCATACAAGGTGTCAAAAGTATCATTGTGGCTTATCTTGATATGATATCCATATCCACCGCCCCAAGAGTCGATGGCATTGGCAATGGTAACTGTGCCATCTGCCGCTGCCAGAATCGGTGTACCACCCGGCGCTCCAATATCGGTTCCGCTGTGGTAGGCAATTTCTCCAGTAAAGGGGTCCTCACGGTATCCAAACCATGAGGTAATGGTATAACTTTGCGGAAGAGGCCATTGGAAAATCCCAGTCCCTTCCCAATCAGTATTTGGATTCATGATCTGACCACCGCCGCTGCTAAAACCGCCCAGTAGCTCTGCCCAAAGATTCTGGTTTTCCGGCTCCGACATTAAAGCAAGATATTCATTTTGTCTGGCATTGAAATTGTACTGCTGCGCCATTTTCTCCGCTGTTTTATGTGTTAGAGAGATTTCCAGAATAGTTTCCGTTACCGTTTCGGTATGGGTAGTTTCTTTTCCGTCCTCGTCTACTTCGGTAACTTCCACTTCATGGCTCTCGGTACGGGTGCTGGAAGACACTGCATTCATCTCCCACATAATATCCCGCAGCTGCTGAACTTGAGTGTCATCCAAAGAAGCCACCTGCGCACCATCTTCCGCACCAGTTACCTTTGCTGAAAAAACAGCGAGAACATCTTCCCAATTGATAGAAAGCACTCCGTCATTTGAAGTAAACTCCACCCGATCATGGCTATTGCTATCTTCAATTTCTTGAATGTGTGCCTGAAATTCCCCGTTTAAAGTTGTCACAGCCTGTGTAACGCTGGTGCCGGTTCCCGTAGAATCCGAACCGAAAAACAAACCAAAACAAGAGCCGACGATCAGGGCAATCAAACAAATTAACAAGATTATCACTACAGCTACCCAACCTCCGGCAGCGATGGCGGCAATCAACCCTTTTACAGCCGCAATGGTTGCTTTAACTGCTACTATAGTTACACGGACTGCCGCTTTAACTCCTGCAATTGTTGCTTTCGCAGTAGCCTTGGCGGCCTGTGCGGCTTTTTGTGCCGCTTTTGCAGTGGCCTGCGCTGTTTTCTGCGCTGTCTTGGCTGCCTGCTGTGCAGTTTTTGCCGACTGCTGGGCAGTCTTGATGCCTTTCGTACCATTCTTCACACTTTTCATAGAACGACTGGCGGTTTTTACTGCTTTTTGAGGTTTCCCTTTGACAGCCTTGGCAGCGGTATTTTTGGTTCGTATTTTAGAAGCGGTATCCTTCGTGATCTCCGTTGCTTTGCTGCCAGCGTTTTTCGCTTCCGAGAGGGTACGGGAAATTTCTCTTTTTTCTTTGACTTTCCGGGCAGTGGTCTGCGCCAGTTTTTTTCCGCCCCGATAGGTAAGGTTAGCACTCTTTTTGACGGCGGTTTCGATACCGGACAGCATTTGATCTCCGGCGCTGTTAGCGGGGGCGTTGGAGGTTTCTCCCTGCTGGCTGGCAAAAGGTGTTGCCTTCAATTCCGATACGGCTTTCTCCTTGGATTTCAGCCATGCATCCTTCATTGCGGTTTTCGGGGCTTTGGCGGCATTATCCAAAAGCCTTGGTTTTCCACCTTCCGGTTTGGTCTTAATTTCTTTCAATGGCATACCTCCTAAAAAAGATACAGGGAGCCAAAGGAGGCTCCCTGCTGCGATGTTGTTTCATGTATGGGTTTACACTCCCCTTAGTGCTTCGTCCGGCTTGGTGGTCATCAGCTGATACAGACGGGTATTGCGGGGGAAGCTGTTTTCAAACGGTACAATGTTGCCAGCACAGCGGATGAGACCGCAGCCAGCCGCCACATTGGTGATGTACGAGAGCTGGTTTTCGGAAATGTGCAGAAGCCCCGCCAGTTCATCCCGGTCGGTGGCGGATTGGTTCAAGAGGATTAAAAATTCCGAGTTTGCCAGCATCAGGCGGGCGGTGTCGGAACGGAGGAGCTCCTCCACGTTCTGTGTTAACCCTGTCACCAGCCCGTTGTATTTGCGGATGCGCTTCCACAGCTTGTAGAAAAAGTCGGCGCTGTACTCATAGCGGAACAGCAGATAAAACTCATCGGCAAATACCCATGTGGTTTTTCCTTTCTTCCAGTTTTGGATCACACGGTTGAAGATCGCATCGAGGGTGACCAACATCCCGATGGGCATGAGCTGTTCGCCCAATTCACGGATATCATAGGCGATGATGCGGGCTTTGGTATCCACGTTGGTGTGCTGGGCAAAGGTATTCAAACTGCCGGTAATAAACAGCTCGGAGGAAAGTGCCAATCCTCTGGCTTCCGGCTCCGGCTGCTTTAAGAGGGAATGGTACAGATCTTTCAGCGTGGGAGCTTCACCCTCATAGTTGTTTGCCATGTACTCCCGGTACACATCATAAGTACAGCGGTCCAGAATAGATTTCTCTTTGGCAGACACACCGCCTGCCCCTACTAACTGCTCGAACAGCGAGAGAATGAATTCTGATTTTTCAATCAGCGGGTTGCGTTCGTCACCGTAGGCTTTGTCCATATCAAGGGCGTTCAGGTGGGTGTTGGAAGCTGCGGAAATCCGAATAATTTCCCCGCCAAGTGCTTCTACCAAGAACCCAAATTCCGACTCCGGGTCCAGAATCAGGATATCATCATTGGTGGACAGCGCAATGCTCACGATTTCTTCTTTGGCGCTGAAGGATTTGCCGGAACCGGAAACACCAAGGCGGAAACTGTTCCCGTTTAAGAGCTTGCGGCGGTCGGCTACAATCATGTTTTTGGAAACAGCGTTCTGCCCATAGTAGATGCCCCCGGTCTGCATGATTTCCTGTGCTCGGAAAGGAATCAGCACAGCGGTGCTTTCGGTGGTCAGGGTACGGATGGCTTGGATTCTGCGCAAACCATAAGGGAGCACGGTGTCCAGCCCATCCTTCTGCTGCCAGCGCAGAACACTCATCTGGCACAGATGTTTTCTGGCTGTAGTGAGGATCGTTTCTGTATCACTGTCCAATTGTTCCTTGGTGTCAGCCAGATGGACCATGGTCACGAGACCGAACATCATTCTTTGGTCCCTATTGGTCAGATCGTCCAGCATTTCCTTGGTTTCTTTTCGCTGCTGTTCCATGTCGTAAGGAAGAACAGCGGAAAAGTTGTTGGCTGCGTTCTGCTTTCGCTGCCAGTTTGCCGCATTGGTTTCCACACCCAAGAGCTTGTTCTGGATTTCCCTTACTGCTTCATCGGTGGGAACAGGCAAAATGTCAATGGAGAGCATGAGGCTGCGGTCCATATCGCAGAGTTCAGCAATCATGGAATCCTTGATATAGCTGGCGTACCCCTGTAAATACAAAACCCTGCCCCAGCGGTCGTTCAGACGGAAGTGATCTTTCTGGAATTCCATGCTGTCCGGGCAAAGCCAATCTTTGAAGCTGTGCCCCTTTTTCATCTGTTCCTTGAGATCAAAAGCAAAAGCGGCCGGTTCATTACCCTTAAAGAAATCTCGGAACACCTGCAGGCGGGTTCCGGCGTCCAGTTCCCGTCCAATAGAGGAAAGCTGGGACAAATGGGTGATCAGATCCGTACCCACACGGGAGAAATAGGTGCGGGCTTCATCGATATTCCGTTTCGCTACCGTGATGGTGATGTAACGGTCCTGCACCACACTGTTGTTGGTACCGGTTACCTTTGAGAGCAGCATTTCGTTGTACTCTTTGCGGAAATGGTCCAGCCCGTCCTCTTTCATCGGAAGCAGCAGGGATTTCTCAAATTCCGCTTTATTAATTTTCCGGTTGTTGATGGTGATCTTGGCGCTGGCACCGGAATCCAGCGCATTGAGGAGCTCTGAGTAATCGAGAAACATCGCTGTCTTGTCCTCTTTTCCGGCGATTTGATAGTTAATATCGGTAAAGGAAAAGGTTTTGGAAAACCTGCTTCCTACCTGAAAAATCCCATCCGGCCAGATACGCTGGATGGGGATGGCGTCCTGTACGGACTTCGGGATTGTGAGTTTCTCTTTCTCTAATTTCGTTGCTTTGAGAAGCGTTTTGATAATAGGCATCCTTCCTTTCAGTGCGAAAAATGAAAAAGGTTACTGTTCTTTCCCAGCTGGTGGCTGAAACTTACGCTTTTTCCTTTTGCGTGGCGGCTTTTCGCCCTCTGCAATGGCATCCTTTAAGGCGTCGTAGTAGAGATTCTCAGATTTGAACACAAGCTTTTTCGGATACAGAAATTCCGACTTGAACCAAGCCCATGCCACTTGTTCGGCGGTCATCCCATGGTACTTAAAGAAGCCGCAGGCAGCGAATGGAGCTGCTCCAAGAATGCACATCCAGCCAACTTCTTCGCTACCAATCAGCGGGCGCAAACCAAAATACAGACCGACTGCTACCCCTACTGCAAGCAGGGAACAGATAAACTGCCGGGTGGAAAGTCCAAAAAAGATGGACTCCTGATAATCCCGGATTTCCTTTGGTACTTTTACTTCTATATTGCTTCACTCCTTTCACGGCCTTACAGACCTAACAATTCCTTGACGATCCGGTCGCTCATCCGCACAGCTCCTACTAAAACCAAAAGGTTAAAAATGAGCTCGCCTACATAACTCCATACGGCGGTTACCGCTGAGACGTTGGGATCGACCGCTGGCGGAGAAGCCGCCATAACGGAAAAGATGATACAGGCAAGGGCGATGATGGCCCCTTCCAAACATACCCCGGCATAGGAACGCAGGAAGTTCTTGCCCACATTGCTGGTTGGCTCTCCCGCAAAGCTGGAGAGAGGGATAGGCGCAAGCGCTGTGTACATATAGAGTTTAAACATACGACTATACACCGTTAAAATCATGATAAAGGACAGCACTGTAATAAACAGACCGCCTAAAAGGGTTACCGCCCACAAAGGGATGCTGTCCCAAAATCCTACGTTATTGATTTTATCGATGATTTCCTGCGGGAGTGTGGTGCCGCTGCTTCCTGACAAACCCGATTGGGTAATAATGGTGGAAATGATTCCTTGTACGATTTTAAATACAGCAAGCATCAAATCAAGTCCGTATGTTACAGCAGCCTTCGCCAAAGCAAAGCGGATGAACAATTTTAAAGCGTGTTCCGGGCGTTTTACATCGGTAAAAGAGCCGCAGGTTTTAACGACACCAACCGCAAAAAACAGTACCAGCAAACCATACCCAATGGCTTTCAGCGCCCCGTTAATATCCAGCATAACCTGCCAGATCCCGCCGCCCTTGAAAGTGGCGGGGTCTTGGGTAAGCAGTGTCCAGATTTCAGCCAGTTTGTCATTCCATGTTCCCAGGGCAGAATTTAAGTTGTCTATGATCCAGTTTCCGGCTGGTCACCTCCTATCTGAAAAAATGAGGGAGCGTCCCATGCGGACGCTCCCTTTGCTGGAAAACAGAAAATCAGGCGGTGATAAGGTCGAGGATTTCCTTGGCAAAGGTGATGATGACGCCGCCGGCCAGGGTCAGAAAACCGTTGGAACGCTGGCTCGGATCGTGGGACTGGAAGCTGAGACCGACCTGTACAATGCCCCAGCCAAGCAGGATCAGGCCGACCGCACGGATGAGGCCGAAGATAAAGTCGCTGAGGTTGTTGACGACGGTAATGGGGTCGCCTGCGGCAAAGGCGGTCACGCCCATGCTCATGGTAAGCGTAAGGGCGAGGACAGCCATCACATAAATGCGGTAGCCCTTCTTGACCTTGCCGGGAATCTCCGGCTTGTTGATGTTCTTCTTCGTATTAAGTTTCTTCATTGTCTTTTTTCTCCTTTTCATCAAGTAGTTCTTCCAGCTCCTCTTCCGAGTAGAGCAAGAATTCGTGTTTTTCTGCCTCCAGCTTTTCGGCGTTTTTGACAGCCTTCTTGTCGAAGCTGAACGCCATGGAAGCGATACTTCGGGTATCCTCGCCGTGAGTATAGGCCGGTGCGGAACCGTCCGTCGTAAGCGCCACATTGGGATGATGAAGGATATCATACTTGAGATCCCGGATGGGGCGCTCTCCGCGTATAAAAAGAAGTGCGTACCGGTTATCCAGCATACGCACTTCGTCAGGTGTCATCAGCTCTCGTCCGGCAAGCTGATAGTTGGTGGAATAGCTTCCGTTTCTGCCGCGAGACCGTCCGTAGGTATTTGTATCGATTGTCTCCTTGCCCAGCAGCTTGGAAACATACTCATGGGTACTCTGCTCGTTGCCGCCCAGATACAGAAACTCGTCACAGTTACCCACGATGCTCTCCCATTGCTTCTCAAACAGAGCCTTCAACTGCGCAAGGTTCTGAATGATGATGGAAACGGAAATCTCACGGCTTCGCATGGTGGACAGGAGCTTATCAAACTCATCCGGCAGGGCGACATTGGCAAACTCGTCCATGACGAAATGCACATGCACGGGCAATCTGCCGCCGTGAACGGAGTCGGCCTGATAGTAGAGCTGCTGAAACAGCTGGGTATAAAGCATACCCACGATGAAATTGAAGGAACTGTCGTTATCGGGAATCACGGCGAATACCGCCGTTTTCTTTTCGCCGATTTGCCCCAAATCCATTTCATCGCATTGGGTAATGCCGGCCAGCGAATCCAAATTGAACTTTTCCAAACGGGAGACAAGGGAAATCTGGATGGATTTCAGCGTCTTGGCGCTGCCGGAGTGATACGCCCGGTAATACTTGAGGGCGATATGCTCCGGGTTCCGTTCCTCCAATCTTTCAAACAGCTCATCGAGAACAGATTGATACTCCTCGTTGTCCTCCTTTACATCGCCGGCTCGGATCATCTCCATAACCATGGAGAAGTTCTGCTCATCGGGCGGAGCCTCATAATGGAGATAGCAGACAAGGGCCTTGAGCAGCATCGCCGCCGTCTGATCCCAGAACGGGTCCTGTGTCTGACTTCCTTTGGGCGTTGTGTTCTTAAAGAGGTTTGTGGTAAGACGCTGAATATCGTCATCGCTGCTGATATACACGAACGGGTTGTAGCAATGGCTTTTCTCCATATCAATGAGGTCAAGGACTTTGATCTCATAGCCCTTCTCCTCCAGCAGATGGCCGGTATCCCGGAGAAGTTCACCCTTTGGGTCAAGCACAACAAAAGAAGTATTCGCATTCATAATGTTGGGCTTGGCGTAGAAGCGTGTTTTACCTGCACCGGAACCGCCGCATACCAGCACATTCAGATTTCTGCGGTGCTTTCTTCCGTCCAGGCCGATGGCGACATTTTGCGTCAGCAGCTTGTTTTCCGTCTTATCCTTGTTGGCATATTTCTTGTTGACCGAACCAGCCGCGCCCCATTTAGCTGATCCGTGCTCTTCTCGCCGTCTGTAATTGTGCTCCGTGGAGAGATAGACGCCGATGGCGATCCCGTACACCAAAAGCAAAGTGAGGACAGTTTTTACACTGTCCTCACAAAGCTGTATCTGGAATGGGTTTTGCATCACCGATCCGAACTGCTGAACCAGTCCGGGCAATCCATCCTTTAAGCAGGGAGCAATCAACAGGCCGAGCCACACAACCGGAATTATGCCGCAAAGATAAAGGATCACATTCTGCTTGGAGAGCTTATCTTGCCTCACGGTCGGCTCTCCGTTTCTCTTTCTTTGTTGGGGCATCAATGACCTTCAGGATCAAATCGTTAATGTCTTCTGTGGGCTTTTCATCCCGGAGAAGATCGTTCCGGAAATCCATCAGTCCGCTGACCATCAGACGCTGCTCAAAATCGTCCAGCGTGACGACTTTCTTTTCCTCAGCCATATTGGGGTACCTCCTTATCTCGCTTCATCCCTGCGTTCCTTCGGCTTCATGCTCTTGTCCAGCACCTTCGCCATGTCGGACGAGATCTCATTGGCCACATCTCTGATCTTGGACAGCTCGTTTCTCACACTGCGGGCATCCATGGTAGAGAAGCCTTCGGGAAGTCTGTCAAAGCGGAACATATCCTTTGGCACATTGTACCGGCTGCAGAGCACATATGACACGCAGTAGGCGGTAAAGGCATGGTCACTGCGCTTATATGCGCCGTCGTCCAGATGCGCGTGAGCAAGCTCCTGAGAAATGCCGCGGAAAATGTCACCGGCCTCCAGCCCAGGTCTAACATAGATTTTCTTGTCGTCGGGACGATATACCGCGTTGATGTTCTCCGGCAGCTTTTGGCTGATCTCGATGGGGCAAGGTGCATTGTGGATGATGGCTTTCAGAAGCAGCCGCTCGTCCCGCTTCATTGC
>OJMK01002657.1_pt1 | contig 11850 bp, 10 predicted proteins | sample 1597201 | NCBI WGS metagenome assembly OJMK01 (sample SAMEA2452125, study PRJEB22498) | human gut metagenome | reverse complement strand
CGCGCCCGTCTGCATACTAACTTTGCAACGAAAAACGATATGGCGACTTCAAATAGAAAGCGGTCGCGAAAAAGTCGAGGCGAAACAATCCGCAGCGGATTCGGAGACATGAAAGACCTGTCCGTCCACTGACACAAGACCGCTCCCGTTCCGGCAGGTGGGCGGGAAGAACATCTGGCAAGAAAGCGTATCGGTTGTTTGGGGTTGAAGCGGCAAGAACGATATACCGTTTATACAACCATGTACGCTGCATAGTGGAAAGGGGGCCCAAACGAAGAGCCGACAAAAGATGTATGCAGCGTATTGATGTCGCTGTCTCTATCCGGCAAGAGAAATGAGGGAAAGAAGAGGAAAAGGAAAAAGGGCTGAAGTCTGTCTTGAAACAAAGCGGAGGAACCGCCTTCGCACGAACGGACGTTTTCTACAAAAGGATATAGCCTGCCAAAAGGTATAAAAGGTTATTTCCGAAGGAAACGGTATGGATGTCTGTTACGGAGATAAAAAAGGGATTCCCGCCGGTGTGTACCTGTTTAGCCGGTATAAGCGGGCTGAAACCGATGCTACGTTCAGCCCGCTTGCTTTTACCTCTTTTCTGTTTCGGTCTGCAATTCCACCGGTTCATCATCCCATGTCAGCTCCTTACCGAGTAGTTTGTAAACAGACCCCTTGGGGAGTTCTATCTCGATTGATACGTACCCTTGCTCGCTCTCGACGTACACTTTTTCCGAGTACTCCCAATGCCCGCACCAGCCTCGAACGGGCTTTCCGGGCATTATCCATTCTGTTCCGTCTTTATTTACTGCTAACCATGCCATAAAATCACATTTTTAGTCTGTTCCTTAGTTGTAATTTTATTCTTCTTGAGCTATCATTTTCTTGCTGTATTCTAAAATCTCATCCATCGTAAGCCATTCTGGTTTTTCGTCCTCTTTGAAACTCTCATGCAGTTTTATCATAAATTCAATTTGCAATTTTTCGTCGCCAGCCCATAAGGATTTCGGGTGTCTGTTACCGTAATTAAGGTAATACTCGCAATCTGACCGTAAGCGGTCTAACAGTTGGTATCTGAAAACCGAATCCTTGTGTATTACTTCGTCTGCCGTTACTCGTCCATTTGAATTTGTTACATCGTTTGCCATAATCTATAAAATTTTGAGTTTTCTTTTTTCCCTCTTGTAGCACCAGCTACTTTCGGGCCTGATTTAATTATGTCGCCTCGAAAGGTGTCATGGCTCTTTATGCAAGGTTTCACGATTAAATACTACCCGTGCGGAGCGAAGGGTGGAGATTTTGTCGTGAACCGTCAGTCTTTGACCTTGCATACAAGAATGACATGACAAGTACCTTTGCGACACAATTCATATCAGGCAGCCCGAAAGCGACGTGCGAACACAGGGAAAAGAAGGTCTCTTGCAAAAGGTTCGATAGCTTATATAAAAGGGTTGCAGCGAAAAGAAAATATAAATGGGCCTCCGGGTTGTATAAGAATTTTAATTATGAGGATAAAAAAGGTATTGCGCCGGCATGTCTGCCGAGAGAAAAAGAAACGGGCTGAAACTGGCAGTTCCGGTTTAGCCCGCAAAAGTACATCGGAGGTCTCTTGCCCGTTCCCGTCAGAAATGGGCTACCATAATCCGATTTTTGAAAATTCTGTTTTTATCACTCGGTCGCCGTTGGTTTATCCAGATATGGTGTGCTCCGTATCCGAATATAAAATACTCATCGAGTGAGGTCTCGTTCTTCAAACGTTCCATACTTGCACGAAGTTCGGTTTCGTCAGTTGCAAAAAGAATCGTGTTCATGATTCGGAAATAGATTTCTTCCGCTTCATCGCTATAGCGGCAAAAGACGTGTTCGATTGTTACGTTCATGGTTCTATTGGTTTGATTGAGGTGTTTTAGGTACATTGGTCATTATTGATTCTCCGTCTTCGTTGAAAATCTCTATTGTCGGGTTGCCGTCGTTTTCTTCGGGGAGCATAGATTCCGATGTATCGGTCAATGCTTGCCACTCTTCATAGCAAAGACGGTTGTCAATGATGTTCGACACGTCCTCACAGTTCCATGAGCGGACGATTGCCTCGGCTTCTTCGTAACTATTTGCTTTTACACTGAAATAATCCCGTTCCCAACTTGTAACCTTACGGTCTTGATAAAATTTGTATTCTCCCATATCCTTGTTGTTTAACTGTTTACTTCTACAATATCCTCGATTCTGCCGTACAGTATCGAGCGTAACGCTGTTTTGTCAATCGCATAATACTCGTGAATGCTTCCGTGCTGTTTGACGAAATACCGTTTGAGAACGTCGGAAAAATCAAAATGATAACCGCTCAAGGCAATTCCACGTTTGAAATAGATGCTTTCCCACACGTTACGGGTAATCCAGTTCTTTTCTTCCCGGTTTAACTTGCCTCCGTTGTTCAGGTGTACCCGCAATTTGTAAACCTTGCTGTCCTGTAATGTCGCCAGTTCGGGAATATCCCATTTGACGAATTTTGTTGCTATCTGTGTCATACGTTTGCTATCGTTTAATCATGGATAATCACTTCATCACGGTATTCTGAAATTTCCTTGCCGCTTTCAAGGCGGACAACTATGGTGTTACCATAGTTGCCCACGATTGTACCTTCCGTGTAACCTTTGTATGGATTGAGCAGTGTGCAAGACAAACCGATAATATCGCTGTCTTCTTCGTATTCGTACATAGTGAATGCGTTTTTAGGTTACAGCTTAATGTCCCACTTGCCTTGCGAGAATATCCGAAAGCTCACGTATTCGTCCTCTAACTCGTATGTCAGTATGCGGATATAGATTTTATCTTTGGCTTCCAAAGAAGCTACCAGTTCGTCGATTTCTTTTTCTGGGTATTCCCAACGGGAAGAAAATTCTGCATCTACAGTGTCGCCATACCGATTGACAAAACCGTTGAAATTATCGTCCAGAAATGCCTCTATTTTATCGAGGTCTTGCTTGTTTTCCGTACTTGCGTGAAAAATGTTTGTTGCATAGTTCGCCATAATCTTAAATTTTGAGTTTTCTTTTTTCCCTCTTGTAGCATCAGCTACTTTCGGGCTTGATTTAATTATGTCGCTTCAAAAGGTGACATGGCTCTTTATGCAGGGTTTCACAACCAAATACTACCTCCGCAAAGCGGAGCGTGGAGATTTTGTCGTGAACCGTCAGGCTGTGACCTTGCATACAAGAAAGACATGTCAAGTACCTTTGCGACACAATTCATATCAGACAGCCCGAAAGCGGATGTGCGAATACAGGGAAGAGAAGATCTCGTGTAAAAGGTTGATGGTTTATAAAAAGGGAGTTGCAGCGAAAAGAAAAATATGCCGTGGAATCTTTTTTTCTTTTGGCTGCACAATGGGACCAGAGTGTTTTACGAAGTTCGGGAAAAGGTTTAGTTTAGTCCATTAGCCTATATATATGCTAAATCAAAGTAAACTATATTTAGGCAGACAAATTTGCCTGCCTATAAGTTTTTCCTTATCTTTGTATGAATTAAAGAAGGCTTGCTTTTCTTTTGGCTGCAATGGTTCTTGGAAGTTCAAATACAACCGTCGGACGAGGAAAAAAATTCTGGTAGGAAGCTGGTTCAAGAAGTCCCGATTATAAGTAAGTGCAAGGAAAGAAACAGAGTGAAAACAAAAAATCGGGAAATGCCTTTAATTAGCAATTTTGTTTCTTATTTGTTCCTCAATTAAAACTATAAAATTTTCAACACACTGAATTTCAAATCATTATATATACTATTTTTGAGAGATTGGATTTATTGACAATAAAATGGCGACCACCATGGAATGTAGTATTCCAGCATCCCATGAACTGCTGGTTAAAAGCATATAAATAGTTTCTGAATATATCGACCATATCCAATCTGCCATACGTCTGTAATTCCGCAGTAGTAAGCTGGGCATTAGGGTCAATTATATCTGCTTTAGAAGGGTCTGTATTCATATCTTCCATATAACTATCACTACAAGCACTAAATGAAAAAGTACATGCGGTCAATAGCATTGCCAAAATTGATTTATTGTATTTCATATCTATTTTATTTTAGGTAACGAGTCTACTCAGATTAGAATTTAATATTCACATTGAATCCATAACTTTTGCGTGAAGGCAAAGAACCATATTCCAATCCCATACCTGTAGTATTATTATAGTTAGAGTCTGGGTCTATGTTAGGAATATTTTTATACACGATGAACGGGTTACGTGCTACAAATGAAATGGTCAAGTTATCTACTACATTCTTCAGAAGCTTTTTCGGGAACTGGTAAGTTAATGTCAGCTCACGGCATTTCACATACGAGTTATCATAGATAAACATTGAAGGGGCATTTCGACAAACACTCATCCAATAATCTTCAGGATTAATGTATATATCATTCGGACGATAAGTTCCATCGCCATTGTCTATTACTCCCGGAGCAATAAATCCACCAGTAGGTTTCCAGTCAGGAGAACCTTTCGGGAATCCGGCTGCCTTACGCTGTTCTTCAGAACGATACCACTCTTCACGGCCCTGCAGTGTTTCCAAAGCCTTACCGGACTCATAAGCAGAACGAGCAGACATAGAATAGAGATCTGCACCCACTTTCACATCAAACACAGCAGACAATGATAAATTCTTATAAGCCAAAGTTGTAACAAGACCACCTGTCCAGTCCCATGATGCATTACCTAATATATGTGAGCTCTTATCATACATAGGCAGACCTGTCGACGGATCAATAAGAATATCTCCATTCTCGTTACGCTGGAAGTCCGGGCCAATGATAGATCCATAATTTTCACCCACCTTAGCCGCTACCTGCACATCAAGCCATGACGCTTTTTCAAGTTCAAACATATCCACTCCATCTACCAGCTCTTTTACCTTATTTTGGTTTTTAGAGAAGTTTAAGTTCAAATCCCAAGAGAAGTCTTTTGTTTGAATCAAACGAGTATTCAAAGCTATTTCAATACCCTTATTCCCTATTTCACCCGCATTAATCAAACGATAGTTGTAGCCTGAACTCCAGGAACTGGCCATACCCATAATTTGATCCTTACTAATCTGAGAATAATAGGTGAAATCCAAACCAATCCGGTTATTCAGGAATTTTGTTTCCAAACCTACTTCAAAAGAATTCGTTCTAGTGGGTTTCAAATTCTTATTAGGCACTGTATTATTATTTATATAACCTATTGTATAACCTGGATATGTATATTTAGACTTTGTATAAACCAGTCCCAACTGATACGGATTGGTATCGCTACCAACTTGTGCCCACGACATACGGATTTTTCCATAAGGTAATGCGTTCTTCTTATTGATTATCTCTGAGAAGATAAAGCTACCTGAGAATGAAGGGTACAAATAAGAGTTATTATTCAAAGGCAAGGTAGAAGACTGGTCAGCACGTAAAGTTGCATCAAAATAAACCATGTGCTTCCAACCTAAGTTTACAGCTCCATAAAGTGAATTAATCTGTTTACGATATGTATTTTGCTCTACACTAATTTCATTAAAACTAAGTAAAGCGATTACATCACGAATCTGCATATCCTGCGCTGTAGTAATAGTAGTCAGATTATCCACTTTAAAGATATTACCTCCCAAAGTTCCATTAAAATCAAAATCACCCCATGTATTGTTATACAAGGCCAACAACTCAAAGTTATACATACGATTTTCGAAGGTACTATTCTGCAAACGGCCAGCCTCGAATCCTGGAGTAGTCGGAGCCTGATAATCTTCAAAAGTGAACCAGTTCATTTCAGTACCCAATGTACCTTGCAACTTCAAGTGGGGATTAATATTCCACATAGCCTTACCGTTCAAACGGAACTGGTCTTTTTGGGAAATATTCTGATTTTTATATACGCCCCAATATGGATTTACATTATAAGGGTCCATTCCGTTCCAGTTGCTATATTCTCCATTTTCATCCTGATAAGTCTTTAACCATGCCTGATCATAAGTTGTGGCTAATGTCATCAGGTTCTTTCCGATATTAGCTTTACTGTCTCCCATAGCAGGACGGTTTTTCACATCTTCACGTGTATAGTTCACGCTAAAATCCAAATCAACTTTTGATAAAGAAGTATTTGCACGCAAAGAGAAATTATTACGGCTCATATGAGTTTTAGGAACAATATCCTTATTTCTCATATCTGTATATGAAAAACGTACCCCCGTTTTACCATGACTAGTACTGATTACCGCTGTATTAGTAGCTGTCAAACCGGTACGGAAAAATCCTGAAGTATTGTCTGGAATAATCAAATACGGACGTGATACCCCATCAAAATAAGTCAGCATGTTATTTCCATCTGCTTTTGGTCCCCAACTCGTATTGGTATTTGATATTGCATCAATACTATATGTACCATTGCTACCCATACCATATATTTGCTGAATATCATTCCACTTAGACAATTGTGTATCAATAGTCAAAGTTCCATTATATTCTACACTGAATTTTTCTTTCCCATCCGCTTTCTTTGTGGTAATAAGGATAACTCCATGGCTCGCACGGCTACCATACAAGGCTGAAGCAGCAGGACCTTTCAAGACAGAAATATTTTCAATATCATCTGGGTTAATACTCGAAATGCCATCACCCAAATCATATCCGCCATAAGTTCCAGCACTTCCATAATTCGTATTATCCAAAGGTACCCCATCAATCACATATAATGGCTGATTATTACCAGTCATTTCTGTACTACCACGTAAAATAACACGCGTAGATCCAGAAGGGCCACTGGCTGTCTGGCTTACTACCAAACCAGGTACACGTCCTGCCATAGAATTGATTACATTCGTTTCTTTCGCCTTAGTAAGAGATTCTCCTTTAACTTCTGCAACTCCGTATCCTAAAGCCTTTCTCTCTCTCTTAATACCCAAAGCTGTCACTACAACTTCATCCAATACCTGGTTATCTTCCTTCAAGGTAATTCTCATCGTTCCAGTCGTTGCTTTTACTTCTTGTGAGGCATATCCCACATAGCTGACTACAAGAATTGCACCTGGTTTTACATCTAAAGAGAAACGGCCATCTAAATCCGTAATTGTTCCGTTACTCGTACCTTTTTCAACTACGGAAGCTCCAATAATCGGACCTTCGGAATCTGTTATAACACCTGAAATTTTAGCTCCTTGCTGAACCGCTAACAAACAATCTGGAGCATCTGCCTGTACATACGGAACTCCTCCCAACATAGATAAGGAAAAAGCTCCACACATTAAAACTTTTTTACTTACTGTTTTCATAGATTTATGAATTTAATAAAACTTATTGTTCCCAAAAAGCAAACCATTTACCTATAGATAAACAGAAACTACCAAGAACACAGAAAACAAAGATTTTTTACACATGCAAATGTAAATACAAACAATTTACTCCAAGGTCTGATATGTATTACAGTATACCTTCAATTGTAGAATCAACATTTCATACCCTATTTTTAGACATAAGACACCCCTGCCTATATAGCAGGAATTCAAATGAATATTATCTTTGCAAATAGAATATAACAAGAATATTTTACTATTTTTGTTATATGATTAATTAAAATGAGTAGTCCTTTATTTAAACCTAGTAATTCTATATTAAAGATACAATTAAATGAAAGCACAGATATTGTTCATACTTTGTTTTATATTTAATGTAACAATTGCGAAAGAGCATTATCAATTCCGACATCTCACTACTTCTGACGGTTTAGCTGATAATGAAGTAATAGATATGCTAAAAGACAACGAAGGCTTTCTTTGGTGTGTGACAAGCAGTGCCATAAACCGTTTTGATGGATACAATGTAAAGCAATATTTAAAAACTGAAGATGGAACAGATTTATCAACTTCTGTCAGTCAGATTTTAATTGATAAAGATAATAATATCTGGATAGAACGTTTTGGCTATTACTTCACATACAATAGGGAAAAAGACTTATTTGTCAATGCACAACCCTTACTTCAGAAATATCAATTGCACAGCGGCGCAAATCCACAAACAATTATTACTGACGATCACAATAATTTATGGTCATACAATGGAGAAACAATGAAAGTATATTCTTTCAGTACCCAACAATCTCATACCATAAAAGATTTGCCCGAGAACATAACTTTTTTCAGTGTAAAAAAAGATAAACTATTTTACATCGACGGAGAGAATAAATTTCATATAACAGATCTATTACATAAGCATACAAATGCCATTATTCCACTAAACGAAGCATTAGGTGCAGAAAAATTCTTGAGCTATAAATTTTATGTAGACGACAACCTCGACATTTGGGTATATAGTTCCAACACAGAAGGACTTTGGCTGTTCTCTCAAAATACAAATAACACATGGAAGTTAAGTACAATAGGAAAAAATACCCTCCTTCTAAAAAATAAGGTTATCAGTATTTGTGAAGATAACTTCCATAAAATATGGATTGGATTAGAATATGACGGTATCAGTATTTATGATAAAGAGAAACAACAACATACCCATATTTCACAAAACCTGTCCCCTTACTCATTAGGAAGCAACAAAGTATGGTGCTTTTACTATGATGATGAAAACACTATGTGGGTAGGTACAATGCGAAACGGAATATCCTACTACAACCCACACTTCTTCTCTTTCTCTAAAACCATGCTCCCTTCCACTTACGATACTTCATGTCAAGTGGAAGATCATGAGCATAATTTATGGATTGGTACAGACGGAGATGGAATCTATAAAGTAGATCCTAATGGGAATATTACCACTTTTAAGAAAGAGCAAAATAATTCATTTAGCAATAAGATTATTTGCATGCACGTAGATGCCCAAAACAGAATATGGATTGGCACCTATCTGGATGGATTCGGCTATTATCAGAATAATTGTTTCCATCAACAACCTTTTTCTGATAAATTTCCAAGAAATCCCGTCAACAACAGTATATGGAGCATCACTGAAGATAATAAAGGAAATCTCTATTTAGGGAACTTAAAATGTGGCCTGCATATATTTAATCCTAAAACAGGATATTTTCACACATTTACTCCACAAAATTCCAGTCTTGTCGATCCGCATATCATGAACGTATTTTTTGACAAAAAGAACTCCATATATATGGCAACCTGTAATGGTGTTCACGTCATAAATACAGAGAATCATGAAATAAAAAATATACGCCACAACTATAAGAACTCACAATTCATCCAAGATACAATACAGAATAACGTCTACATAGACAGCCGAAATCTTTTGTGGATGGGAGGAAGAGAAGGGCTTACTATATTCGACACACGTCTTGATACGATTTACTATTTGAATAAGAGCCACAGACTGGAAGGAAATTTTGTACGAGGCATCACCGAAGATAACAACCAAAATATTGGGGTAGTAACTACAGATGGAGTTACTAAAATAGAGATACAAGTAGATCAACATGGACATGGCTATACATTTCATTGCCTCCCATACGCCAAAAACGACGGGTTACAAACCTCTGATTTCGTACATAACTCCATATATAAGTCACAAAACGGTCATATCATAGTAGGAGGAAATGGAGGATATTACGATATTAATCCTAATATAAAATACAACAAAAACATATCCAAAGTCATCTTTACAGAATTAAAAGTTCTGGACACAACTATTAATGTAGATTCCTTATATAATCATCACAAAATATTAAGCCAGAATATTGAACTTACAGACAAAATAACGCTCAAGTACAATCAAAATACTTTTAAATTAAGTTTCTCAACCATGGAGTACGTACGTACTCATGATATTCGGTTCTCCTACCGATTGAGTGGAACGAACAATCAATGGATTTCACTCGAAAGCAACTATATTGCTTTTAACAATATGGCTCCAGGAATATATGAGCTAGAAGTTCGAGCTACCAACTCTGGAGGACTATGGAGTAATCCCTCCACACTTCTCATCAATATTGAACCTCCTATATGGTTAAGTATTTATGCCAAAATTTTATATTTACTCTTGGTTATCACACTATTCTCCTATGTATGGTATCGAAAGGAACAAAAGCACAAACGAAGAATGCACTATAAGGAAATGGAGTTTGAAGCTAAAAAACAACATGAAATAGATGAAATGAAACTAAACTTTTTCACTCATCTAAGCCATGACTTCCGTACCCCACTATCTTTAATTATAGCTCCACTAGAAGAAGTGCTCAAAACTCATCACAACGAAGATATTACATCAAACTTGAATATTATTCATAAAAATGCTTTGTCCCTTCTGAATTTAGTGAACCAAATATTGGATTTCCGTAAAATTGAAATACAAGAAATGAAACTGCATCCAGAGAAAGGAGACTACATTGAGTTTATAGACGATATTATCAAACATTTTTCCGTATATGCAACCACTTATCAGATTACTTTAACCTTCGAAAAAGAGATTGACACTTTATCTATGGCATTTGATAAAGACAAAATACATAAGGTTCTTATGAACCTTTTATCTAATGCTATAAAATATGCAGGTACTCCTGGTAAAATTACAGTTAAAATATGGATCGAAGACGAAAAAGTATTTACTAGTGTAGCCGACAACGGAAAAGGGATAGAAGATAATGAGAAGTGCAAGGTCTTTGATGCTTTTTATCAAATAGCTGATGAAAAATCATCGTATGGAAGTGGCATAGGACTGCATATTGTAAAAGAGCTTCTCTCTTTACATCATGGAGACATACATATAGAAGACAACCTGCCAACAGGAGCTAAATTTATATTTTATATTCCTATTACTCCCATGGAGCAAATTGTAGAAACAGAATTTCATATCCAACCGACCGAAGAAGAAATGGTATCTTTAGAATCAGAGGAGAAAAACGAAAATCTGGATCAAAACACCCTACTCATTGTAGAAGACAACCAAGACTTACGCTTATTTTTATCCGATTCTCTAAAAAAGGAATATCATATTTTTTCTGCAGTTGACGGACTACATGCATTATCTATTCTCAAGAAAGAGCATATTGATATGGTCATTACGGATATTATGATGCCTAACATGGATGGGATTGAACTATGCCATGCCATAAAAAGTGACATCAAAATTTCACATATACCAGTTATCATGCTGACAGCTAAGAATGATATTGAACATATAAAGAAAGGACTAACTGAAGGAGCAGACGATTATATTGCCAAACCCTTCAACCTGGATATTTTAAAACTTCGCATCAATAAAATACTTAAATGGAAACAAGAATGCCATAGAAAGTTTTCTATTGCAGATATACCAGTGAGTGACATCACCTCAAGCTCATTGGACGAATCTTTCATTCAAAAAACCATCAAGACTGTAGAAGAACACATCGAAAATCCTCAATTCTCGGTAGAAGAATTAAGTAGCATTATTGGTATGAGCAGAAGTAACTTATACAATAAACTCATGTCTATAACAGGAAGTTCTCCAAGCGAATTCATACGCATCATACGGCTTAAGAAAAGTCTGAAACTACTGGAGAAAACCCAGATGACAGTCGCAGAAGTAGCTTACAAAGTGGGATTTAATACTCCAAAAATCTTTACACATTATTTCAAGGAAGAATATAAAATGACTCCTACGGAATACAGAAAGAAAAAAGAAGCATCCCCTAATGAAGCGCAATAGCAATTTTCTAGATTTTCTCCTACCAGCTTACCATTGCAAAGTAGTCACATATTGCGGAACAACCTGCACTGAATCAACCCGAACTACCGAACCTTTGGAAAAATCAGGAACAGCTTCTCCCGGCAAATCAGACAGGAAAGGTGCATTTTTCGTAAGCATTCGAAGAAATGCACCTTTTACACTTTGAGGTTTGGTTGTAGCTT
>OJMK01002634.1_pt1 | contig 11913 bp, 8 predicted proteins | sample 1597201 | NCBI WGS metagenome assembly OJMK01 (sample SAMEA2452125, study PRJEB22498) | human gut metagenome | reverse complement strand
GGGTCAACCGCCTATTCGACAGGGTGAAGCGACCGCAGCCACGCCTTGAATTCGGGAACGCGGGCTTTGGAAATGACGATCCGCTCGGGCGTTTCGACGGTGAGGTGCAGCGTGAGACGGCTCCCGAACCACACGGCGATCTCCTTCACGGCCTGCCGCGCGACGATGAACTGGCGGTTGGCCCGGAAGAATTCGGACTCGGGAAGCAGTCCCTGCAACGCTTCGAGGGTTTTGTCCAGCGGGTAGGCCGCGCCGTCGAAACCGTAGGCCGTGACCTTCTCGTTCGACGTGTAGCAGTAGGCGATCCTGCTGCGGTGCAGCGGGATGATTTTGTCGCGCACGTGCACCAGGAAAACCTCCTCGCGGCGGCTGGCGGCCAGCGTGCGGACCCGCGAACCGTAATCGCTGCGCTCGACCGACGTGAGGCGGTGCAGCTTGGCCAGCGCACGGCCGACATCCGAAGCGTTGAGCGGCTTGAGCAGGTAGTCGATGCTGTTGACCTTGAAAGCTTCGAGTGCATACTGGTCGTAGGCCGTCGTGAAGATCACCGGGGCTGCGATCTCCACGGCGTCGAAGATGCGGAACGAATCGCCGTCGGCCAGGTGGATGTCCATGAACAGCAGGTCGGGGTGGGGATTCGAACGGAGCCATTCGACGCTCTCCTCGACGCTCTCGAGCGTCGCCACGATCTCCACGTCGGGAGCCGTCTGCCGCAGAATCGCCGCGAGGTTGCGCGCGGCGGCGGTTTCGTCTTCAATAATCAGGGCTTTCATCATACGGAGGGATTTTGCAGCGGCATGCGCACGGAGAAGGTGGCGCCGTCGTCGACGATTTCGATGTCGCTGCCCGTGATCAGATTCCAGCGGTTGCGCAGGTTCTCCAGCCCGATGCCGGTCGAAGGTTCGGGTTCGAGTTTGGGAACCTTGGGGTTCGACACCACGAGCAGGCCCTCTTCGGTGCGGACCGAGATGTGGAACGGCTTGGTGCGGGTGATCGAATTGTGCTTGACGGCGTTGTCGATCAGCGGTTGCAGCGAGAAGGCCGGGAGTTTCCACCCGAGGTATTTCTCGTCGACGTCGATGTCGAAAAAGAGCTTGTCGGCGTAGCGTATCTTGAAAAGGTAGCTGTAAGCCTCCAGGAATTTCAGCTCCTCGTCGAGGGTCATCAGCATGCTCTGGCCGTTCTGGATGATGTAGCGGAACGTGTACGAAAGCTGGTCGATGTAGGTCAGGGCCTTCTGGTCGTGCTTCTCGCGCACGAGCATCGCCAGCGAGTTGAGCGAGTTGAAGAAGAAATGGGGGTTGATCTGCCCGACGAGCATGTTGTAACGCGTGGTGAGGTTTTCGTTCTTGAGCCGCTCGTTCTCGACGACGACGGCCTGCCGCTGGGAAATCAGCACGTAGATGCGCCCATAGAGCATCGACGCCACCACGGCGAACGAGCATTTGAGCAGCAGCATGTAGTCGAACATCCGCCCGCTCATAAAGTTCAGCCCGATGCGCCCCGTGTGCCACTCCGTGACGGGAGCCACGCAGTAGAGCGCAGCCGCCGCAACGCAGCACCACAGGCAGCGGCGCACGAAGCGCGACATGGAGTAGTTGCGCCTGACGGAGGTGAGGATCGAGAGCATGACGAACGACACGACGAGGTAGTAGAACAGTTGCAGGAGCAGTTCCGTCATCTTCGAAGGCCCGTTGTAAAGTTTGCTGTAATCGAACTCCGCGCCGTTGCGCGTGCGGATTTCCGCCAGCATCGGATGCGCCTTCTCGGAGCGCGGCGGCATCAGGTCCGCGACGATCCGGTCGCCGGGCGCGATCTCCAGCCACCGCATGCGCCGCGTGGGCACGTAGACGCTGTCGCCGTTCTCGTAAACCAGATACCCGTAGCCGTCGGGGTGGACCGAAAGCACGCCCTCGTCGGGCCGTTCGACGGCTCTCTGGTCGGAAGGGCGGGGCTGGCTGTCGCTGTTCAGGTCCACGAGCATCAGCAGCACGTAGGAGAAATTGACCACCAGGCTGATCGCCACGGCAACCAACAGGTTGAGCACCAGATCGGCGTATTTCGATTGCAGTTTCATATAGGGTAGTTATCGCTCTAACTAAAAATTACCGGATTTCGCTTCGGGCGGTCGTAGCCGCCGCCTACGGCGGCTCGGGTCTCTTCCGGGGAGGATCCGGAGCGGGACGGGCCTGCGAACGCGGTTTCCGGCCGTGTCCTGCCGTGCCGCACGGAAACCGGTCACTCTTCCGGCTCGCCGTACCAGGAGGCGTACAGCATATAGTCGTGGGCCGTGCGGCGGATGATCTCCTCGCGCTGCTCCGCAGTCACCTCCTTGACCTTTTTGGCCGGGACGCCCGCATAGACCGAGTTGGGTTCCAGCTGCGCGTTCGAGAGCACCAGCGCGTTGGCCGCGATGATGCACCCCGAGGGGATGCGGGCGTTGTCCAGAAGGGTGGCGCCCATGCCGATCAGGCAGTTGTCGCCGATCACCGCGCCGTGGATGATGGCGTTGTGGCCCACCGAGACGTCGTTGCCGATGATCGTCTGCGAAGGGTGCTTCGCCTTGTCGTAGATGGTGTGGAGCACCACGCCGTCCTGGATGTTCGTGCGGTCGCCGATGACGATCCGGTTCACGTCGCCCCGCAGCACGGCGTTGTACCAGATCGAGCAGTCGCGGCCGATGGTCACGTCGCCCAGAATGACGGCCGTTTCGGCCAGAAAGGTGTTCTCTCCGATCACAGGCTCATGCCCGCGGACTTTTCGTATAAGCGCCATATCTGAATTTCTGATTTTTAATTCTTAATTTCTCTTGGCTTCCTGCCACAGCTCCTCCATCGCGCCGAGCGACATCTCGTGAAGCGTATGTCCTTTTGCCGCAGCGCGTTCCTCCATGTAATTGAAGCGTTGGATGAACTTCTTGTTCGTGCGTTCCAGCGCCGATTCGGGGTCCACGCCGTAGAGGCGGCAGGCGTTGACGAGCGCGAACAGCAGGTCGCCGAATTCGCCTTCGAGGTCGGTCTTGCTGCCCGATTTCATCTCGGCTTCCACTTCGCCCAGCTCCTCGCGGACCTTGTCCCAGACATCCTCCTTCTGCTCCCAGTCGAAACCCGCCCCGGCGGCCTTTTCGCCCATGCGGTAGGCCTTGACCATCGCCGGGAGCGAGCGCGGAACACCGCCCAGCGTGCCGCTCCGGCGGTTCTTCTTGCGGAGTTTCAGCGCCTCCCAGTTCTCCTTGACCTGGTCGGGCGTGTTGGCGTGAATGTCGCCGTAGACGTGAGGGTGGCGGTAGATCAGCTTGTCGCACAGCGCGTCGGCCACGTCGCCGAAATCGAACGCGCCCTCTTCCTCGCCCAGTTTCGAATAGAACACCACGTGCAGCAGCAGGTCGCCCAACTCCTCCTTGATGCCCTCCATATTGTGGTCGGTGATGGCATCGGCCAGTTCGTAAGTCTCCTCGATGGTGTTGCTGCGCAGCGAGTCGAATGTCTGCTCGCGGTCCCAGGGGCACTCGCGGCGCAGGGTGTTCATCACCTCCAAAAGACGGGCCGTGGCCTTCAGACGTTTATCTTCCATGTCGCAAATTATTTTTTCACACCGGGCGCAGAAGCGGAATCTGTCCGTGATTCGCCGCCGTCCGCCCGCTAAAACCGTGGTTTTACTCCGGCAAAGGTAGCACATTCGGCGGAAAAAAAGTAACTTTGCGGGAAACAAAATCCTCACGTCGCATGAAATTACGACTTCTGATCCTCTTGACAACAGCCCTTTGCGGCCTGTGCACCGCCGCGGCGCAACCCGCCCCGGAAAAGACGACGCCCCGCGAAGCGATCTTCACGTTCGGTCCCGGAACGACAATCTCCGCCGACCGCGAACTGGCCCCCCTGGCCGAATACGCCGCCGAATACCTCGGGTGCGGGGTCCGCAACGGCATGGCGGGGGAAGGCTCCGTCGTGCTGACGCTCGACGCCCCGGACGGGGAGCCGTCGGAGGCTTACACCCTCGACATCGCGCCCGACCACATCCAGATCGGAAGTTCCACCTGCGGCGGGGTTTTCAACGGACTGCAACAACTGTTCCGGCTGCTGCCGCCCGAAGTCTACGCCCGCAGGGGGATCGCCCCGGGAACCGGCATCGCCTGCGTCAGGATCGAGGACAAGCCGCGGTTCGGTTATCGGGGGATGATGCTCGACGTGGCGCGGACGTGGATCGGAATGGATGAAGTGAAACGTTATATAAACCTGTTTTCCTACCACAATATCAACAAATTGCATCTTCATCTTTCGGACGACGAGGGGTGGCGCATCGAGATCCTTTCGCACCCCGAGCTGACCGAGATCGGCGGCTTCCGCGGCGGCGACTCGCCCGTGAGACCCGTATACGGCAAGTGGTCAGAGAAATACGGAGGTTACTTCAAGCAAAGCGAGATGCGCGAGCTGATCCGTTACGCCGCCCTGCGGAATATCGAGATCATTCCCGAAATCGACCTGCCGGGCCACAGCCGCAACATCGCGTCGGTGCATCCCGAAATCCGCTGCAACTATCCGCCCGACACCGTGTCGACCAACGGTTACGACTACCGTTCGACATGGTGCGTGGCCCGGGAGGAGAATTACGCGCTGCTGGGCGACATTCTGGGCGAACTGTGCGAGCTGTTCCCCTCGGAGTACATCCACGTGGGCGGCGACGAGGTCGACATGTCGCAGTGGGAGCGGTGTCCCGACTGCCGGGCGCTGATGAAACGGGAGGGGATGACCGACCCGCACCGGCTGGAGGACCTCTTCATGGAGCGCATGGCCGCAATCCTCCGTTCGCACGGCAAACGGCCCGCCGTGTGGAACGAGGCCGTGCGCACGGGAGCCTTCGCCCGGGAGTGCCGCGTGCACGGCTGGGAGAGCGTCAAGGCCTGTCTCGACGCCACGGCGAAGGGTTACCGCACCGTCGTGATGCCGGGCCAGTACTTCTATTTCGACATGCGCCAGTCGCCCCGCGAGGACGGGCACGACTGGGCGGCGATCTTCGACGCCAAAAAGGTCTACGGCTTCGGCTTCACGGAGTTCAGCCCCGAACAGATGCGCAACGTCGAGGGGTTGCAGGGGGCGTTTTTCAGCGAAGCCTACGTCTCGCACGAGCCGGAAAAGCCCGACTACCTCGACTACATGCTCTTTCCGCGCGTCTGCGCCCTCGCACGCATCGCCTGGAGCGGCAACGCCGAAGGGTGGGACGCCTATTACGAGGAGTTGAAAGGAAAACATTACGACCGGATGGCGGCCATGGGCATCCGGTTCCGGCTCTTCCCGCCGAAGGTCGGCTACGGCGACGGCGCGTTCACCGCTTCGGCGGACGACGGCTCCGCGATTTACTACCTTATGGACGGCTCTCCGGAAGAACGCCCTTACACGGCTCCGGTCCGCACCGGAAAACCGCATCTCTACCGCTTCTATTCGCGCTACGGCACCGCCCGCAGCCCCTACGTGGCCGACAAGTCCCGCTGGCGGACCATTACGCCCGCCGTGGCGATCACGACCTCGATGGGCGAGAGCGCGAAGTTCCCCTATGCCAACGCCGAGAGCTACAAGGGCCTTTCGCGCACGCGCCGCGCCTGCCGGCAGCAGGATTGGATACGCTACACGTTCGGCGAGCCGGTGAGGTGCCGCGAAATGTATTTGCAGACGGGAAACCGCCAGCTGCCGAAGACGATCGTGACGACGGGTTACGCCGAAGTGTCGTACGACGGCGCGACGTTCGAGCGGGCGGGAGAGTTGGAGATGGGAAGCATCACGCTGCGCCCCGGGCGTCCGGTGAAGGCCGTGCGGATCGTCTCGACCTGCGACGACAACGGCACGCCCTACGTCACAATCCAGCCGCCGCAGGTGAAACCGGCGCTGTAAGCGTCAGTTCCGGGCCGCGGTTTTGAAGGCGAAGCGGAAAAAGAGGTATTGCGCGAGGTAGTAGGTGATCATAACGATCCAGGTCCGGGCCGGAACCGGTCCGATGAAGCGGTTCCAGGCGATCACCGCGTCGGAAAAGACGAACAGCAGGGCCGCACACCTGAATCCGGCGGCGCATGCCCAGTCGTACTGGAGCGCGCTATAAAGCATTGCGGCGATGACCAGCCCGTAGACGGCGACGCCGATGCGTTCGGCCGGAAACGGGGCCTCGGGGACGATGGCGGCGAAAAGGAAGACGAGCAGCGGGACGGTGACGGCCAGCGAAACCGCACGGAGCCTGCGCCGCGCCCGGGGCAGGAACCAGCACACATAGGCGACATGCGCCAGCGCGAAGAAGGCCATCTGGGGAATGAACAGCCCCCTGGCGCCCACGGCATCCCCGGCGGCGGAAAACAGGAAGGCGAACCCGAACGGGAGCAGTTCCCGGCGCCGCGACAGGAAGGTCGCCAGGGACAGCAGCAGGACGGGCCAGGCGACCTTATAGGGAAGCGCGGCGGCTTTGGTAAAGAACAGCACGGCTCCCGCAACGAAGAACAGGGTCGTCCACGCAAATATTCTGGAAAATCGTCGCATCGGCGTATTTTAAGGAAGACCGCCCGGCTCCGATGGGGCCGGGCGGTCTTTCGGTTGCTGAAATTTCGTCAGGCCCGGACCTGCGCGCCGCATTTCTGCTCGAACTGCCGGGTGAGGTTCGCCATCACACGCTCAATGGTCCGCTCGTCCAGCGTGCGGGTCTTGTCCTCCAGAATGAAGCTCAAAGCGTAGGATTTCTTGCCCTCGGGAAGCTTGTCGCCCTCGTAGACATCGAACAGCGAGACGCTTTTCAGCAGCTTGCGCTCGGCGGCGAAGGCTGCGTCGCGCAGTGAGGAGAAGGTCACGGACTTGTCCACCAGCAGCGCCAGATCGCGTCTGACCTCGGGGAATTTCGACAGTTCCCCGGCGGCGATCTTCAGCTTCTTCGTGGATTTCGCAAGGGCCTCGAAATTCATCTCCAGATAGTACACATCCTGCTTGACATCGGTACGGCGGCGGATTGCGGCGGCCACGGAGCCGATCTGCAACAACTGTTTGCCATTGAGCGACAGCGTGAGGCCCTCGCTGAAAAGATCGCTTTCGAGCGTCTCGGCCTTCAGCGCGTAGATGTCGATGCCGAAGCGGCGGAGCAGTTTTTCGGCGACTGCGCGCAGGGTGAAGAACGACGCCTTCACGGGCTTCGCATTCCACGACTGCGGCGTCGAGACGCCCGTGACGGCGATGGCGAGGCGGTACTCCTCGGAGTAGGCCGCCAGGCGGTTTTCGTCCGTGCGCTTCGACTCGTCGTAGAAATAGCAGTTGCCGAACTCGTAGAGGCAGAGATCGCCGTTGCGGCGGTTGGCGTTCAGACCGACGGCCTCCAGCATGTTGAACAGCAGCGTCTGGCGCATCACGTTCAGGTCGGCGCTCAACGGGTTGAGAATACGCACGCAACGCTCGGCGCGGCAGGAGGTCAGGCCCTCGTAATAGGCGGCTTTCGTCAGCGAGTTGGACATGATCTCGGTAAACCCGTTGGCCGTGAGGAAATCGGCCGCGAGGTTCATCAGACGGTTGCGGTCGGGTTTCGGCGCATAGGAAAGCGTCGAACGGACCTGCGTGGGGATTTCGACGTTGTTGTAGCCGTAGATGCGCAGGATGTCCTCCACGAGGTCGGCTTCGCGCTGCACGTCGACACGGTAGGGCGGCACGGCGACCGTCAGCACGCCGTCTTTCTCGGCGAGGATCTTCACCTCCAGCGCCGCGATGATCGTGCGGACGACCGTTTCGGGAATCTCCTTGCCGATCAGCGCGTTGACCCTTGCCAACGAGATGTCGAAGACGAAATCCCCGATCGGCTCCGGATAGATGTCCGTGATGCCGCTGGAGATCGTACCCCCGGCCAGCTCCTTCATCAGCAGGGCGGCGCGCTTGGCGGCGTAGACCTGCATGTTGGGGTCGATGCCGCGCTCGAAGCGGAACGAAGAGTCGGTATTCAGGCCGAAACGCTTGGCCGTCTTGCGCACCCACACGGGGTTGAAATAGGCGCTCTCGATAAACACGTCGGTCGTGGTGTCGCTCACGCCCGAGTCCAGTCCGCCGAAGACGCCGGCGATGCACATGGGACGCTCGGCCGAGCAGATCATCAGGTCCTTGTCCGTGAGTTTGCGCTCCACGCCGTCCAGCGTCACGAAGGGCGTGCCCTCGGCGCAGGTGCGGACCACGACTTCGCGGCCCTCGATCTTCGCGGCGTCGAAGGCGTGCAGGGGCTGGCCCAGCTCGAACAACACGAAATTGGTGATGTCGACCAGATTGTTCTTGGGATTGATGCCCGCGGCGCGCAGGCAGTTCTGCATCCACTCGGGCGACGGACCGATCTTGCAGCCCGTGACCGTAACGCCGGCATAGCGGGGCGCGGCCTCGGGATTTTCGACGCGGACCGCCACCTCCAGGTCGTGATTGTCGGGAGCGAAAGCCGAAACATCGGGCAGTTTCACTTCGGCATTTTCGCCGCGGCTCTTCAGGTAAGCGGCCAGATCGCGCGCCACGCCGATGTGCGAAGCGGCGTCCACACGGTTGGGCGTGAGTCCGATCTCGATCAGGTAGTCGTCCTCGACATGCAGGTATTCCCTGGCCTCCATGCCCACGGGGGCGTCGGCCGGAAGTTCCATGATGCCGTCGTGCGAAGACCCGATGCCCAGCTCGTCCTCGGCGCAGAGCATTCCGAGCGACTCCACGCCGCGGATCTTCGAACGTTTGATCTTGAACTCCTCGTCGCCGCCGTCGGGGTAGAGCACCGCGCCGACCGTGGCGCAGAGGACTTTCAATCCGGCCCGGCAGTTCGCGGCGCCGCAGACGATCTGCAACGGCTCGGCGGCTCCCACGTCCACCGCGGTGACGTGCAGGTGGTCCGAATCGGGGTGATCGGCACAGGTCACAACCTCGCCGACGACAACGCCCCGAAGGCCGCCTTTCACGGTTTCGATCTTCTCGAAGCCTTCGACTTCGAGGCCGATGTCCGTCAGGATTTCAGCGATCTTTTCGGCCGGAAGATCGGTCGCGATATAACGTTTGAGCCAGTTATACGAAATATTCATATCGTTAAGTTTTGAATTTGCGGATAATCATGCAAAAATATAAATTTTTCCGCAAAGTACGGTAAAAATTCCTTACATATATAGGTGTCGAAAATAATTCGTAAAAAATTTGCATTTTACGAACCGACCGCATATATTTGCAGAAACAAAGCTGAAAGATGATCCGCAATTTCAACATACAGGCATGGTGGTGGCGCTCGTTGACTCTCGTGAACAATGAGTGCGGAACCGCGCGTGTATAGTTGAACCCCGAAAAATACACAAGCCCGTTGTTTACGAAAAGTAAGCAGCGGGCTTTTTCTTTTGCACATTTCAAATTCAAAAACCGATACCCATTATGGAAACGAAAAAATTCTGCCTCACCGAAAAACAGATGCCCACGCAATGGTACAACATCGTGGCCGACATGCCCAACAAACCGCTCCCGCCGCTGCACCCCGGAACGAAAAAGCCCGTCACGAAGGAGCAGATGTCGGCGATCTTCGCCGAGGAACTGATCGACCAGGAGATGTCGACCGAGCGTTACATCGACATTCCCGAGGAGGTGCAGGAGATTTACAGGATATGGCGCCCGACGCCGCTCGTGCGCGCGACGGGGCTGGAAAAGGCCCTCGGAACGCCCGCGAAGATCTTTTTCAAGAACGAAAGCGTGTCGCCCGCGGGTTCGCACAAGCCCAACACCGCCGTGCCGCAGGCCTACTACAACTACAAACAGGGCATCAAGCACCTGACCACCGAGACCGGCGCCGGACAGTGGGGCGCGTCGATCGCCTTCGCGGCCAAGCACTTCGGCATCGACCTCCAGGTATTCATGGTCAAGGTCAGCTACGACCAGAAGCCCTACCGCCGCCTGATGATGAACACGTGGGGCGCGGAGTGCGTGGCGTCGCCCTCGACGCTGACCGAATCGGGCCGTGCGGCGCTGGAGCGCGATCCGCACTGTTCGGGAAGCCATCTCCACGGCCTCGGGCTGGCCATTTCCGAGGCCGTGGAGATGGCTTTGCGCCGTCCGGAAGACACGCGCTACTGCCTGGGAAGCGTGCTGAACCATGTGGTTCTGCACCAGACGGTCATCGGCCAGGAGGCCGTGACGCAGATGGAGATGGCCGACGCCGAGCCGGACATGGTGATCGGATGTTTCGGAGGCGGCAGCAACTTCGCGGGCATCGGCTTCCCGTTCCTGCGGAAGAATTTCGCCGAGGGGAAGAAGATACGCGTGATCGCCGTGGAGCCTGAAGGATGCCCGAAACTCACCCGCGGCGAATTCCAGTACGACTTCGGCGACGTGGCGGGATTCACGCCCCTGATCCCGATGTACACGCTGGGCCACGATTTTCAGCCGTCGGACATTCACGCCGGGGGATTGCGCTACCACGGAGCCGGCTCGATCGTCAGCCAGCTGATGAAGGACGGGCTGATCGAGGCGCAGTCGATGCCGCAGGTCGAGACCCTCGCCGCAGGCGTTCTGTTCGCCCAGACCGAGGGCATCATCCCGGCTCCGGAGTCGACGCACGCCATCGCCGCGACGATCCGCGAAGCGCTGAAAGCCAAGGAGGAAGGCGTGTCGAAAACCATCCTGTTCAACCTCTCGGGCAACGGCGTGATCGACCTCTACGCCTACGAGCAGTATCTGGCCGGAGCGTTGAAGGACTTCTCGCCGAGCGATGAGGAGATCCGCAAGACGATCAACCAGTTGGAGCATCTTATCTGAAGCTGCGCTCAAAATAGGAGAAGCGAGACTTTCGGGTCTCGCTTTTTGTTTTGCGCCGGAGGTGCAGAACGGGGCGGGAGACCAGAGGGACATTCCATCGCCCCCTAAAACCCGCTTCTTAAGCGGGGCGGGAACCGAGCCAGAGGAAGAACATGCCGACGAGGATAAAGGCCAGGTCGACGGCCTTCGAGCGCAGGTTGCGCTCGCGGAACAGCACCGCGCCGCAGAGAAACGACACCACGACCGAGCCGCGGCGGACCATCGAGACCACGGAGATCATGGCGTCCGGATCGCGCAGGGCGAACAGGTAGGCGAAGTCGGCCAGCGAAAGGAACACCGAGATCAGCGGAATGGCCCAGCTCCAATGGAACGGGGTGGTGGCGTGCCGCCGGGGCCACCAGAGGATGCCGACCACGACGGACATCATCCCGAGCTGGTAGAGGTTATACCAGCTCTGCACGAAAACCGGATCGAGGCGCGCCATGATATATTTGTCGTACAGCCCGCTGACGGCGCCCGTCACGGCCGCCAGGGCGATGAACAGAATCCAGAGGTTATGGGTAAAGACGACCCCTTCGCGGCGGCTCGAACGGCTCAGCAAGAAGAGCGACACGAGGGCCAGCGCAACGCCGGTCCACTGGTAGGCGTTGAGACGCTCGCCGAAGATCACGAACGCCCCGACGAGCACCATAACGGGGCGCGTGGCGTTGATCGGCCCGACGATGGTGATCGGGAGGTGCTTCATGCCGAAGTAACCGAAAATCCACGAAGTGAGCACGATGGCCGATTTCAGAACGACCAGGGCGTGGGCCTCCCACGTGCCGGAAGCCGTCGCCAGCAGGGTATGGTCGAACCATCCGAGGCCGAACTCCGCCGAGAGGATCGCGGGCAGGAAGAACAGCGTCGAAAAGAGCGTGTTGAGCAACAGCACGGGCAGCACGGCGTTGCCGGTGAGGGCCTTTTTCTTGGCCGCATCGTAGAAGCCGAGCAGCGCCGCCGAGGTGAATGCCAAAGTGAGCCACATAGCGATGAGGAAAGGCGGCCGGAGCCGCCTTTATCTATTTGATTTCGTCGCTGTAAACGGCGCCGGGAAGATCGTGGAGGTTGTAGCGCGAAGCCATCGACATGCCGTAGGCCCCGGCCGACTTGA
>OJMK01002633.1_pt1 | contig 11913 bp, 13 predicted proteins | sample 1597201 | NCBI WGS metagenome assembly OJMK01 (sample SAMEA2452125, study PRJEB22498) | human gut metagenome | reverse complement strand
GCAATCTCCGCAAAATAATATGTATTCACATTCTTTGTATGCTCGTACATTTCATCAGCTGAGCGCGGAACTTTGCCGTAAAAGGTCTTGCGTTCGGGAGCAGCCGTTGCATTCTTATCGGGAACAGAATCATACAAGGCAAGAAAATCCTGCGCTGATTTCAGCGCAAGTGCCTTTAACTTTTTATATTCTTCTGCTGTCAGCGGTGCTTTTTCACTTTCAAAAAGCACATCAGAGTCCGCGTCGCAGATCGCAAGCTCGGAAACCTTTTCTTCGATGATGGCGATATCCATGCTTGTTACTGCTTTTTTGCCGCACCATTTGAGATAAGAGCATATTTCTGCTTGCATTTTCCGGACAGCGGCTTCCAATGTTTCTCCGCGGGTGTATGCACCTACAAAATCCACCGCATAAAGCAAGGTGTCTCTGCCGTTATGCTCCCATACACAGTTGATCGTCATATGGTATCTCTCCAATCGTCTGCTTCATGATAATAATTGAGCCTGATCTAAAGGCTGATATTCCGTGACCACTTCGAGATGCGCCTTTGAATCGCCATTCAAAACGATGACGGCATACGTCAGCAGGTCATTGTAGATCAGATCGTCAAACGTGCCCACTCGTTCGTGTGTACACACAGCATAACACAGCAATCATTTTATTTTCAATAGGCGCGACGGAAGTTATCGCCATTTAGCAATATTATTTTGTGCTAAAATCTGATTTTTCGATTCTAACAGTGTCAATCATACTCTGCATCGAAATACCTATCTATCGACGTTACGGTTTTGAGGGGTATTTTGCTTGACCGCAAATATACGCACTCCCCAGCGAACGGTATTCGCTATGCAGCGATTCGCTGTTTCACAAAAGAACCGCACAGAGGCGATAACTATTTCACCCTTTTCGCTATCCTTGCTTTTCAGCGCAAAAAACAGGTGATTCTCAACCCTTAGATGTAAAAACAGGCGACACCCAACCGAAGTTGAGTGCCGCCTGTTTTGTTGTCCAATCCTGCTTGGTAGATGCCGATTTTGTAGTTTTCTCAAATTACTGTCTTATCGGCACACGGCATATGCCGGTCATCTTTTTTTGTTGTCTCATTTCAGATTCAGCTTGAACAGATTGCCGTCGGCGGCGAAGTTGGTGATCTCGTACAGCATCAGCACATCGTCGGCCTCATCGGCCAGCGGCTGTATCTTCTCGCGGCAGTACCGCAGGTCCACCATGGTGATGGTCTCGTAGTCGCCGCACAGGAACGGCACAAGGCTGTTGGCAAACGAGTCCTTGATGAGCAGCAGGTGCTTCCCGTTCTCCACGCCGGTGCGAAGCACCGCCTTGGCATAGTTGCCGCCTAAAAACAGCTCGTACTTGTCCTTCTTCTCCAGTGCCGCCAGATCGTACAGCGAATCCGTCACCGCCCCGTCGCAGTCGGCGGACTCGATGGTGATGTCGGGACAGTAGTCCACCTCGTCGTACACGCTGTCCGGCAGCAGCACCTTGGAGTACAGCGTCCCGCGGAACCGGTCCGTGGCCTGCACCAGCGCATAGCTGCGGGCGGTGTGCCCCGTGGCCTCTGCCCACAGGCCGTAGGCCGCCTGTGCTCCCGCCGTGGTCCAGTGGTGATCCGTATGGTAGTAGGGGTCGGCCACACCGGCCAGCGCCTGACGCGCATCGGCAAACGCCGTCCCCAGATGCTCCTCCAGCATGGCAAACGCCCTGTCCTCGTCGTAATACGGCGCGTCCTCGGGCAGACTGTCCCGCAGCACACCGGCGGGGCTGGGCACGATCAGCGCCGTACAGCGCTTACCGCCGTTGGCGGCGAAAAACGTCTCCACCGCCGCCAGATTCTTCTGGTAGTTGTCCCAGTTGAAGGTATCGTCCGTCACCTTGGCAAAGTAGCGGCCATCCGCTCCCAGATACGTGCCGCTGATGTCCTGCCGCCCCTCCAGCCGCTGGAGGGCGGAGCGTGCGCCGGTCCAGAAGTCCCGCAGCAGGATCTGGTCGCTGGTGTAGTTCTCCACCTCCGTCATGAACTTGCCGGACAGCACATTGTCCGCCGTCAGCTCCGGCGTGGTCTGAAGATAGCGGTTCTCATTCTCGGAAAAAGCCCGATCCGGCGTGAAGAAGAAGCTCCCCACCGACAGTCCCAGCAGAATGACGCAGATGGCGACAAGCGGGGCCAGCATATTTCGTTTCATGTTCGCCCCTCCTCAGAACCGGAAATACAAAAACGGGTTGTAGCTGTCGCCCACCAGGAACGCCACGGACACCAGCAGCACCAGCACCATCCACACGGTGCGAAGCCCATCGGACACGGCGGGCTTCATGCCTGCCTCCCACCGGCCCCACAGCCGCCTGGGCAGGGACGTGCAGCCGATGACCGCCAGCACCAGCACCAGCCAGAAGCTCCGCAGCAGATAGGCCGCGCCGCTGTCGAAGAACGCGCCGGAGAACATGTGGCCCAGATAGGCCCCCAGCTTCCCGAAGTCCGTGATGGCGAACAGCACCCAGCCCAGGATAAAGCACAGGCAGGTATAGATATGCCCCACCCAGTGAGGCGCCCGGTCCAGCCGCTTCAGCAGGAACGTCTTTTCCAGCAGCAGCAGTGCCGCGTAGTACACGCCCCACAGCACGAAGTTCCAGCTGGCCCCGTGCCACAGGCCTGTCAGGAACCACACGATGGCGATGTTCAGCAGCTGCCGCCCCAGTCCCTTCCGGTTGCCGCCCAGCGGGATGTAGACGTACTCACGGAACCATGTGGACAGGCTGATGTGCCACCGCCGCCAGAACTCCGTCACGGTGCGGGACTCATAGGGATAGTTGAAGTTCTCCAGAAACCGGAAGCCGAACAGCCTGCCCAGGCCGATGGCCATATCGGAATAGCCGGAGAAATCGAAATAGATCTGGAACGTGAAGGCCAGCGCCCCCAGCCACGCCGTGACCACGGAGGGCGCGGACATGGCCGCGATCTCCTCCCACACGGCACCCATCTGGTTGGCCAGCAGCACCTTCTTGCCCAGGCCGATGACGAACCGCTGCATACCGGCGCTGGCCCCTGCCAGCGACTCGCGGTTCCGGTTCTCCAGATCGGCGGCCACCGTCTTGTACTGGACGATGGGCCCCGCGATGAGCTGAGGGAACAGCGTCACATAGGCGCTGAAATCGATGATGTTCCGCTGGGGCGGCACCAGTCCCCGGTACACGTCGATGGTATAGCTCATGGTCTGGAACGTGTAGAACGAGATGCCGATGGGCAGCAGCAGCCCCAGCGCGGGGATAGCTGTACCCAGCAGACCGTTGAGATTGGTGATGGCGAAATCCGTATACTTGAAGAATCCCAGAATGCTCAGGTTGCCCACCACGGACACCACCAGCACCGCCTTGGCGCCCTTGGGCTTCCCCACGGCGCGGAAATGCCCGATGGCCAGACCGTTGCAGTAGTCGAACACCGTGGAGAACAGCATGATGAGGATATATTTTGGCTCGCCCCAGCCGTAGAACAGCAGGCTGAACACCAGCAGCAGCGCGTTGCGCAGCTTTCTGGGGCAGATGAAGTACAGGATGCCCACCAGCGGCAGAAACGCCAGCAGGAACGTGGTACTGCTGAAAACCATGTGTCGGCTCCTTTGCTCGATAGTTGAAAAACGGGGCAGGCGGACCTGCCCCATCTTTATGTATGCTTGCCTGCGTTACTTGACGCCCGCCAGCTTGCCCATCTGATAGCTGCCGCGGATGGCGGACAGGTTGTTGACGAAGATGACGTCTGTGGCCTTATTGGTCTTGGCGAAATCCACCACGCTGCCGCTGTAATAGCGGTAGTCGATGACATACACCGTCTGATAGTGATCCACCAGGAACGGCACGAAGGCGTTGCCGAAGGACTCCTTCACCACCACGCAGCTGGACCCGTCGGACAGGTCGGGGTTGCTGATCACGGTGTAGGGGTTGTCGCCCATGATGAACGCGCCGTACTTCAGGCCCGCCGATGCCTCGGACTCGTCATAGATGATCTTGCCGGCGGTCAGGTCGCTGTCGGACTTGCCGTACTGCATCCGCGCCTCGGTGCTGATGGGGTGATACGCCGTCACCACGTCGGGGTTGTTCTTCATGGCGTCCGGCTTCCCGCCGTCGTTGTAGAACGAACCCAGGAACCCGTCGTACTGGCTGACCTCATACTCCGACAGCGCGTGGGGCGTCACGCCCTTGGCGCCGCAGAACTCGCGGTAGGCGTAGTACGCGCCCAGCCCCGTCCAGTGATGGTCGGTGCGGAAATAGATATACTCCCCGCGGTGAGACATCATCACATCGTGGAGGGGTACCGTTTTCACATTCTCCCCCATAGCGGCCAGAATATTCTTCTCCGCCTGAGCCTGATCGCTGCCCGGAATATCGCTGTACAGCGCGTCCGGCAGCGTGATGCCGCTGGACAGCGGCACCGCCAGCGCGTACACCGTGCTGGTGCCGGACAGCTGCTCGGCCACGGAGGTCACGATCTCGCCGTAGTTCTTGGCCAGACTGTCCACATAGTTGTACATCTCAAAGCCGGTATCCCCCACGATATACACGCCGCCGGACTGGTAGGGCGTGGCGTCGGTGGTGATGGTATCCAGCGTCTTGCTGCCGGTCTGACTGCCGCTGTTATCCGGCTGCTGGGTATCGCCGCCGGTCTGGCCGTCCTGCCCGTCGGCGCCGCCGGAGGGCTGCTGGGCATCGTCTGGCTTCTGCGTATCGTCGGGCTGGATCACTGCGGGGCCGTCCGCCTTGTCGGCGGGCCTGTCCTTCTTGAACACATCCGTAAAGATGGCCAGCGCCCCCAGCACCAGCGCCGCCGCCACGATCAGCAGCAGGATCACCGGCACGGGACTTCTGCGGCGGCGATAGCGCCGTCCGCTGTATCTCCGGCCGCTCACTTCACATACTCCTTGATGACGCTGCGGGCCGTGTCGGTGTCGGAGGTGACGCACAGCACCACGCAGGTGCCGTAGGTCTCAAAGATAGCGCTGTTGATGCGGTCCACCTCGGCGGGCAGATACCGCTCCATCTCGGTTTTCTGGCTGTCCAGAAACTCCTGCATGGATGCCCGCAGCGCCGCCGCGTCGTCGCCGCTCTTGCACTGGATGACGAATACCTCCTCGGCCGTGGAGCCGGAGGACATATAGGCCGCCGTCGTGCAGCCCTCGGGCAGCTGGAAGTAGTAGCCCAGCTCCTCGTCGGAAACGGCGGTCAGCTCGGATTCAAAGGATACCTTCTCCACCAGCGCCTTGGCCAGGCCCTGGGCGTCCACTGCGGTGTCCTTCTGCTGGCCGCAGGCGGTCAGTGCTGCCACGGACATCACGGCAAGCAGCATCGAAATGATACGTTTCATAAAAGCTCTCCTCAATCATTTTTCTCTGCGCAGGCCCCTTGCCTGCGGCGGGAAGGGCAGACTTTCCCGACTACGTATTATAGTACAAACCGCCCCAAAGGAAAAGTGCCAAATTGTAACAAAGCAGTTAATTTTCCGGAAAGACTTTTGGCGCTCCCCCGTCCCGGTCTCCGCCCCGTTCCGGCGCGATCTGCCCGTCCGCCCCGATGAGCAGACTTGCGTCATACGCCTTTCCGTTCTCCTCCAGATAGACGTTGGGCGCTGCCCAGATGTTCCACTCCCTGCTGGCCTCCCGGAACGCCTGCACCTCCGGCGACTCCAGCCCCAGCCGGTACCTCCGCACGTCCCGTCCCTCATACTGCGGGAAAAACTCCGTCAGCTGCACCTCCGGAAACAGGATCAGGTCAGCCCCATGCTCCCCTGATTTTTCATCTGCGCCAGTGCGATACGCATCTGTCATCCCTCCCTTTCTGCGCCCTATCTTACCACATCCCCTCTCCCACGGCAAGACTGCCCCCTTTACAAACATTATAATTTTGATATAATAGTAAGGCTAAGGAAATTTACAGCATAAGGAGATACGATATATGGCCGTTATTGAATATGACGAGTATAAGCAGAAGCTGCTGGCGCTGGAGCCCACTCTGGGCGAGCTGGAGAAGGCGCTGGGCATCCCCAAGGCCCGCGAGGAGCTGGCCGAGCTCCAGAAGGAGACGGAGCAGGACGGCTTCTGGAACGACCTGGAGCGCAGCCAGCAGGTGAGCCGTCAGGTCAAGCGTCTGGAAAACAAGATCAAAAAGCACGACAAGCTGGTGTCCGAGTGGGAGGACACTCTGACCCTCTGCGAAATGGCACAGGAGGAGGACGATCCCTCCCAGCTGGACGACGTGGTGGAGGGCTACAACACGCTGGAAAAGGAGATCAGCGAGCGCCGTCTGGCCGCCCTGCTGTCCGGTGAGTATGACGGCAACAACGCCATCCTCACCTTCCACGCCGGTGCCGGCGGCACCGAGGCGCAGGACTGGACGGAGATGCTCTACCGCATGTATACCCGCTGGGCCGAGCGCCACGGCTACACCTACCAGCTCATGGACTATGAGGCCGGCGACGAGGCGGGCATCAAGTCCGCCACCATCCTCATCGAGGGCGAGAACGCCTACGGCTATCTGAAGAGTGAGAATGGCGTCCACCGTCTGGTGCGCGTCAGCCCCTTCGACGCCAATGCCCGCCGTCAGACCAGCTTCGCCGCGCTGGAGGTCATGCCGGAGCTGGAGGATGACAGCGAGATCGAGATCCGGCCCGAGGACATTGAGATGCAGGCCTGCCGCTCCTCCGGCGCCGGCGGCCAGCACATCAACAAGACCTCCTCCGCCGTCCGCCTGACCCACCTGCCCACCGGTATCGTGGTGTTCTGCCAGACGGAGCGCAGCCAGTTCCAGAACCGCGACAACGCCATGAAGATGCTGCGGGCCAAGCTGGCGGAGCTGAAGCTGCAGCAGCATGCCGAGAAGATCAGCGACCTGAAGGGCGTCCAGATGAAGATCGAGTGGGGCAGCCAGATCCGCTCCTACGTGTTCATGCCCTACACCCTAGCCAAGGACACCCGCACCGGCTATGAGATGGGCAACATCCAGGCCGTGATGGACGGCGACATCGACGGCTTTATCAACGCCTACCTCACCGCCGCCGCCAACGGCGAGATCAAGAAGTAAGTTCCCTGCGCTTACGAACCTCTACCACCCAAAATCACCCTGCGTATCCGCTACGCAGGGTGATTTTTCTGTCGTATTATACATTTTGTTGTCACTCTTTGGCAATTTCTTTCTGTTTCCATGGCAGCACCACCGGCCCCTCGCCGCTTGTCTCCACATACAGATCCTCGCACTTCTGCTGCGCTTCCGCCAGTAGCTGGACGGCCTGCTCCATGGCATCCATCGCCGCCAGATACATCGCTTTGTGATCTGCCATTTTAACACCCCCTGCTTCCATTGTAGCACATTGTGGCTATATCCACAATATAGATTTTTTTATTTTCCCCTATAATGGAAACAGCAGCAAGTGAGGGTGGTGAACGCCATTTTTGATTATCGTCCATTGTGGGATACCATGCGCAAAAATGGCGTGTCCCAGTACCAGCTTCTCAAGGGCGGCATCGACAACAAGACGCTGGATTCCCTGAAGAAGAACAAGAACATCACCATGGTCACGTTGGAAAAGCTCTGCCGCATCGTGGGCTGTACGCCCAATGACGTGGTCCGCTTCGAGGAATAAAACCGGATCACCCTGCGTATCCTCTACGCAGGGTGATTTTTCTGTCGTATTATACATTTTGTTGTCGTTTTTACCGCTCATCCCATTTCATTAACGGCCGTTGCCCCAATAGGCGCCCCCCCGCCCGCGCCCCGATGCTTGACCGCATCCCGATGGACGCACCCGTAGGGGCCGGCGTCCTCGACGGCCCGACGATTTTCCTCCGCACCTCCGATAGGGGATATTCCGCGCCCCCGAGCGCGGGTCACTTTTGGCCACAGCCCCAAAAGTGACCAAAAGGTCTGCTTGAAACCGCAGGTTTCAAGACTTCCTGCGCGCCTGCCCACGCCGCAACCCGCCGCCGCGTACCCCGCGAAAGCCCAAATGTTGCAAATCGTCGTACAACGAATCACTTGTACTTCTCTCCCCACTGCCGCTCCCACGTCCCGCACGGAAATTCCCCCCCCTCGCGCCCTGTATAGTAAAGGTACTTTACGCTCCTCGCCATATCTGCATCCGCCTCCATTCTCCCTGTCCCCATCCCCCGTCCCCGAGGGGTGGGTTCCCCAAGGGAGGGGACGCGCACGTCCCGCTCCCTTTGGCCGGTTGGGGGATTGGGATTCTCCCCCTCAGACGCCGCTCTTTGGTCACTTTCTTGCGGCCAAGAAAGTGACCCGTGCCCGCAGGCACGGCCCCACCGAAAATTGCATGAAAAGGACGCCTTCTGGCGTCCTTTTCAGCTGTTTATGTATATTTCCTCACATGCCCGCTGTGCTTCCTCCAGGAGGAGCCTCACCCGCATAGGCACCCCCAATTCTCCGCATGCCCCCATATTTTCCTCCAAAAGCGTCAGCGCATCCTCCGTCGCCGCGAACAGTACGTGGTACATTTTCTGATAGTCAGCCATATATTTCCCCTTTCTTAGCGAACGCGTTTTAGATATATTATGCGTTCACTTCGCCCATTATAGCATATGGCATATCTAAAATAAACATAAAATTTGTTTATTATGGGGTGATTTTATGGCTATCAAAAGTCTTTCTATCCGCATTGATGACGCTGTGCTGGATAAACTGCACATCGTGGCCGATTACGAGGGACGCTCCGCCAACAGCCAGATCAATATCCTGATCCGCGACTGTATTGCCGCATACGAAAAGCAGCACGGTCCCATCGTTCTCCAGCCGCACACATAACCTCCCGCGGGTCCAGCAGCCCATTCTTCATTCTCCTGCCAAAGGAACATTTCGCGCTCCGGCGCGGCAGCCTTTCGCCCACGGCGGTAGACCAGCGCACCTCCGCGCGGTACGCAGGAGCGGCAGCGACAAGAGGGCCGCACGTGATTCGTTGTACGACGATCCGCACTATCTTGGTTTTCGCGTGGTACACGGCCACGGTTTTCAGCGCACCCCAGCCGCGCAGGAAGTCTTGAAACCTGCGGTTTCAGGCAGCGTTTTTGGTCACTTTTGGGGCTGCGGCCAAAAGTGACCCGTGCCCGAGGGCACGGAACACCCCCTTCCGCTGTTGGAAGAAATGGATCCGCCGGAGGCATAAAAAATCAGGACCGCTTTCGCGGTCCTGATTTTTTATGTACCTTCAGTTGTGCTTCAGCACTTCTCAAACACCACAGCGGTACCCATGCCGCCGCCGATGCACAGGGTCGCCAGACCCTTCTTGGCCTCGGGACGCTTCTGCATCTCGTGCAGCAGGGTAACGATGATGCGCGCGCCGGAAGCACCCACGGGGTGGCCCAGAGCGATAGCGCCGCCGTTGACGTTGACCTTGCTCATGTCAAAGTGCAGCTCGCGGGCCACGGCGATGGACTGGGCGGCAAAGGCCTCGTTGGCCTCCACCAGGTCGATATCGTCGATGGTCACGCCGGCCTTCTTCATGGCGTTGCGGGAAGCCACCACGGGGCCCACGCCCATGATCTTGGGATCCACGCCGCCCTGGCCCCAGCCGATGAGCTTGGCCATGGGCTTCAGACCGTACTTCTCCACAGCCTCGCCGGAGGCCAGCACGATGGCGGCAGCGCCATCGTTGATGCCGGAGGCGTTGGCGGCGGTGACACGCTGGGTGCCCCTATCGGCAGCATCCTGTGCGCCGGTGACCTCAAAGGTGTGTACCACCTGAGGATTGGGGGACTCGGGACCCACGGGGAACGCGCCCTTCAGCTTGGCGATGCTGTCAGCGGTGACGCCTTCCTTCACGTACTCGTCGCGCTTGAACTCCACGATCTCCTTCTTCACCTTCACGGGGACGGCCACGATCTCATCGTCGAAGCGGCCGGAATCCCGGGCGGCGCAGGCCTTCTGCTGGGAGGCGGCGGCGAACTCGTCCTGCTCGCGGCGGGTAATGCCCCAGATGTCGTTGATATTCTCGGCGGTGGTGCCCATGTGATAGTTGTTATAGGCGTCCCACAGACCGTCCTTGATCATGGTGTCCACCAGCTTCTTGTCGCCCATACGAGCGCCCCAGCGGGCGTCCATGGAGGCATAGGGAGCGGCGCTCATGTTCTCGGTGCCGCCGCAGACCACGATGTCGGAATCACCGGCCAGGATGGAGCGTGCGCCCTCGATGACGGACTTCATGCCGGAGCCGCAGACCATGCCGACGGTATAGGCAGGCACGGAGTAGGGGATACCGGCCTTAATGGAAACCTGACGCGCCACATTCTGGCCCTGTGCCGCAGTCAGGATGCAGCCGAACATCAGCTCATCCACGTTCTCGGGAGCAACGTTGGCACGCTTCAGAGCCTCCTTGACCACGATCGCGCCCATCTCGGCGGCAGGAGTGTTCTTCAGGGAGCCGCCAAAGGAACCGATAGCGGTTCTGCAGCAGTTGACAACATACAGGTCTTTCATGAAAAGTTACCTCCTATAAAAATTAAGCTTATTATACAGCATCGGATAACGGATGTCTACGGCTATGATAGTCAACTTTTTAACAATAGTCAACCACTAAATGCAACTTTGTTAAAAAATCGTCAAAAGGTCCATTTCAGCCCCTGCCCTTTCCGTCATTTTGACGGACGCATGGCTCACTGCTGGGCCTGTGCAGGCTCCTGGGCCGCCTCGCTGCGCAGAGCCACCAGCTTCTCATAGAACGCGCCGGTGTCGATGGTGCTGTACAGGTCCTCGTTGAACACCACGTTGGCGGCGGATCTCCGGTCCGCCAGCAGGCTGCTGAAATAGGCAGGCAGCACGGCGGACAGATCGGTGTCCTCCTTCAGGAAGATGTAGTATCCCTCGTCCAGAGCCACCACGCCGGTAAGCTCACCGGTCTGGAGGGCCAGCGCCTGCTCACTGAGCGCGTCACCCTCTGCGGCGGCAAAGGTGATGCTGTCCTGCTGGTCCACCTCCCGCTCCTGACAGATGGCGGTGTGCTCGGCCAGCTTGTCCTCGGCCTCCTGCAGGCGCTTCAGATAGCCGTTGGCCTCGTCCTCTGCGCCGTCACCGGCGGGTACGAACACCACGCGGCCGGTGAGATAGTTGTTGTCCGCAGCGTACTGCGCCAGCGCCGCGCCGTCGGGATACAGAGCGCTGCCCTCGGTGCAGAAGGCATCCTGCAAACGCTGATAGAGATAGGACGTCTCGCGGATGTGGTCATAGGCTTCCTCGCTGATACCCTGGATAGCCAGCTGCCGCTGATAGGCCTCCTCGCCGCCGTAGTACGTCACATACTCCAGCCGCTGGGCGTCCAGCGCCTCCTGATCCTCATCGGTCAGGGTGATGCCGGCCTCCTCGGCCCACGCCCGCACCACGCTGTACAGCTTCACCGTCTCCAGCGTATCGGTCTGGGCATAGTCGCCGTAGGTGATGCCGCTGGTAAGCTCCGCGCTCCAGTCGATGTCCTGCACGTAGGTGCTCAGGTACTCGCAGTCGTAGGCCAGCCAGTACAGGTACTCCTCGCAGGTGACGGTCTTGCCGTTTACCATCAGCAGCTGTCCGTCGGGATGGAGCCCGCTGGCCTCGTACAGCAGGCCGTCGGTGCGGCTGCCCTTCTTCATACCGCCGGTGAGGGAGATGGCTCCTACCAGTGCCACGGACACCAGCACGCCGGCGATCAAACGCACCCAGTTGTTTTTCATGGTTCATTTCCTCCTTCTTGGGGCTGCTGCCCCTGTAATTGTAATTCGTTCTGCTGCAAGCGCAGCTGCTCCACAAGGCCGCCAGCGGCGTCCAATGCGTCCTCCCTGGGCTGTAAAAACAGCGTCAGCTTCGGCGACGCCCCCGCCGCCAGCTGCAGCCGGTCGCGGTCCTGTGGAGGAGGCGCAGAAAAATGTCCCATTGAGG
>OJMK01002632.1_pt1 | contig 11914 bp, 10 predicted proteins | sample 1597201 | NCBI WGS metagenome assembly OJMK01 (sample SAMEA2452125, study PRJEB22498) | human gut metagenome | reverse complement strand
TCAAGAATATTTGGGGATGTAAAATGAAAATACATCCCCTTACTTATCTTTATTTGTTTTTAGCTTTTATATCAAGATCTTCTTATTATGTAGCTTTTTTACTTTTTTCTATTTTACATGAAATAGGACATTATCTCGTTGCTCTTTATTTCTCTTTTGAAATTGAAAAGATCATGATACTTCCTTTTGGGGCTTTTTTATCGTTAAAAGATTTAGGAAAACATTATGTTTATGAAGAAATAGGGATGCTTCTTTGTGGTCCATTTATTAATCTTATTTGTTTTATTTTTTTTCTTTTTATAAAAGAACCATTGTTAGCTAAAATCAATATTTATATTTTAATATTTAACTTACTTCCAGTTTATCCTTTGGATGGTTCAAAACTTTTATTATTATTTTTATCTTATTTCATAGATTATCAAAAAGCTATGCAAATACAAATAAAAGTTTCACTATTATTTATTTGTATTTTATGGATTATTACGAAACAAATAGGGAGAAAAATTATTTTAGGATATTTATTTTATCAAGTTATTTTATATCTTAAAAATTATCGTTTGATTTATATGGAAACATTAATGAGTGATCATCTTAGTAAAAAAAGAGTGAAAATAAATAAACATCTTGAATATTTTCGACCTTATCAAAATATCTATCATTTTCATCAACGATTTTATGATTTTGACACAATAAAAATTTATTTGATAAAATCTAAGAAATCGCATTGACTTTAATTGGAATATTCAGTATAATGCACTTGTTGTAGACCTCTAGACTACAACCGCACATAAGAGGTATTAAATGCGTTTGCTGCCTTGGTTGGCGAGTCTTAGAAAAAAATTATAGGAGGTGCGGTATGTACGCAATTATCGAAACAGGTGGAAAACAATTAAAAGTTGAAGCTGGTGATGCAATTTTCGTAGAAAAATTAGAAGTTGAAGCAGGAGAAAAAGTTACTTTTGATAAAGTATTATTAGTTGGAGATGAAACTGTAACTATTGGTGCTCCTTATGTTGAAGGTGCTACTGTAGAAGCTACTGTAGAAAAACAAGGTAAAGAAAGAAAAGTAACTATTTATAAATATAACGCTAAAAAACATTACCACAAAAAACAAGGTCATAGACAACCTTATACAAAATTAATTGTTGATGCAATCAACGTTAAATAATGATTAAAGTTCAAATAAAAAGAAATAATAAATATATTACTCAAATTAAAATAAAAGGACATGCCCAGTTTGGTGAATATGGCAAAGATCTTGTGTGTGCTGGCGTAAGTGCTGTAGCTACAGGTATTTGCAATGCTCTTGCTAAAAAGGGATTTCTAGAAGAAAAAAAGTGTGCAATTATTTTAAAAAATGGTAATATAATGATAGATGTGTATGAAAATGATGAAATAATGCAAGTGATACTAGAGACTCTTGTGATTAGTTTGGAATCATTTACAGAAGACTATCATCAATATATCAAGATAACCTATGAGGAGGAATAACATCATGATGTTTAAATTAGATTTACAATTATTCGCTTCTAAAAAAGGGGTTGGATCAACTAAAAACGGTCGTGACTCAAAATCAAAAAGATTAGGAGCTAAATTATCAGACGGACAATTCGCTACTGCTGGTTCTATTATTTATAGACAAAGAGGTACTAAAATTCATCCAGGTACTAACGTAGGAAAAGGTGGAGATGACACTTTATTCGCTATGTGTGATGGAATTGTTAAATTCGAAAGAATGGGAAAAGATAGAAAAAAAGTATCAGTTTACCCAGCTGCATAATGAAATCCCTGAAAAGGGATTTTTTTTTGAAAGAGAGGTGGAAGTATGCAATTTATCGATAAAGCTAAAATATATATTGAAGCTGGTAAAGGTGGAGATGGAACAGTGGCTTTTAGACGTGAAGCACATGTTCCAAAAGGTGGACCTGCCGGTGGAGACGGTGGAAAAGGTGGAAGCATTATTTTTGAAGCAACAACATCTTTATCAACGTTATTAGATTTAAAATATAAACGTGTTTACAAGGCACGTCCTGGTGGTAATGGGATGGCTAAAAAAATGCATGGTGCAGATGCAAGTGATTTAGTAATCAAGGTACCAGTGGGGACAGTTATTACGAATGAAGAAACTGGAAAAATTATGGCTGATTTAACAGAAGACAGACAACGTGTCGTTCTTGCTAAAGGTGGTCGTGGTGGAAGAGGAAATGCGCGTTTTGCAACTTCTCGAAATCCTGCACCACAAATTTGTGAAAGAGGAGAACCGGGAGAAAAATTTGATGTTTGCTGTGAGCTTAAATTATTAGCAGATGTTGGACTTGTAGGGTTTCCTTCAGTAGGTAAATCAACATTCTTATCTGTTGTTTCACGTGCAAGGCCAGAAATTGCTGATTACCATTTTACGACTATTGTTCCTAATTTAGGAGTCGTTCAAGCAAAAGATGGTCGTAACTTTGTTATGGCTGACCTTCCAGGATTAATTGAAGGGGCAAGTCAAGGTAAAGGACTTGGCCATCAATTTTTAAGACATATTGAAAGATGTCGTGTTATTGTTCATATTATTGATATGGGTGGTATTGAAGGACGTGATCCTTATGAAGATTATTGTACAATTAATGAAGAACTTGGACAATATCAATATCGTTTATTAGAAAGACCACAAATTGTCGTAGCTAATAAAATGGATGAAGAAAATGCTGAAGAAAATTTAAAAGCTTTCAAAGAAAAAGTAGGAGAAGATGTTAAAGTATTCCCTATTTCAGCAATTATTCATGAAGGTGTTGATCAAGTATTATATGCTGTTGCAGATGCTTTAGAAACTGCGCCTAAGTTTGATATGGAAGAAGTAGAAGAAAATACAGTTGTTTATAATTATGAAGAAGAAGAGGCACCATTTGTTGTTCACAATTTAGGTAATGGTCAATGGACAATTACTGGTAAGAAGATTGAACGTCTTGTATCCATGACTTCTCTAGTAAGTGATGATGCAATTAAACGTTTATCTATTAAAATGCGTAATATGGGAATTGATGAAGCTCTTAGAAACGCAGGATGTCAAGATGGAGATGTTGTTTCTATTCTTGATTTTGAATTCGAATTCTATGATTAATGAATCAGGCTTTATGCCTGATTTTTTATTTTCAGTTAATAGATACTATGATATAATTGAGACAAATTTGACACAAATTTGAGACGAAATGATTCGTTTTTTATAATATAATAGTAATAGGAGAAATGTATGTATAGTTATATTAAAGGTTTGATTGTTGATATTCAAAGTGATCATATTGTTTTAGAAAATAATGGGATTGGTTATTTAATTTATGTGAGCAATCCTTATGCTTTTTCTAAAGGAAAAGAAGTGGTTGTTTATCTTTATCAACAAGTAAAAGAAGATGGTATTTTATTGTATGGATTTAATTTAAAAGAAGAAAAAGATTTATTTTTAAAATTGATTTCAGTTAAAGGAATTGGTTGTAAAAGTGCTTGTACAATGCTAGCAAGTGGAGATGTTGAAGGAATTTGTGAAGCTATTGAAAGTGGCAATATGACCTATTTAAAGAAAATACCAGGTATTGGACCTAAAGCAGCAGGACAAATTATTCTTGATTTACAAGGAAAAGTAACTGCTACAAAACAAACTGTCGTTAATCAAGAATTGGAAGAAGCTATGGAAGTATTAATTGCATTAGGTTATAAACAAAGTGAAGTAGATAAAGTTGTTAAGAAATTGACAGATGAAAATTTAGATACAAATGGTTATGTCAAAAAAGCATTAAGTTTAATTGTTAAATAGGAGGGAAAACATGAACGAGGTTTTAGATCCTGGAATTGTAGAAGATGATGAAAGTTCGCTTCGTCCAAGTGATTTTGATGAATATATTGGACAAACAAATCTTAAAGAAAATTTAAAAGTGTTTGTAGGGGCTGCAAAGCTTCGTGATGAGTCGTTAGATCACGTTTTACTTTATGGACCACCAGGTTTAGGAAAAACAACTATGTCAATGATCATTGCTCATGAAATGGGAACTCATATTAAAATTACAACAGGTCCAAGTATTGAAAAAACAGGGGATCTAGTAGCTATTTTAACAGCTCTTGAACCAGGTGATGTTTTATTTATTGATGAAATTCATCGTTTAAATAAAGTGGTAGAAGAAATTTTATATCCAGCGATGGAAGATTTTTGTGTTGATGTTGTAATTGGAAAAGAAGCATCTACAAGATCGGTAAGAATTGATTTACCACCTTTTACCCTTGTTGGGGCAACAACGAGAGCAGGTGATTTATCAGCACCATTAAGAGACCGTTTTGGTATTGTTTCAAAATTAGAATATTATAGTGAAGAAGAACTGACTCAAATTATTGATCGTACAAGTCGTGTGTATAATATTGTTATGGATGATGATGCTAAAAGGGAACTTGCAAGAAGAAGTCGTGGGACACCACGTATTGCAAATAGATTATTTAGAAGAGTTAGAGACTTTTCACAGTTTTATGGCGATGCAACAATTACAAGAGATAGAACAATTGAAGCATTAGAAAGATTAAAAGTAGACAATTTAGGATTAGATGATGTTGATCATAAGTATTTATTAGGAATCATTCATCGTTTTAAAGGAGGACCTGTAGGACTTGAAGCAATTGCTGCATCTATTGGGGAAGAACCACAAACTTTAGAAGATGTCAATGAACCTTATTTATTACAAATTGGTTTGATTAAAAGAACGCCAAGAGGACGTATAGCAACAGCTGAGGCTTATCGTCATTTAAATATTGAACAAGATTATGAATAGTTTTGAAAAGATAGGACTTATTGTCCTATTTTTTATTTCTCTCATTTATAGTTATGTAAAGCCAACAGCTATTGTTGAAAATATTCAAACCAAACAAAATATTGTCATTTATGTAGAAGGAGAGTTTGAAAAAAAACTCTCCTTTAAAACAAAACCAACAATTAATGATGTTTTAACAAAACTGCAAACAGATAACCATTATCAATTTAATGAAAATTATCAACTTACAAATGAAAGTAAACTTTATTTACCTCATGGTCAAAATCTGATTTCATTAAATCATGCTTCACTTGATGATTTAATGACATTAAAAGGAATAGGAGAAAAAACATCCATAAAGATCGATGAGTATCGACAAAAAACACCATTTCAAACAATTGAAGATTTAATGAATATTCAAGGAATTGGTGAAAAGACATATCTTCGATTAAGAGAGTATTTATGTTTATAAAAGGGAAAGGTTTTTATCTAGCACTTCCTTTATTAGCGGTTGTTTTAGCTAAAATGTTACATCCTATTTTATTTGTATTTCTTATTTTTTATTTTATTTTTCTGTATTTAAAACATTTTAAAATACTATTGAGTGTAAGTTTACTGTTATCATTTCTCTTATTTCTCTTTTTTTATTTACCACAACCTTTAAATCAAAATGAAATTTCAGGAAAGGTCGTAAGTAAGGATGATCAAAGTATTGTTGTCAAGAGGGGGTATCATAAAGTAAAGGTTTATGGAGAATTTAAAAATATCTCGTTGTTTGATGATATTTCTTTGATAGGAAAACCTTATAACTTCCATCAAATACAAAATGATTATGCGTTTAATTATCAATATTATTTATATAGTTTAAATATTTTTGATACTTTACAACTTGAAAAAATAAAAAGTAATCAACATCAAGATCATCTATATCATTATTTAGAAAAAAGAATCAAGACATCTTCCAAAGTAAAAAGTCTGTTATCTTTATTTATTTTAGGAACAAAAGATGAACAGATGAAAGAATATTATCAAAAGTTAACGCAACTCTCGATTGTTCATTTATTTGCTCTTTCGGGTATGCATCTTACAATTTTACAGAAATGGTTGATGAATTTTTTAAAATTCTTTTTTTCAAAAAAAGGACAAAAATGTATATCTCTTATATTGATTGGGGTTTACATGTTTAGTATTCCTTATAATATTTCTTATTTAAGAGCGTATCTAATGCTTTTTTTACCAATGATTTTTGGTAAATGGTTAAATCAGTTGGATATTTTTTCTTTTTTAACAGTTGGTATGTTAATGTATAATCCTTATTTGATTTATAATTTATCTTTTATTTTTTCTTATTTGATTTATTTTTTTATTTTACTTTTACAAAACCAAAAAGCAGGGAAATATTATTTATTTTTAGGTTCAATTCCCATTATTATTTCTATTCAACATGTTTTACCGGTGTTTTCTTTTTTAATAGGTATTCTTCTAATGCCTTATATAGAAATGATTTATAAAAGTATGCTTTATTATTTATTACTTGGAAAATATGTTTTACCTTTTTTATCTTTAGAATATGAATTGTTATTAAAAATGATTGCTTTTATTTATGATTTTTCTTTTACATTGCCTTTTAGTCAACCGACTTTATTTTTTATAGGTGTTTATTATTATCTTTATTTAAAAGGAATTTATAAATTGAATGTCAATAGAAAAGTAACCCAAGAAGTATGTCTATTATTAAGTGTGTTACTTGCTTTTTATTTTTATCCTTATTACAACATGAAAGGACAAGTTGTGATGATTGATGTGGGTCAAGGGGATTGTTTTTTTATTCAACAGCCTTATGCTAGAGGAAATGTATTGATTGATACTGGGGGATTACAAAAGAGTGATCTTGCGACTTCTCGGTTGATTCCTTATTTACAAAGTCAGGGCGTTTTTTATTTGGATGCCGTTTTTATTTCGCATGAAGACTATGATCATTGTGGAGCGTTAGCGTCTTTAAAAGAACATTTTAAAGTTAAAAAGGTTCTCTATGATTTTAAAAAAAAGAAAATTGGCGATTTAGTTTTTAAAAATTTAGCTTTAGATAAATATTATACAAATTCAAATGATCGCTCTTCTATTATTTACGTGACTATCAACCATTTAAATTATTTATTTACAGGTGATATTTCTAAAGAGGTAGAAAGTGATTTATATCAGACATATCATCATTTAGATGTCGACGTTTTAAAAGTGGCACATCATGGAAGTAGCAGTTCTTCAAGTGATGATTTGTTTAAAATGATTGATCCTAAAGTAGCGCTTATTTCTGTAGGAAAGAATAATCGTTATAGACATCCATCTTATTTAACATTAAAAAGATTAGAAGCATATGGGGTGAAAATTTATCGCAGTGATCTTCAAGGAATGGTTAAGATTGTTTATTATGTAGGTAAGAATTATGTCATGACTTCAAGTGGTTTTTAGTTTATAATAGCTATGGTGATGATATGTTATATGTATTATATGGAACAGAGAGATTACTGATGGATCAACGTTTAGATAAGTTAAAAAAAGATCATCATTGTAATCAAGAACAGATGAATTATACAGTTTATGATGTTTCTAAAGAGGGAATGAAAGTTGTTTTAGAAGATGTAATGACACCTCCTTTTTTAAGTGATGAAAAAATGGTTGTTATTAAAAAAGCAGATTTTCTAACAACCAAAAAAATAAAAAAAGATAATCATGATATAGATTATTTTATGCAATGTTTACCTTATTTAGATAAAACAGTGCATCTTGTTATTTTTAATGATGAAAAGAATTTTGATGAAAGAAAAAAAGTTGTCAAGATGTTAAGAAAAGAAGCACAGTTTTATGAAATCAATCCTTTAAATTATTATAAAGTTTCTGATACAGCAAGACAGGCTGTTAAAAAAAGAAATTGTACTATTGATGATGATGCTTTAGAGTTACTTTTAAGTAGAAAAGGAACAAATTTAATGGATATTGCTAGTGAAGTAGAAAAGCTTTGTTTATATACACAGCATATTGATATTCATTGTGTTGAAGAACTTGTCAATCGTCCCTTAGATGAAAATGTTTTTGATTTAACAACAGCTATTTTAAGTAAAGATAAACACAAGATGATGTCTATTTATAAAGATTTAATGACAATTAATGAAGAACCAGTTAAATTGATTGTTTTGGTAGCTAATTCTATGCGTTTGATTTATCAAGTAAAATTATTAGATAGAAAAGGGTATACTGATCAAGAAATTGCTAAAATGTTGGCAGTTAATCCTTTTCGTTTAAAATATGTAAGAAAAGAAGGTCAATTTTTTCAAATAGATGAACTACTTAGATGTTTAAATGAATTATCTTTATTGGATGTTAAAATTAAGACGGGACAAATAGATAAAAAATTAGGCTTAGAATTATTTATGTTAAGAATATAGGAGAAATTATGGAATCATTAAGAGAATTGTTTAAGATAGGATTTGGACCATCCTCTTCACATACAATGGGTCCTCAAAGAGCAGCTTCTAAAATAAAAGAACAGTATCCAAATGCTTCACGTTTCGAAGTTGAATTATATGGGTCGCTTGCCTTAACTGGAAAAGGTCATTTAACAGATTATATTATTAAACAAACATTGGGCAAGCAAACGATTGTTCGTTTTAAAAGTGATCGTTTACCTTATCATCCAAATGGCATGAAATTTTACGTGTACCAAGATGAAAAAATTCTTGATACAATTACTGCTTATTCTATAGGTGGAGGAACTGTTGAATATGAAGGAAGTAAGTTGCAACAAACAAAACAAATCTATCCTCATAAAAATCTTAAAGAAATTATTCAATATATTGAAGACAATGGTATATCCTTCTATGATTATGTTTTAAATTATGAAGATGAACATTTTAAGGCCTACTTATTTGAAGTGTTAGATAGTATGTTTACCTGTGTACAAAATGGCTTACATCATGAAGGAGTGATTCCTGGAAGGTTACAACTAAAAAGAGTTGCTAAAAGTATGTATCAACAAGCCATCAATACACGAAGAGAAAGTGATCGAGAAAGATTACTTGTTTCAAGCTATGCTTATGCTGTTTCTGAGGAAAATGCTTGTGGTAATAAAATTGTTACTGCGCCAACATGTGGAGCAAGTGGAATTTTACCAGCCGTTTTATTTTATTGTTATAAACAATTAGAAATTCCTCGTAAAGAATTGATCAAAGCTTTAGCGGTTGCTGGTTTATTTGGAAATGTCATTAAACATAATGCGACAATTTCAGGGGCTGATGGCGGATGTCAAGCAGAAGTTGGCAGTGCTTGTGCAATGGCTGCAGCAGCCTATGGTTGGATTTTAGAACTTAATAATTCTTTAATTGAATATGCTGCAGAGATGGGGCTTGAACATAATTTAGGACTAACATGTGATCCGGTTGGTGGCTATGTTCAAATTCCTTGTATTGAAAGAAATGGTTTTGGTGCTTTACGTGCAATCGATGCAGCAAGTTATGCTAAACAATTAGGTTATTTAAGAAAGAACAAAGTTTCATTTGATTCAATTGTGAATGTTATGAAAGAAACTGGAAAAGATTTAAATAGTGCTTATAAGGAAACTTCTTTAGGTGGACTAGCAAAGGAATTTGGTTTAAAAGATGGAGACTAGAAGTTTATATGTACACATTCCTTTTTGTGAGTCTATTTGTAGTTATTGTGATTTTTGCAAGGTCTATTATGATCAAAAACAAAGTGATCTCTATTTACAAAGATTAAATGAAGAATTATCACAAATAGAGCAACATCATTTAAAAACGATTTATATTGGAGGGGGAACCCCTAGTGCTTTAAATGATGAACAATTAGAAAAATTAATGTCAATGTTAAAACCCTATAGTTTAGAAGTGGAAGAATATTGTATGGAGGTTAATCCAGAGTCAATGGATTATTATAAGTTAAAGATTTTAAAAAAAGGTGGTATTAATCGTTTAAGTATTGGTGTACAAACATTTCAAGATCATTTATTAAAAGAAATAGATCGTCATCATAATACAACACAAGTAAAAAATATTATTAAATACGCTAAAGAAATAGGTTTTGATAATATCTCAATTGATTTGATGTATGGTTTACCAAAACAAACAAAAGAAGATATTCAAAAGGATATAGAAATTTTAAAATCTTTAGATTTGCAACATGTTTCTTATTATTCTTTGATTTTAGAAGAAGGAACGATTTTAAAATATAAAAATTATCAACCTTTAGATGAAGAAAGCGAATATCAATTAACATTATTCATTGATCAAGAATTAGAAAAAATAGGTTTTGAGAAATATGAAATTTCTAATTATGCTAAACAAGGTTATCAATCAAAGCATAATTTAATTTATTGGTATTATGATAATTATTATGGAATAGGATTAGGTGCATGTAGTAAAATTGATGGACAAATTATAGAACATAGTCGATCACTTACTAAATATTTAAATGGTGATTTTAAAACAACAACAATTGATGAAACAAAAGAAGAAACGATGTTTAATCAAATAATGATGTCACTTCGTTTAAAAGAAGGGCTAGATTTAAATAAATTTAAAGAAAGATATCAAGAAGATGCCCGTATTCTATATAAAGAAGCGATTACTAGAAATATAGAAAAGGGTAGATTGATGATTGAAAATGATTATTTAAAAGCAACGCAAGAAGGGCAATATGTTTTAAATGATATATTAATTGATTTTATGTAAAGTGGTATACGGATAATAAATGGTTTATAATAAAACAAAGAGGTGATGAACATGAAGGCAATACCAACAGGGGTATATGATTATCGAGAATTGAAACAAGAAAATTATTATTCTGTTGATAAAACATTAATGATTAAAGATTTTCTAGAAAGAAAAAGTAAAGTAACATTAGTGACTAGACCTAGAAGATTTGGTAAAACGATCAATATGTCAATGATGTCAGAATTCTTTGATATTACGAAAGATTCTAAAGAAATCTTTAAAGGTACGAAAATCATGGATACACCTTATGCAAGTGAGTTAAACCAATACCCAACGATCTTTATTTCTTTTGCAGACGCAAAAGAAAATAAAGAAACAATTGTTAAGTATATAAAAACACAATTACAAAATGAATATATACGATATCATTTTATATTTAATCAATTAAATGAATTAGAGCAAAATGATTATTTATATATTTTAGAGGGATTAAAGAATAAGAATAATGGTATTCTTAATGATGTGGATAATGCTATTGTATTTTTAATGCGTTGTTTAAAGAAATACTATGGAAAAGATGTTATGCTGTTTATTGATGAATATGATACACCTTTTATAGAAGCAAAAACTGGGAATTTTTATCAAGAACTCAAGGGAAGTCTAGCAACCTTACTTAGAAGTTCACTTAAGAATTCAGAAGATTTAAAATATGCCTTTATTACAGGAATACAAAGAGTAGCTAAAGAAAATATCTTCAGTGATTTAAATAATTTAGATGTCTATACTGTTTGTGACAGAGAATATAGCGAATACTTTGGTTTTGATAGTGATGAAACAAAAAAATTACTAGAATATTATGGATTAGAATTGAATAATGAAGTGAAAGAAATGTATGATGGCTATCATATAGGCAATCAGGATATTTATAATCCATGGTCAATTATGAATTACGCTAAAAGAAAGAAACTCATTTCTTATTGGGTCAATACCAGTGCCAACAGTATGATCAAGACAGCTTTAAAACAAGCAAACTATACATTTAAAAATCAATATGATAAACTCATTAAAGATGGTAAACTTGATACCTATGTTTCAATGCAGACAAGTTTCTTTGAAGAAGCAGATAACTCAACTTTATGGGGATTGTTTGTCAATGCAGAGTATCTTACAGTTACAAAAGAAATAGATCTTTTAAAAGGCAAATATCGTATAGAAATACCAAATAAAGAAGTGAAACAGGAATTTATAAAATTGACAGAATATCAGTTAGGATTAAGCAGTGGAACATTAGATACAGTAACTGAAAGTCTAGCCAAAGAAGATCAAGAAACATTTTTAGAAAGCTATCAAGAAATCTTAATGGTACCAAGTTATCATGATTTACAGAAAGAAAACAGTTATCATATGATGATGCTTGGA
>OJMK01002624.1_pt1 | contig 11942 bp, 9 predicted proteins | sample 1597201 | NCBI WGS metagenome assembly OJMK01 (sample SAMEA2452125, study PRJEB22498) | human gut metagenome | reverse complement strand
GCGTCAGCCGCGGTGCGGGCCGGCACGGCGATGGAGGCGGCGCTGTCCGCCGCAGAGCCGCTGGATGCGGCGGTGCAGCAGCTGCGGGACAGTGTGGACGAGACGGTGGAAAAGGCGCTGCACAGCGGCCCGCCGGCGGACATCGACCTGAGCTGGTGGCAGGCCCGCTATCCCGACATCATCGGCTACGTGTACTGTCCGGGAACGCCCATCAGCTATCCGATCGCCTACGATGGCAACAACGAATACTACCTGCATCACGATCTGGACGGCAATTACAGCGAGTACGGCACCATCTTTCTGGACGCCCGGGCGCCGCGGGATTTCAGCGCACAGTGCAATATGCTGTACGGCCACCACATGAAGGACCGCACCATGTTCGCGTCCATCGACGGCTACAAGGAGCAGTGGTATTACGACGCGCACCCGTGTCTCTACGTCTACACCAACGCGGGGACGTATCGGGTGGATCTGTTCGCGGGCCTCATTGTGCCCGGAGAGCACGAGGTATTCAACACATCGTTCCAGACTGTGGATCTGGAGCGGTTCATCAGCCAGTCCACGTTCTACGCGGGACGGGGCATCCCCACGGGACGCATCGTGGGGCTGTGTACCTGCTCCTACGAGGCGGACAACTACCGGTATGTGGTGCTGGGCGAGATGACGCTGATAGCGGAAGGATAAGGAGCAAATGACAGAGCAGGAAAAGGAAAGCTTGTATGCGGCCGTGATGGAGCGGGCCAACCAGAAGGACACCTTCGGCGTGGAGAACGGCATGCGCATCGTGGCCATGGGCGAGGGCTGGGCCCGTGGGGAGCTGCACACCGAGGTGCGGCACGGCAACCCCATGGGTATCGTACACGGCGGCGTGTACTGCACCATGATGGATCAGGTGGCGGGGACGGCGGCGTGCAGCCGCGGCGCGCTGTGCCGTACCGTCACCTGCGACGTGCGGTTTCTGGCGGCGGGCGCGGTAGGCGGTACGCTGACCTCCCACGCGGAGGCGGTGCGGATGGGTCACAGCATCGTGGTGATGCGGGCGTGGGTGGAGGACGACGGCGGCACCGTGTGCGCCGATGGCATTTATACCTTCCGCATGAAGGCCGAAAAATGAGAAAAAGAGGGGCGCTTCCCCAAGGGAAGCGCCCCTCTTTTTATGCGGTTCAGAACAGCAGGCCGTATTTGTCGGACAGGGGCCGGAGAACGGACTCCGGCAGGCTGCCCTCGTACAGGGCGCGGCCCTGATAGACCCGCAGGGCCTGCTCCAGCACGGCGGCATCGCCGCAGACCAGGCACAGGGGCTTTGTCAGCAGGTACTGGCAGTCCGCCAGCGCGTTTACGTCCGCCATGGAGGCAACGCGGAGGGCTACCATGGGGTCGTCCCGCTCCAGCGCGTCGGACAGGGCATCCTCCAGACCGGGGGTCACGTCCAGTACCGGCCCGTGGGCAGCGTCGGCGGGCAGCAGGGCGGGGAGCTTCTCCGTGGCGGCGGGCAGCAGATCTGTGTGCAGCGGGGCGGGAGGCGTGATGGCCGCGCCGTCCAGTGCGCCGCGCAGGGCTGCAATATGCTCCGGCGTGGTGCCGCAGCAGCCGCCGAAGATCATGACGCCGGAGGCCAGCATGTCCGGCACCAGCGCGGTGAACTGCTCCGGCGTGCAGTCGTACACCGCCTTGCCGTTCACGATGGTGGGCATGCCGGCGTTGGGCTTGGCGATCAGGGGGATGCGGGCGTACTCCCGCAGGCGGCGGAGCTGGGGCAGCATCTGGTCCGGCCCCGCCGAGCAGTTGAGACCGAAGGCGTCGATGCCCATGCCCTGCAATACCAGCAGGGCGGCGGTGATGTCAGTGCCGGAGATGCTGCGGCCATTCTGGTCGCAGGTAAAGGTGACGAAGATGGGCTTGGCGGAGACGCTGCGCACGGCCAGCACGGCGGCACGGGCGTCGGACAGGGTCATCATGGTCTCAATGACGTACAGGTCCACACCGGCGGCTTCCAGTCCGGCTGCCTGTTGGGCGTAGGCGTCCACCAGCTGGTCGAAGGAGGCGCTGCCCAGAGGGGCCAGAAACAGGCCGGTGGGAGACAGGTCGCCGGCCAGCAGGGCCTTGCCGTCCGCGGCCTGACGGGACAGGTCCGCCAGACGGCGGTTATAGGCGGCGGTTTCCTCCGTTACGCCGTGCTCCGCCAGCTTCACGGCATTGCCGCCGAAGGTGGGGGTGTAGAGCACCTGACTGCCGGCGGCCACGTAATCGCGCTGGATGGACAGGATGCTGTCCGGATGGGCCAGCACCCACTGCTCCGCGCTGACGTCGCCGGCGTAGCCGCGCTTTTGCAGCTCCGTACCGGTGGCACCGTCCAGAATAAGGGGAAAACGCAGTTCCATATGTGAATACCTCCGTGATGGGATGAAAGGGCCGCGCCGTACTTGACAGGGGGGAACCAGATTTCTATAATGATACCACTACTTTAAGCAGTGCGGGGCTGCTTTGTCAAGAGTCTTTGTGAGGTGAGCGCGATGATGACAGCGAAAGAGATCTTTCTGGAGCTTCTGAAGCCGGACGGACAGCCGGACCGGCTGCTGCGGCAGTACGAGGCGCTGCACATGTGCCTGGGCGATCCCATCAACACCTACCTGCGGGGCAACCGGAAGCGGGGCACCGTCAGCGTGGACCGGTGGGGCACCACCATCAGCTTTCCGGAGGACGCGCCGGGGCCCATGCCCGTCACCCACGATGGCCTTGCGGTGTGTCCCGACGTGACGCGGTGGCGGGAGACGGTGCATGCGCCGGATCTGGCGGCCAACTGCACGGAGGGCTGGGAGGCCGTCCGGCAGCAGGCGCGGGAGGCATGCGGGCAGGAGAAGCTGCTGGCAGGGTTCATGGGCACCGGTATTTTTGAACAGTGCCATTTCCTGATGGGCTTTGAGGACACGCTGACGGCGCTGTACGAGCACCCGCGGGAGATGCACGAGCTCATTGAGTACATCACGGAGTACCGGCTGGGATATGTGAAGCTGCTCATCGACAACCTGCAGCCGGACGTCATCTTCTCCCACGACGACTGGGGCACCAAGAACGCCCTGTTCATGCAGCCGGAGATGTGGCGGGAGTTTTTCAAGGAGCCGTACCGCCGGTTCTATGGGTACATCCGGTCCCGGGGCTGCATCGCCGTCCACCACGCCGATTCCTATCTGGTGCCTATCGTGGAGGACATGGCGGAGCTCGGCATCCAGGTGTGGCAGGGCGTGCTGCCGGAGAACGATATCCCCGCCTTACAGCGGCAGCTGAGGGGGAGACTGGTGCTGATGGGCGGCATGGGCGCCGCCATCGACCGCGCCGACGCGTCGCCGGAGGAGATACGGGACTACGCGAAGAACGTGCTGGCGGCCTGCGGGCCGCTGGGGCACTTCATCCCATCCATCACCTACGGACTGGCGGGGACGGTGTATCCCCACGTGGACCGGTATATCGACGAGGCCATCGACGGGTATAACCGGCAGGTACACCTGCCGAAGTTCGATCTGCCGCCGGTGCCGCGGCGGGTGCTGGCGCAGAAGGAGAGCGGCGATGCCGTCCGGACTGCGGAGAGCGGCGACAACGCACTGGACCGTGTGGCGGCGGCTTTGCAGCGGGGACAGCAGAAAAAGGTGCTGGCCCTGTGCCGGGAGGCGCTGGATCAGGGCATTGCGGCGGCGGACATCCTGTCCGGCGGGCTGATGCGGGGCATGGACCGGCTGGGCGTGGACTTTTCCGCCGGTATCGCCTTCGTGCCGGAGATGCTGATGGCGGCGCGGTGTATGCAGGCAGCTCTGGAGCTGCTGCGGCCCCGCATGGCCGGCAGCGGCACGGAGAAGCTGGGCCGCGCCTGCATCGGTACGGTGCGGGGCGATATGCACGACATCGGCAAGAATCTGGTGAAGATCATGATGGAGGGCAGCGGCATTGAAGTGGTGGACCTGGGCGTGGACGTGGCGCCGGAGAAATTCGTGGAGGCCGCGCTGCACCAGAACTGCGGCATCATCGCCTGTTCCTCCCTGCTGACCACCACCATGCAGGAGATGCGGGACGTGGTGCGTCTGGCGGAGGAGATGGGCATCCGCGGCAGGGTGAAGATCCTGGTGGGCGGCGCGCCTATCAGCCAGAGCTTCTGCGACGAGATCGGCGCAGATGCCTACACCGAGGACGCGGCTTCGGCGGCCCGCGAGGCGGCCTCCATGCTCCGCAGAGGGGCAGTAAGGGTATGAAAAAGTATCTGCCCTCGCTGGCGCTGCTGGCGGTGTTCGAGACGGTGGCCGTGGTGCTGTGGCTCACCAAGGACAACCTGTTCTACCTCTTTAATTTTAGCTATATCGGCGGCTCTATCGCCCTGGGGACGGCGCTGTTCGTGGGAAAATACAAGCACGCCCGACGGGTGACGCAGCTGCTGGTGGGATCGTACATGCTGGTGTATCTGGGCCTGATCTGCGGGGAGAATATGCAGATCGAGGGGTTCTGGTACTACCTGTTCACCGGCGTGTTCGAGGCGGCCACCATCCACTACGCCGTGGCCAAGATCTTCGGGCCGCTGCTGTTCGGGCGAGGCTGGTGCGGGTACGCCTGCTGGACGGCCATGGTGCTGGACTTCCTGCCCTACAAGGTGCCGCAGACGCCGCGGAAGCCCATCGGCTGGCTGCGGTACGTGACGTTCACGCTGTCGCTGGTCTTTGTGGCGGCGTTGTTTCTGGCCAATGTGGGGCACCTGGAGCGCATCATGTTCTGGGCCTTTGTCATCGGCAACGCACTGTACTACGGGGCAGGTATCCTGCTGGCCTTTGCGTTTCGGGACAACCGCGCCTTCTGCAAGTACCTGTGCCCTGTGACGGTGTTCTTAAAGCCCATGAGCTATTTTTCCCTGCTCCGTATCACCTGCGACAAGAGCAAATGCGTGTCCTGCGGGCGGTGCAGAAGGGTGTGCCCCATGGAGGTGGACATGACGGACAACTCCCGCCGGCGGGTCAACGGCACGGAGTGCATCCTGTGCATGGAATGCGTGAAGAACTGCCCCAAGGGGGCACTGTGAGAAAAAAAGAGTACGGACGCGAAAGCGTCCGTACTCTTTTTTGTTACATGCTGCGAATATCCTTCAGCAGGTCCTCCAGAGACATGGTGCGCACATCCTCCTCATCCTTGGGAGTGGGCTCGTCCGCCAGTACCTGATCCACCGTGTCCGCCAGCAGGTCCTTGTCGGGAGCGGCGGGCTGAGGCGCGGGTCTGACAGTGGGCTCATCGTCCAGCGGGATGTCGAAGTCCTTCCAGTCACGGGCCTTGGGAGCGGGCTGCTGTACCGGCTCCGCCTGACGGGGCACGATGCGGGGCGCGGGGCGGGAACGCTCCGGCGCAGGGTGACGGCGCTCGCGGCGCTCCTCGCGCTCCTCGCGGTGGTCTCTGCCGCCGCGGTCGGGGCGGTCATCGCGGTCATCGGGGCCGCTGCCGTCATCATCGGGACCGCCGCCGGTGCCGCGACCGATGAACAGACCAAGCAGGAACAGCAGGGCGGCCACCAGCACCACGCCGCCGATCAGGGCGACCACGGTGCGGACCTCACCCAGCAGGGGCAGCTTGATGCTCACGGGGATCTGGAGCATGGGAGTCTCCGGTTCGGGCTCGGGCTCCGGTTCAGGCTCCGGTTCCGGCTCCGCCGCGGAGATCACGGGCAAGGTGCCGGTGTACTCCGGCATACGGACCACATGGACGGTGTACTCCAGTTTGGTGGTCTTGTCCTCGGCGGTGCATACCACGGAGATGGGGTTGTCACCCTCCTTGTCCAGCGTGATGTCGCCGGTGCCGGTGATGCCGCTGGACTTGCTGTCGTTGGCGGAGGCGTTGACCTTCACCGTTTTTGTCTCAAAGGGTACATAGGCCACATAGTCGTGGACGGTGCTGCTGAAGGCGGGGCTGAGGGTCGCGCCCTCGATGCCCAACGCCGACAAAGCGGCATCGGTGGAGGCCTTGTAGTTGGGGTCCTGCTCGCGGGTGACCTCGATGACGTAGGACTTGGTGGTGCCGTTGGCCGCCGTGACCTTCAGGGTGACGGTATTGACGCCTACGGCCAGGTCATTGCCGCTGATGTTGACGGTCTGACCCTTGTCGTTGCGGTTATAATCCAGACTCAGCTTGGATACGCTGTAAGGGACCTTGGCGGTGTAGTACGTGGTGCTGGAGGAGAAGGCGGGGGACAGGGTGGCGTTGCCGCACATAATGGCGGACAGGGTGCAGTCACCGCTGGGCGCGGCGGCCACGCTGCCGGACCAGCTGGCGGTGCCCACGTCGATGTCGGTCTCGCCGTCGGAGGCCACAATATTGCTGAAGCTGGCGCTGAGGGCCGCGCCGCCCTGAACGCTGGAGGATACCTTCAGTGTCACGGTGATGATGCCGCCGCTGGCGCTGTTGGTGCCATAGACGCTGAAATGGTTCTGGTTCACAAGAATGCTCCAGCCGCTGACGGAGCAGGAGTAGTTGGTGAAGGTCAGGCCGTCGCCGCAGTTCAGGTCCGCCGTCAGGCCGAGGATCTTACTGTCCACGGACAGGGTCAGCGTCACGGAATTGCCGGCCTGGACGCTGCTGCTGCCGGAGAGGGACGCGCCGGCGGCCTCCGCCCGCTGGGGCAGGATGGCCAGCACCAGCAGGCACGCTGTGACCAGGGAAAGGGCGGTGCGAAGCAGTTTGTTTTTCATGTTTTTCATGGAGTACCTCCTGCTCAGATGGTGCGCTGGCCCACGGTGACCTGGGCCGCCTGGACCACATCGGTGATGGTGACACGGCCGTCGCCGTTGATGTCGGCGGCCTTCAGAGCGGCCTCGTTCAGGTCGCCTGCGCCGGCGGCGTAGTTCTGGAGCTTGACCACATCGGTGATGGTGATGCGGCCGTCGCCGGTGACATCGCCGGTGACGACGATGGTCAGGCTGGAGCTGCCGTCGACGGCGGTCATGCCCGTGCCCACGTAGCCGGAGGTGATCTCCTTCTTGCCGTCATACACGGTGTAGCCGGAGTCGTTCAGCGTCTTGACGGAGGTCTGGGGCGCGATACCGGTGAGGAACGCGCCGGAGGGCTCCGTGGGATCGCCGCTGCCGTGGTCGGATTTGGCGGTCTTGGTGAACTGGGCGGTGTAGGTGATGTCCTTGGTGCCCATGTAGGTGGCCTTGGCGGCAAAAACGTCGCCGTTCTGATCCACCCAGTTCTTGAAGCTGTACGTGTACTTGCTGTCCGCCGCCTTCACGGGGTTGGCAGGGGCGGTGATGAGATCGCCCTTGGCCAGCTTGAAGGTGCGGACCGTCTCGCCGTCCACCTGGAAGGTGACGGTGTAGAGGTCGCCGAAGCGGGCGTAAAGCGTGTGGTTAGAGGCGGCCACCGGCGAGTTGGGGGAGATCTCCGTGCCGTCCTCGCGGTACCAGCCCTGGAAGCCGGCCTCGTCCACCGTGGGCAGCTCGCCGTAGGTGTCGGTAAGGCGGTACATGCGGCTTTCGACCACCACGTCGCCTATCTGGAAGGACACGGCGTACTCCTCGTCGGAGAGGTCACCGGGGCTGAAGGAACTGTTGGCGTTGACCTTGAACTGGGACTCCGCCAGAGTCACGGTGCCTGCGCTGTTTGTCGCGGTGATGGTCAGGGTGTACTCGCCGACGCTGAGGCGGCTGAAGGCGCAGGCGCTGTCCAGCTTCCACAGGTCGTAGGAGTAGACGGTGCCCTTGATGCTGCTGGTGGCGGTAAAGCCGGTGCTGCCGCTGGAGGACACCGCCTTCACGGTGACGCTGGTGATGGGCAGGCTGCTGGTGATGACACCGCGGACGGGGTAAGAGGATTTATTGGCCAGCAGTTGGGTCTCCTTGCCCTCGCTGCCGGGGTAGAACAGACCCTCGGCGCCCCAGACACTGCCATCGGCGGTGAGCTGGAGCTTGGTGGCGCCGGCGGTGTCCTTCACAGTGGACACGCTGTTGTCCGCGAGCGCCAGATAGCGGCCGGTGGCGCGGTTCTGGAGATAGTAGGGGCTGTCGCCGGTGAGGGCCCACATCTGCTCGTTGCCGGCAGTGGCGGAGGCCAGCGTGACCTTGCCGCCGTTATCGCTGAGGCGTTTATCGCCCACCGTCAGGGTGTAGTAGCCGCTGGCGAAGTACGTCAGCTGCACGGAGGCGGCGGAGGAGATATTGGTAAGACCCGACAGGTCGGCGGCCATGCCGCGGTCCGTAGTGCCGCGGGGCGACAGGCGGTAGGCACCGTCGGCCAGCGGGGCGTCGGAGTTGGCGTAGAGCATTACCAGTGCGTCCGCTGGCTCATTGACGTGCAGGCGGCTGTACACGCTGAGCTGCACGTCGCCGGAGTTGGCGCTGAAATAAGCCATGGACTGGCCGGATACACCGTATTTGCTGGCGGCGTCGCCGGTCATGCGCTTGGGCTCGGGGGTCTTGTCCAGACGGCTGCACTCGGCGTAGATGGCCTGGATCAGCTGGGCCTCGCTCTGGTTCTTGAAGCCGCCCAGAGAGTCGAAGGCACGGAGGATGACGCCGGTGGCGCCGCTGCGCCCATCGCTGCTGCTGGCGCCGCGGATCACACCTGCGCCGTGGTGGACGCTGCGGCTCCAGAACACATTGCGCAGAGCCACGGAGTAGTCATCCAGATCGAAGGAGGGGACGGCGGACTTGATGTTCTTCAGCAGGTCCGCATAGGCGTGGGTCTCCCAATAGTCCTTCTGGGACTGCATGAACTCGTCGGGGTAGTCGTCAGCCACGCTGCGCCAGGTGGCGTTGAAATTGCTGCCGTAGCCGGGGGAGTACTTGCCGTTGCGGTCGTAGGCGTAGGCGTTATACAGCGTGTCGCCCATGTCGCGGTAGATGGAGCCGGACTTGAACTCCTGCAGCCACTGGACGAAGCTCAGGGGCGTGCCGGCGTTGCTGGCGAACATATAGATGCCGTAGGACGTGCCGCCGCTGTCGCCGCGGACGGTGGAGACGTAGCCGGGGTCGGCGCTGTTGCCCGTCTCGTAGTACTGGCTCAGGTCGCCCAGTCCCGCGTCCTGCCAGTTCTTGCTGGCGGCCAGCAGCGCCGTGGCCAGCAGGCTCAGCACCACGGCGGCGGCCAGCACCATGGCGGTGCTCCGCTTCATCCTTTTCATCGCATACACCCTGCCTTTTCAGTAGTCGTCAAAGCGGCGGAGAACGCCGCTGATTTACATAATAATCACTGACAGTATACCATTCGTTCCCACCGTTGTCTACCGGAAATGTGGGGAAAAACGGAAAAAGAGGGGAAATTTTGCCGCCGCAGGAAGAACAGGGTGGAAATATGGCGGAGAATATCGTATAATGTCCGCTGTAACACCAACGAGCACAAGGAGAATTTGCCTATGTCAACAAAAGAGAAAACCGGCAGCGCCGGCCGCACCGCGGGGGTCCTCTTTATCCTGCTGGCGCTGGCGGCGGTGGCCGTTCTGGGCGTGTATATCTACCGGCAGCTGCAGCCGCCGAAGGCGCCGGAGACGGCCATCGGCTACGTGGCGTCGGAGACGGCGTCCGCGCCGGTGTACGACGCCGACAGCGGCGCGGAGCTGGGCGTACTGGTGCGGGGCAGTCAGGTGGCCTACGTGGCCGCAGACGTGGAGACGCCCCGTGAGGACGGCCGCGTCCGCGTGGTCAACGGCGAGGGGTACGTCCTGCTGGACGCGTCCCATCTGGCCGATGATCTCAGCCGGACGGTACAGGTGGAGACGGTGTACGCCCTGCGGGGCATGAGCCTGCTGGATGAGACCGGGGCTGTCCCGGGCTGCGCCGTGGAAAAGGGCATGGCCCTCGCCGTCACCGGCTTCGACGGGCTGGACGAAAACGGCGAGGTGCTGCGCTGGCAGGTGTCCTGCCAGCGGGGCGAGGGCTATATCGCCGCTGCCAACGTCCGCATGACAGAGGACGAGGCTCTGGCCCAGTACGATGCGGAGCTGTATCAGCTCCACGCCTCCCGCGGCGACAGCTGGGGCGGCGGCGATGCAGCGGGGCTGGACTACTACCCTGTGGAGAAGGGGGCCATCGAGGGCAACGTCATGCCCGATGAGGTGCGGGCCCTGTACCTCAACGGCTCCGCCGTCCAGTACGCCGACAGCTACCTGCGCGTGGCGGAGGGCAGCGGCGTCAACGCCTTCGTGGTGGACATCGTAGACGGTACCGCCGTGTCCTACGCCTCACCGGTGATGCAGCAGTACAGCCCGTCCGCCTACGCGGCGGCCATGGACACCAGAGAAAACTTCCAGGCCAACATTCAGAAGCTGAAGGCTGCGGGATACTACCTCATCGGACGCATTACCGTGTTCAACGACGCCCATCTGGCGGCGGACCATCCGGAGCAGGTCATCTGCGACCTGGAGGGTACGCCTCTGAAGATCAGCTCCATGTACTGGCCCAGCGCCTACGACCGGACGGTGTGGCAGTACAAGGTGGATCTGGCGCTGGAGGCGGCGGCTCTGGGCTTCAACGAGATCCAGTTCGACTATATCCGCTTCCCCGATGGGGCGTATAGCTACGAGAAGGCGGGGACCATCGACTACCGCAACGCCTACGGCGAGAGCAAGGCCCAGGCGGTGCAGCGGTTCCTGCTGTACGCGGCGGAGCGGCTCCACAGCGCGGGGTACTATCTGTCCGGCGACGTGTTCGGCGAGTGCGCCAATCCCTACGTCACCGCCTGCGGCCAGTACTGGCCGGCCATCAGCGCGGCGGTGGACGCCATCTCTGGCATGCCCTATCCCGACCATTACAGCGCCCAGGGGGACTACAAGCCCTGGGAGCACCCCTACGACACGGTACACATGTTCGGCGCGGCCGCGGCGGAGCGTCAGAAGGAAACAGCCTCTCCGGCGGCGGTGCGCACATGGATACAGGCCTACAACGCCATCCGCGAGCCGTACAACACCTACGGCGCGGAGGAGGTGGCGGCGGAGGTCCGAGCTCTGCGGGACACCGGCTGCAGCGGCGGCTTTATGACGTGGAACGGCGGCTCGGACATCAACAAGTACCAGAGCATCATCAGCGCACTGAGCTGAAAAAAGAGGGAGAACGCGGAGCGTTCTCCCTTTTTTTATGATGTGTTACGCCTGCGGCGGCAGGCGGATGCTCCCGTGCTCCTGTTCGTAGGCGGCCACGTATTGCTCCAGCGCGAACTCTATCTCCTTGTTGGCGGAGCGCTTGTGCGCGGCCGCGAGCTGCTTCACCTTGTCCAGCAGCTCCTCGGAGACCCGCAGCGAAAACGGCGTATAGTAGTTTGCCATGACATCACCCACTTCAATTTGATGGCTTGATGATATCATTCCGATGCTGTATAATAAGAATTCAAAATGATATCAAAAAGATATTAAATAAGAAGGGGAGGACGAAAATGGCGGACTATAAGGCGATGTATCTGGCGGCCATGGATGCCATGGAGCGGGCCATCGAGACACTGACAGCGGCCCAGCAGAGGTGCGAGGACCTGTACGTGGCCAGCAGCGGGGAAGAAGCACCGCTCTGGCCGCAGGCGGCGCGGCCTGCGAAGGAGGCGGACGATGCGTAAATAAAAAAGAGGGAGAACGCGGAGCGTTCTCCCTCTTTTTTGTATCCCGAAAACCACTCGCTGGGCGAGTGGTTCAAAAGAGGCTGCTGCCGATGAGGAAAAATAAAACTCCCTCTGTTATAGTAGAGATGCGGTCTGGCAACTGCAAACTACAAAACAAAGGGAGGTCACTCAAGAATGAATGACACAAACAGTTTAGCGCATACGAAGTGGAATTGCAAATACCACATCGTATTTGCGCCGAAATATCGGCGCAAAGTATTCTTCGGCGAAAAACGCAGAGAGATAGGAAAAATCCTGCGGCAGTTGTGCGAATGGAAAAAGGTGGCGATTGTAGAAGCGGAGGTGTGTCCGGATCACATACATATGCTTCTTGAGATCCC
>OJMK01002623.1_pt1 | contig 11949 bp, 9 predicted proteins | sample 1597201 | NCBI WGS metagenome assembly OJMK01 (sample SAMEA2452125, study PRJEB22498) | human gut metagenome | reverse complement strand
CTCTCAGGTAGGTTACGGTACTAAGCTGGGCGCTATCGGACAGGTAATGGGACAGTCGGGCTTCACATATTCTGACAGCGTTTATGACTGTGCTTTATCGGGCGACGGATTTTTCCAGGTAATGGACGAAGCCGGCAACATCTTCTATTCAAGAGCAGGCGTTTTCAACGTTGATAACGCAGGTAACCTTGTTGACTCAAACGGTAATATGGTACTCGGCGTAAGCGGTGACGCAACAGGCGTTGACGCATCGTCCAACAGAATTACATTTGTAGTTCCCGAAGTGCTTGACAACGAAGCCAGCTACTCAAAGACAATTACATACAAGGGCAGTACATATCCGCTTACAGTATCAGCAGATACAGCGACTCCGGACGGCAACATATCGGTAGGCTTTACGGTAGGCAACAGCGATTACGCTTATATGAGCGGAAACAAGCTCGTTGTACAGCTGAACGAAAAGAATGATTATACAAACCTCAACGATCTTGAGGACGCTGTTACCCGTGCTTGTGAAAACGGCGGTGTAAGCATTGATGGCGTACTTCCGCTCCACTTTGAGCTTGATACGGTGCCCCCTGCGGCAGACATTCCCGCAACGACAGCTACCAACACAATGAAGCTGGACGACGGAACAACAAAGGCTTCTCTTACATTTACGACAGTAAACGCAGGAGAATACGCAAACAACTACACGATAAACTTAAGATATTCCAAGAATGCCGCAGACACAACGGCAAAGTGGTCGGACAACGGTCTTACGATAAGCGTTTGCCCCGGTGCTACGGTAGCCGACATACAGACGGCTGTAGACAAGGCGGCAGGCAGTAACGAAAAGTATCAGCTTAAGGTTACAAGTACGGACTGGGACGCTGCAAACGGCTCACTTGAAACGCTTCTTGCCACAGACGGCAAGGTAGGTCTTGCAGGCGGCTCGAACAACTTCTGGGCAATATCAAGATGACAGACGGACGTGTTGCGGCTACGCAGACGGTAAAGGATCTTGACAGCGTATATATCAATGAGGACGGCACTATATACGGTATACACAGCGTACACGGTATCATAATGCTCGGCAGAATTGATATTGTTACATTCGATAACCCCAACGGTCTTGAGCAGGTGGGAAGCTCCTACTGGAGAGAAACTCTTTCATCGGGTCAGCCTCAGGTAAACATTGCAGGCGAAAACGGTTCTGCTTCTGTAGTATCGGGTGCGCTCGAAATGTCTAACGTTGATTTGTCGCAGGAATTCTCCGATATGATCATCACGCAGAGAGGCTTCCAGGCAAACTCAAGAATCATCACCACTTCGGACACGATGCTCGAAGAAATAGTAAACCTCAAGCGCTAATGCCCGTGGGGCATAGCAAATTCCGCCGTTTTAAAGGTTTGACAGCGGCGTAACTTTCGTTACCGGCGGGGCGGCAATGTGACGTTGCGGCTGTGAGCCGCAGCAAATTCCGCCTTTGCGGCTGTGAGCCGCAACAAATTCCGCCTTTGGAAATGTTGCGATTTGGCGACAGATGGCGAAACGGCGGGGTTGCCGTTGTTGCCTTAATGAATACTGCACGATAAATAATTGTGTGACTGTTGTAATCATCCATAATTTCCCTATGTAGGTTATTGTAACTATGGTTGTGAGTATAACATGACAATAACAGAAATTAATATCATATATATTTTTTGTAGGGGAGGGGCTTGCCCCTCCAGAAAAGGAATTTCTCTTCCAAAATGATATTAAGCAAGTTCGGCAAGTGTGGTAGCACTAAGCTAAGGTTCTGCTGCTTTTGCAAGGTTTGTGAGATTGGCAAGGCTTGATGCAACGGGCGGAGCAAGCGCCGCCCCTACGAAAGCTATGAAATGTTGTACCGGATTTGCAGAATGCGAAACCAAAAAAATGTACACAGAACCTCGCCTACGAAAAGCGGGAAATGCGGTGCGGAATTTCGCATTGAATATAAATAATTATAAAAACGGACAAGCAAAGTCCGGACAGAGAAAGAGAAAGAACAAGAAAGGAGCGGTGCGAATGGTTAAAAAGATGATGACGAATGTTTTTGCGGTATTCGTTATTTTTATCGTGCTTGCGATTATCATTCCTCTGCCGACTCCGATACTGGACTTTCTTCTGATAATAAATATAGGACTTTCTCTCGTCATACTCCTTATGACGATGTACATAAAAAAAGCGCTTGAATTTTCGATATTCCCGACTGTACTTCTTCTGACAACGGTTTTCCGACTGTCGCTGAACGTATCTATGCCGGCGAGGTCGTAAAGACGTTCGGTGAATTCGTAATGGGCGGTGACGCTATTGTCGGATTTATCATATTCGTAATCATAGTAATAGTAAACTTCCTTGTTATCACCAAGGGTTCTGAGCGTGTATCTGAAGTAGCGGCAAGATTTACCCTTGACGCTATGCCCGGTAAGCAGATGGCTATTGACGCAGACCTTAACACAGGCGCAATAACAGATGAAGAGGCAAAGATACGCCGTGCGGAAGTACAGCGTGAAAGCGACTTCTTCGGCGCAATGGACGGTGCTACGAAGTTTGTAAAGGGCGACGCTATAATTTCTATCATCACGGCGCTCATAAACCTTATCGGCGGTGCGGTACTGGGTATTATGCACGGGCAGGATATAAACTCTGTGCTTTCCACCTACTCGCTGGCAACGGTCGGTGACGGCCTTTGCTCGCAGATTCCTGCACTTATGATCTCTGTTGCTACAGGTATGGTAGTTACCCGTGCGGCAAGCACAGACAGCTTCAATGCCGATATTAAAAGGCAGTTTACCTCTCAGCCTAACGTAATGATGATAGCCGGCATTGTTATTGCCGCTCTTATGGTTATCCCCGGCTTCCCGAAGCTGATACTTCTCGGCGTCGGTGCGGCACTGTTTATATTCGGCTGGAGATTATCAAAATCAAAGGCGAAGAAAGAGGCGGCTCTTGCCGCTCAGGCTGAACGTGAAACGCTTGCAAAGATGCAGGATCAGCCGACCTCAGACAATGACTACTACAGGGATATTGACAATGTATTCAAGCTGTTGAATGTTGAACAGATAGAGATGGAGTTCGGCTACAGCCTTCTGCATCTTGTAGACGAAAAGAGCGGCGGTCATTTTATCGACCGTGTGGTAATGTTCCGTAAGCAGTTTGCGATGGATATGGGTATGGTAATACCGTCGGTACGAATGACGGACAACCCCGAAATAAACCCGAACCAGTATGTTATAAAGATAAAGGGCGAGGAGGTCGCAAGAGGAGAAATTCTTTCCGACCACTATTTAGCGCTTGACAACGGAGATGTGGTAAACCCTGTTGACGGCATAGACACCGTTGAGCCTGCGTTCGGTATCCCTGCGAAGTGGATAAGCGCAGACAAGAAGGTAATGGCTGACGTTGCAGGATATACGCTTATCGACCCTGTGTCCGTAATGATAACTCATCTGTCAGAGGTCATCAAGCAGCACTGCAGTGAGCTTTTGTCACGTCAGGACGTAAAGACGATGGTGGACAACATAAAGCAGACCAACCCAACTCTTATCGACGACCTTATACCAGGCACTATCTCTCTCGGTTATCTCGAAAAGGTGCTTTGCCTGCTTCTGCGTGAGGGTGTTCCGATAAGGGATATGGAAACTATACTCGAAACGCTTGGCGACCATGCAGGTGCGCTTAAGGACATTGACATTGTAACGGAATATGTAAGACAGGCGCTCAAGCGTACCATAACAAGACGCTTTGCGGAGGCAAACTCGCTGAGAGTAATTACCGTTGACCCGAAGGTTGAGGATACGATAGTGGCAAGCGTAAAGAAATCCGAAGCAGGAAGCTATCTTGCGATGGACCCCGACCTTATACAGAAAATCGTCAACATAACAAGCGGAGAAATAGACAAGGTAAAGGATGTTATACCGAATATAATCATACTGACCTCTCCGATAGTAAGAATATATTTCAAGAAACTGATAGACCAGTTCATACCGAATATAACGGTGCTGTCCTACAGCGAAATCGACAATACGGCGCAGATACAGGCTATAGGCAATATAGCGATGTAAACGCCGCACGGTCGGAAATATCCGGGAAAGGAGTGTTCTATGGCAGTGCAGAGCAAGGAGCGGCTGAACGAGCTTCTTGAAAAATACAGGCTGACAGGCGATATGAACGTCAGGAACGAAATCGTACTGATGTATATGGATCTTGTCAAAATGATAGCGGTATCAATGCGTAATATCTACACCGGATATGCGGAAAGCGACGATATTATAAACGAAGGCGTTATTGCGCTTATGGCGGCTATAGACGGCTTCGATCCCGAGAAGAATGTAAAATTCGAAACATACGCAGGTATCAGGATAAAGGGCGCTGTTATTGATTATCTGCGAAAGCTGGACAGAGTTCCGAGAACGCTCAGAAAGCTGTCAAAACAGCTTGACGATAATTTTGCAAGACTTAATTCCGAGCTGTGCCGTACTCCGACAGACGAGGAGCTTGCAGAAAGTATGAATATGACCACCGCACAGCTTTCAAAGCTGATGGCGAATACGGCAGGAATGATAACGCTGTCGTTTGAGGAGCTTTTATACGAGGATAATCTTGACGAAAATATTTCGGCATCAAGCGAAACCGCCGACGCAAAAATGTATGAGCGTGAAAAAAAGCAGGTGATAGCCGACGCTGTCGCCACGCTTCCCGAAAAGGAAAAGCAGGTAGTGACAATGTATTACTACGAAAGGCTGAAATACTCGGAAATTGCCAAGGTTATGAGCATTACGCAGTCAAGAGTATGCCAGATACATTCAAAGGCTATGCTGACGCTCAAAAACAAGCTGGAAAGCTATATAAACGGCTGAAAGGCTTGCATATTTATGTGAAAACTGATATGATATAATCAAGGGGTCGGAGGTTTACCGGCTCGCTTATAATACGGAAAATCACGCTTTACGAAAGGAGGTGAAAAAACTTGCAGAGAGCATTTTACAATCTGACGCAATCCATGCTTAACCACCAGAGGTCGCTTGACGCTATCTCGAACAATCTTACGAATATCAACACGGCGGGCTACAAGAAGGACGAGATAAGAATGAACACCTTTCAGGAGGAGCTTATACTTGTCAGCAACCGCAGAAAGACAAGCGGCAAATTCGTGCAGACGTATGTTGATACAAGCAAGAGCAACCTTGAGCAGAGCAGTTTTGAGTTTACCGAAAGCCCGTTTGATATAGGTATTCAGGGAAACGTGTATTTCAATATACAGGGTACTAACGGAAATGTATATCAGACAAGGTGCGGTCAGTTTGAACTTGACGGAGAAGGCTATTTATGCCTTAACGACAGCGGACGTGTACTCGGTCAAAACGGTGAGATATATATCGGAAACGATGATTTCATTGTTGACAACGAGGGCAATATCCTGAACGAAAACGGCGAGGTAATAGAAAAGCTGAGGCTCAGCTACATACCCGAAAACGCAGACATTACGAAGGTAGGAAACAACCTGTTTTCTTATGACGGGGATATGACGATACCCGAAGGCGAGAAGTATGATATTATCCAGGGCTGTTTTGAAAAGTCAAATGTTGACGCAAACAAGGAGATTACTTCTCTTATGGAAACGCAGAGATTATTTGAAGCAAGCAGTGCTGTGCTGAAGTATATGGATACTATCAACGGCAGAGCGGCAAGCGAGATAATCAAGCTGTAAAATGACCGGATGTGAGGATATGTCATGAACATTGCATTCTACACGGGTAAGACGGGCCTTATTGCACAGCAGGAAGGACTTAACGTTTACTCAAACAACATTGCAAACGTGAATACGGTGGGCTTCAAGGCTTCCCGTCCGAGCTTTGCGGACTGTATCTACACGGTACAGAGAAATACGGAGCCTGACTGGCAGACAGGTCACGGCGAATATGTGCACAGCACTCAGCTTATGTACAGCGAGGGCGTATTTACATATACCGACAACGACCTTGACTTTGCCATACCGACAGAAGAAGGCTTCTTTGCGGTAATGGATAAGTACGGCGATGTAAACTACACAAGAGCGGGCGATTTCCAGATGTCGCAGATAGGCGACCACTGGGAGCTTGTAAGCGCAAACGGAGAATTTGTGCTTGACTATGAGGGAAACCACATTACAGTTCCCTTTATAGAAGGTACGAGCAAGCCGGACTATGAGGCGCTTACGAAAATGATAGGTGTGTACACATTCGACAACAACTTTGGACTCGAACTTCTCGGCAGTAACAAGATGACTGCTACAGAGAGGTCGGGAGAGGCGGTTGCCGACAGGAGTATCGACAAGATAAGAATGGCACTCGAACGCAGCAATACGGATATTGCAGGCGATATGGTACGCATTATCGAAACACAGCGTTCATACCAGATGAGCGCAAGGGTCGTACAGACAGCCGATGAGCTGGAGCGTATAACCAATAACTTAAGGGGATAAGGCACGATGCTTCAATGCTGAATTTTAACCGTGGGTCTGTCGGTAGATATACCGGCAGGCTGTGCGGTTATATACAGCTATAAGATTAATAATTTCAGAGGTCTATTATGATAAACAGTTACGATGATTTAAGCCCGGTACAGCTTGATGTGCTTAAGGAAATAGGAAATATCGGCTCGGGCAATGCCGCAACAGCACTGTCACAGCTTCTTGGCAGGAGCATAGATATGCAGGTGCCTCAGGTAAGGCTTATGGACGTAGCTGACGCAATAGAGTCGCTCGGCTCTCCCGACAAGCTGGTGGTAGGAATACTGATACGGCTTAAAGGGGACGCAGACGGAATGATAATGTTCCTGCTTGAAGAGGCGTTTGCGAAAACTATCGTAACGGGTATTATGGGCGAACGCTCGTTTTCGCTGTATGAGCTTAACGCCGATGATATATCGGTGCTGAGCGAAATAGGAAATATAATGGGTGGAAGTTATGTCAATGCTATCGCAAATCTCAGCGGTATGACCATTGATATGTCGGTACCTGCGCTTACAACGGATATGCTCGGAGCTATAATGACGGTTCCTGCAACGGAGCTTTCCGAGGCGTATGAAAGGGTACTCATGATAAGCGAACAATTTCTGATTGATTCAGTTGAGATACAATCCGATATGCTTCTTATACCTACGGTAGAGTCGCTGAGGACTCTGCTTGGGAAACTGGGGGTTGAAGACCAGTGAACAAGATAATCGTGGGGATCTCCGACCAGAAGCTGTGCAAGTCGCCGGATGTACTGGTGACTTATGCTCTTGGCAGCTGCGTTGGGATATGTATGATAGACAAAGTGCTCGGCATAGCGGGACTGGCGCATATAATGCTGCCTGACAGCAGCGCTATACCGAATGACAAGAACAAATTCAAGTTTGCCGATACGGGCATACAGCTTCTATATGAAAGCATGATAAAAAACGGTGCGGCGGCATCGAGAATAACCGCAAAAATAGCAGGCGGAGCGAATATGTTTGCTACCACAACACCTGCTATGTCTATAGGCGACCGTAACGTTGAGGCCACCAAAAAAGCGCTGGCAAAGCTCGGAGTGCCTATAATCGCATCCGACACGGGACTTAACTACGGCAGAACGGTATCGTTCAATGCGTCGGACGGCTCGCTTGAGATAATGTCAAGTCTTAAGGGAAACAAGACTATATGACACGACAGACACGATTGACACGATAGATTTACGACAGGAAGGTACACCGATGGAAAAGACGGAAAGACAAAAAATGGCGGATATATCCATGTCGGAGCTTATAGAACTTGAAAAAGAAGCTACTGCGTCGCTTGACGGCATCGAGCTTAACAATAAGACTATGCAACGCCCGCAGGGAAACAATCCTATGCTGAATGTAGACGCATCGGTAAAGGTGGTTGTAAGCGACAACCACCTGGAAGCGAATATGTGCGTATTTTCACCGCAGTTTTCCGGCAAGGATATAACAGTGGAAGCTATGCGGCAGGCACTCAAGGACGAACACGTTGTATACGGAATAGACGAGGAACTTCTTGAGGAAATAGCGGCAAATAAGTTATACGACAAGATCTTCACGGTAGCGAGCGGATATGCGGCGGTTGACGGCGAAAACGGCAGGGTAAAAAATCTTTTTGATACAGACAAGAAGCTGGTGCCGAGAAAGCTGGAGGACGGCAGTGTTGACTATCGTGACCTAGGGCTTATAGTAAACGTAAGAGTAAATGACCTTATATGCGAAATAGTACCCGAAACGCAGGGCGAGGAGGGTATGAACGTATACGGTCAGGTGATTGCTCCGCGTCCGGGCAGACCTCCGCTTGTACCGCAGGGTTCGAACACGGTGCTTTCGGCAGATGGCACCAAGCTGTTCGCCGCAGAAAGCGGAAACCTTGTATATATGGGCGGAAGGTTCAATGTTGTAACCACGTTCCAGATTTCATCCGACATAGATGTAAAGACGGGCAATATAAACTTCCTGGGCGATGTTGTCATCAAGGGCAGTGTGCAGGAGGGATTTTCGGTAACGGCAGGAAAAACCATAACCGTATCGGGAATGGTGACCGGTGCTACACTTACCGCACAGGGCGATATAACCGTCAAGAACGGAGTTTTTGCAAGCACCATACAGTCGCAGTACGGCAATATCAATATTGCTTTCGGAGAAAACGATACCATAACCACAAGAGGAAACCTTACCAGCACGTCGCTTGTCGGATGTCGGATAAAGATAGAGGGCGACCTTGACTGCACCAAGAACCCCGGTGCGCTTGTGGGCGGAGATTGCAGTGTAATGGGAAAATTTGCGGTGGCACAGCTCGGTAACAAGAGCTATACGCCTACTATAATATCGGTAGGAAGCACCACAAACCTCCTGCTTGAGATGGATTCGCTCGAAAAGCAGTGTACCGCAATCGATGAGTACATAGAAAAAATAAACACGTCTATCGAATTCCTGCAGGAAAAGAAGAGGAACGGCGAACATCTTGACGCAGATAAGGAAGCGTATATTTCATCTGCGATAAGGCTCAAGGTGCAAAAGGGAATGGATAAGAAGCCTCTGAGAACGAGGATAGAAGAAATACAGAAAATAATCAATGCTAAGGAAACTCTGTCGGTACAGGTGACAAAGTGCGTTTATCCTAACGTAAGGATAAATCTCAACAGCTTTACCACCACAACATCGGCGGAGTACGGCAAATGCAACATAGTCTGCGGTCCGAATGACATCGAATTCAGATAACAGACACTGAGAAAGGCAAATATCATGGCGGCAACGGCAAAAAGCAGATATATGACGGCGGTAAAATGGTTTACGGCATTTGTATGCGCTCTGCTTTGTGCGGCTGCCGTCTGCTGTTTTACGGGAAGCAGTGCAGACGCTGCGGCGGTAACAAACTGTACGGTGTCGGGGCTGACGGCAAAGACCTATACGGGTAAGGCGCAGACGCAGTCGATCACGGTAAAATACAGGAATAAAACGCTGAAAAACGGTAAAGATTACACGGTAAGCTATCAGAATAATATAAACGCAGGAACGGCTTATGTTATTATAAAAGGCAAGGGCAGTTACAGCGGAACAGTAAAGCGTTCGTTCACAATCAAGCCTGCCATAATATACAAGCAGTGTACTTTTTATAAAATCGCCTCGCAGTATTATACCGGCTCGCAGATAAAGCCTGTTCCGAAAATCAAGAACGGAACAACGACACTGAAAAACGGAACGGACTTCACGCTTACATATCAGAATAACGTAAACAAGGGTACTGCGAAGGTATATATCAAAGGAAAAGGCAACTACAGCGGAAGCTGTTCGCTTACATTCAGCATAACGGCAAGGCCTGTTTCTACGCTGAAAATCACCGTGCCGTCAGTGACTTATAACGGTAAGGCGCAAAAGCCTGCCGTTACGGTAAAGTATAATAACTATAAGTTTAAAAACGGTACTGATTATACGCTGAGTTATAAAAATAACACGAAAATCGGTACGGCAACCGTTACGGTTAAGGGCAAGGGAAAGCTCAGCGGAACAAAAAGCGTTACATTCAAGATAAACGCAAAGCCGATAAAAAACGCAGTTATTACATATAACAACTCGCTCACATACAACGGTTCGACGCTAAGCCCTGCGGTTACTGTAAAATACGGAAACGCAACGCTTAAAAAGAATACCGACTATACCGTTGCCTACTCGAATAACGTAAACGCAGGAACGGGAACAATAACGATAACGGGAAAAGGCATATACGGCGGAAGCGTAAAAAAGACCTTTACAATAAAGAAGCTCGGAATATCGGCCACAGCCGTATCGGGAACAGGAAACAAGGTCTATACGGGAAGTATGATAAAGCCTGTACCTGCGGTTAAAGCAGGCGGCAGGACGCTGAAAAACGGAACGGACTTTACCGTAAGCTATAAAAGCAACACCGAGCCGGGAACGGCAACTCTCAAAGTAACAGGCAAGGGAAACTATTCGGGCAGTGTATCAAAGACCTTCAAAATCACCGCAAGAGCGATAAATGACGTTGAGGTAACCGTACCCGATACCGTATTTACCGGTGAACAGGTAAGACCCGACGTTGTTGTAAGCTACGGCAACTATCAATTTATAAATAACAGCGACTATACCCTGTCATTCAAGGACAACGTCAATATCGGAACGGCAAGCGTGGTGGTCACGGGCAAAAACCATCTCAGCGGAAGCAGGACGGTAACATTCCCTATAGAAAAGGCGGATATTTCAAGTACGGAGATAGCCGTGAAGGACGCAACGTTTACGGGAAGTGCGGTAAAACCGTCGGTTGCCGTAAAGCTCGGTGCTGTGACGCTTAAGGAAGACACTCACTACACGCTTTCCTATAAAAACAACGTCAATGCGGGTACGGCTCAGGTAACAGTCAGCGGCAAGGGAAGCCTTGAGGGCGCTGTAACAAAGGATTTCACTATTGCAAAGGCGGATATTTCGAAAGCCTCGTTTTCTGCAAGCGGAACGTATGCTCCGGACGGTGTAAAGATCGGCATAAACGCTAAATTCGGCAATTACACGCTTAAAAGCAGTGACTACAGTTTTGCCGCTCCGACCGCTGCGGGCGAGCAGACGCTCACAATAAGCGGAAACGGCAACTTCAGCGGCAAGGCCACTGTGAAATGCAATGTGGCAAAGGCGGATATAGCAAATGCCAAATCGTCTTTATCGCTGTCAACCGACGGCAAGGGCTATACCGTAACGATAATTTATGACGGTGTGCTTTTAACGCAGGACAAAGATTATAAGGTAGCTGTAACAGAATCAGGCACAGGCGTCAGTGCAGTTATTACAGGTATCGGCAATTACGGCGGAACAGCGACTCTCAGCGGCATAAGCAACGAGCTTGAAGCGTTTGAAAATGCTGTTGTCACAATAGGTAAAGTCACATACAACGGCACGGCACAGCTTCCCTCGGTGACAGTGAAGATAGGCTCTGTCACGCTGAAAAGCGGAACGGACTATATTCTGAGCGCTTATGATAACACTAATGCAGGAACAGCTACGGCAGTTATCACAGGCAAGGGAAAATATGAAGGTGCGGAAAAGAAAACGCAGTTCAAGATAGCGCCTGCCGCCATATCATCTGCAAGCATAAGCTGTGAGGATCAGATATATACGGGACAGGGTGTCACCGCACAGCCCGTTGTTACATTCAACGGCAAAACGCTTGCTCTCGGTATTGACTACTATATATCGGGATATTCAAATATAGTGAATGTCGGAACAGCTACCGTTACTGTAAAGGGCAAAGGCAATTTCACAGGCACTGCAAAAGGCACTTTCAGAATCGTCAAGCAGGACAATATGGAAACGCTTGTCAAGAAGCGGCTTGATGAGATGATGGAAGGCAAGTGGGACAGAAAGATATATGACTTCTGGCACAGCTATCAGCTTGGCAAGTATTACAACACGCTCCTTACCTCTCCTTGT
>OJMK01002618.1_pt1 | contig 11981 bp, 9 predicted proteins | sample 1597201 | NCBI WGS metagenome assembly OJMK01 (sample SAMEA2452125, study PRJEB22498) | human gut metagenome | reverse complement strand
TGCCGCTGATCGCCGTGAACTGCGCCATCATGGGCGGCTCGCTTTTCATGCAGCAAAAGGTCGACGCCCTGGAGATCACCTCGCTTTGGCAGTCGATCGTCTATGGTCTGGGTTCCGGCCTGGGTTGGTGGCTGGCGATCGTGATGATGGCCGCGATCCGCGAAAAGACGACCTACTCGCAGATTCCCGCCGCGCTTCGCGGTCCCGGTATCGCTTTCATCATTACCGGTCTGATGGGCATTGCGTTCATGATCTTCTCGGGTATCAAGTTGTAATCCTTTAAAAGAGATAAAAAGATGACGTTAACAATTATCATAGCGATCGTTGCCTTTCTGGTGATAACCCTGGTTCTCGTGGGGTTGCTTCTCTTTGCGAAGGCGAAACTGACCACCTCGGGCGATGTCACCATCGACATCAACGGCGGGGAGAAAGTGCTCATCGCCGAGAGCGGCGGCACGCTGCTTTCGACGCTGGCCAACAACAACGTGTTCCTGCCGTCGGCATGCGGCGGCGGCGGTTCGTGCGGCATGTGCAAATGTCAGGTGCTGGAGGGCGGCGGCGAACTGCTGCCGACCGAAACGGGCTTTATCAACCGCAAGATGGCCAAGGAGCACTGGCGCTTGGGCTGTCAGGTGAAAGTTAAGGAAAATCTCAAGATCCACGTGCCGGAGTCGGTGCTGGGCGTCAAGAAGTGGGAGTGTGAAGTGATCTCGAACCGCAATATCTCGACCTTCCTCAAGGAGTTCGTGGTGAAATTGCCCGAAGGCGAGAACCTCAAGTTCCGCAGCGGCGGCTATATCCAGATCGACATTCCGAAGTACGATGCCATCAAATTCTCCGACATGGACATCGAAGAGCCTTACCGCGAGGATTGGGACAAGATGAAGATGTGGGATCTGGTGACCAAGAATCCCGAACCTACGTTCCGGGCCTATTCGATGGCCAACCATCCGGCCGAGGGCAATATCATCATGCTCAACATCCGTATCGCCACGCCTCCGTTCGACCGGGCTACGGGTACCTTCGCCAAGGTGAATCCCGGTATCTGCTCGTCGTACATCTTCTCCCGCAAGCCGGGCGACAAGGTGACGATTTCGGGTCCTTACGGCGAGTTCTTCCTGCCTGACAACCTGCCCGCGACGCAGGAGCTGGTATTCATCGGCGGCGGTGCAGGTATGGCACCGATGCGCAGCCACATCATGCACCTGTTCAAGACCGAGAAGACTTCGCGTCCCGTATCGTTCTGGTACGGCGCCCGCGCGCTCAAGGAGGTGCCGTATATGGATGAGTTCCTCGAAATCCAGCGGGAGTTCCCGAATTTCAAGTTCCATCTGGCGCTCGACCGTCCGGATCCCCAGGCGGATGCCGCCGGAGTGAAATATACGCCCGGATTCGTGCACAACGTGCTGTATGAGAATTACCTGAAGAACCATCAGGCTCCCGAGGACAATATTTACCTCATGTGCGGTCCTCCGATGATGATTTCGTCGGTGGTGAAGATGCTCGACAGCCTGGGCGTGCCTTCCGAGAATATTCTTTACGATAATTTCGGCAGCTGATAGAGGTCTATATTCTGATGTAAAAAGAGGTTACGGTGTAAACCGTAACCTCTTTTTTGTTGGTAGAAGCTGCTTGACAAGGGTATGGATCGGAAAATTCCCGGCCAATTCAGGGATTCTTGTCCTGCGGGGGTTGTAAAGAGTCCTGTTAATTTTCCGAAGGCTTCTCTGCGGTCATTCGGAAATCGACGGGAATGACGAGACTGACCTTTACGGCGTCACCTTTTTCGTCGCGGCCCGGTGTCCATTTCGGCGAGGATTCCAGTATCCGGGTCACTTCATCGCTGAAGCATTTATCCGGGGACTGCAAAATCTTTATGTCGCCGACGCTGCCGGCTTGATCGACAGTGAATTGTGCTACGACTTTCCCGCCGAGGTTATTTTTGAAAGCCTCCGCCGGATAACGGATCTGACTGTTTACCCAGTTGTGGAAAGCCTTCATATCTCCGCTCTGGAATGAGGGCATCTGTTCTGTCTGTTCGAGTGCGAGCGTGGCATTGCAGACGGCGGTCTGGGAGTAAGCGGTTTCATCCCGTATTTGGACTTTCGAAGCTTTCCCTGTCGTGTCTTTTTTGTAAAAAAAGACGGCGGCCTTTCCGGGAAGATAGGCGGCGTATTTCTCGCGCATTTCGGGCGTGAGATTCTCTGTTCCTACGATGCTATAGGTACCACTGGGAAGTGTAAGAGAGCGCAGGCCGGTGACGGGATCCGTCTTGAAATCGGTGACTTCCCCATCGACTACGAGCAGTAGGTCGTAGTCTTCGTTTTCCGGGGAGGCGGTTTTTTCGGCGGTTTCCGCTGGCGGGTCGGTCGGGGTGTAAGCTGACGGCAATTTGTCCTGGATGCGGATTTCTGCCGCTTTGGAGGTGAATCCGAAAGCTGCCAGCAGGCCGGTGACGATGGGGAGCATTGCGATCAGGCGGAGCAGAGCGTATCTGCTCTTCATAGGCGTTGTCATCATTTGGATTCGTTTTTTTGTTAATGAATTGGTTAATGAATTGGACAGACTGTCGGCTACGTCCGGACTGTAACCGAACTGCTGCGTGAAGATGGTTTTCAGATAATTTCCTGTGTCGTGCCCCTCGGCGAGTACGTCGCGGTCGGCTTCGAACTCTTCCACTTCGGTAAGTGCGCGTGCTGCGAGCCACGCGAAAGGATTCCACCACAGCAGGGCTTTCAGGCTCTCCATAACGATCCGTTCGAGCGAATGGCGGTGGATGACGTGACTCTTTTCGTGGGCGAAGATCGCCGCAATGTCTTTTTCTGCGACGGAGCGGCTGATATAAATCGTGCGGAAGAAGGAGAACGATGCGATTTGAGCAGTAGGGCGTACCAATACGATACGTCCGATTCGTTCCTGTGTACTGTGTCGTCGCAGGCGTCGGATCAGAAGCGCTTGCCGGAACATGGAAGAGAGTAGAAGAAGTACTCCGCAACCGTACACGATCCATATCGCTGCCTCGTAATCGAACGCGGCGGCGGAAACGGAGGGGGCGGTGAAGGTGGTTTTGGCGGGAGTGCCTGCGGTGGCGTAAATCACCTTGCCCGGCCAGACCGGAATTCGGAGCAAGGGAATGAGAGCCGCCGCGAGGAGCGACCCCGTGAGGCAGAGCCGTGCTGCGAGGTACCCCGTGCAATTGCGCAGAAACAGCAGGTATGCGCCGTACAGTATGCCGCTGCAAACGACTGTTTCGAGGATGTATCGGACGATCTCTTTCATGACTTGTCGGTTTTATGTCGGGCTTGCCGGATGATGGCGAGGATTTGTTCGGTTTCTTGTATCGAAAGGTCTTCTCGCCGGGAGAAGAAAGAAACCATTTGGGCCAACGACCCGTCGAAGTAGGAGTTCAATATCGAAGAAACAACCGTCTTGGCGTACTCTTCTTTGGGAACGAGCGGGTAGTATTCGTAACTTTTGCCCCGTTCCGTACGTCCGACGTAGCCTTTGTTCTCGAGTATTTTGACGAAAGTGGCGATGGTCGTATATTTCGGTTTGGGCTCCTGCATTGCGGCGATGAGATCATTGATGGAACCTGCGCCCAGTTGCCAGAGGATCTGCATGACCTCTTCTTCGCCGCGTGTCAGTTTTTTGAGGGTGGTATTGTCTGTTTTCATTGTGTTTTTATTGGTTTACTACAAATTTAGTACTAAAATTTTAGATGTGCAAATAAATCTACTAAAAAATTAGATGAAAAGGTTGTTTTGTTCGGAAGCGATATTTTAATTTGCCCGTGCCTTGTACGATTTTACGTAGGTTGCGCCTCGGAAAACTGTAAACAAGTTCCCGTTTTCTCTCGGTTTTCACTATCTTTGCAGAAGATAGGAGGCGGTTCGGCAATCTTTGCGTGCAAGCCCGCACGATTGCACTCACCTTTCACTATCTTTGCCGTATGAAAAATATCGTATTTGATCTGGGAGGTGTGGTTTTCGGGCGCGATCCACGTAAGTGGGAGCCGGAATTTATGGAGTTCTTCGCGTTCATCCATGCGGAGAAAATGCCGGAATTTTGGGTGGATTACGACCGGGGCACCCTTACGCTCGATGAGGTCGTCCGTATATTGAGCCGGGAAAAGGCGTGCGATGAGCGGGTCACGGCCCGTTTTATTCGGGATGCGATCGACCGGCAGGAGGAGATCGTCGAAACCCGTGCGTTGGTCGACGACCTGAAACGGGCCGGTTATAAGTTATATGTGCTGTCGAACATGTCGCGGGAGTTCATCGACTTCCTGCGCAGGATGCCGGTTTACCGCTGTTTCGACGGGGAGGTCATCTCCTGCGAAGAGCAGGTCGTGAAGCCCGAGCCGGAGATCTACCGTCGTCTGCTCGATCGTTATTCGCTCGATCCGGCCGAAACCCTTTTTATCGACGACCGTCCGGTGAATCTCGAAGCTGCCCGGACATTCGGTATTTCGACTTTTCTGTTCCGTCACCGCGAAGCGCAGCGGAGTTGCGATGAGTTGCGGAAAATGCTGTTGTGAAACGGGCGCTCCCGGCTCGGAGCCGAAATCATAAATTTTCGTTTATGAAGGCGTTGTGGATGAAAATTGTCCTGTTGGCCGTCGCACTACCGGGCGTTTGGGGAAATGTTGCGGCGCAGGTAACCATCTCTGCCGATTTCGATACGGGCAGCATCGGGTCTGTCCGCCGGATCGATTCGGTGCGGATGCTTCGTGCCGCGAAAAATTCGCTGGAGGTGATGAGTCTCGGAATACGGTCGCGCATTGACCCCCTCAATCCCGTCGATACGGCCCTTCTGCCCAGCAGCCGCTGGTTCCATTTTCGCCTGGAAGGGGTGAAGGGAAAGCTGATGTTTCTGCATATTCCCAATACCGAGATGGTGCGGCCGTTTTATTCGTACGACGGGGAGGAATACCTACGCTTCGATGCAGGCGAATGTTCGCTGCCGCAGACGGTCTATAAATATTTCCTGCACGACACGGTTTATGTCGCTTATTTCCTGCCTTACAGTCATGCCCGACATAAAGCCAAAGCCGACGAGTGGGCATGTTCGCCTTTCGTGCGACGTCAGCGGATCGGCCGGAGCGGAGAAGGACGTCCGATCGAAATGCTGATCCTCACGGATGCCACTGTTCCGGACAGCCTCAAGCGCCGGGTGTGGATTCACTCCCGTGTGCATACCAGCGAAGCACCTGCTGCATGGTATCTCGAGGCAATGATCGACGAACTGCTTTCCGATGCGCCTCTTTCGCGGGAGATTTTGCGCCGCACGGTTTTCTACGTGGTTCCCGAGACCAATCCTGACGGTGTTCGGGGCGGTTATTCCCGTTCCACGGCGCAAGGTGTCAATCTTGAAATCAACTGGGATCGGCCCGACTCCCTGACACAGCCTGAAGTGAGGGTCCTGAAACGCACGATCGACAGTCTTTCGACAGAGCGTCCTTTCGACGTAGCGTTGAATCTTCACTCCCAGAGTGCGCCGTTCGTGACGTACTGGATTCATACGGCGAAATCGACCTCTGCAAAAATGTATCGACGCAAGATGCTGCTGTCGGCCCTGACGGTCGCCCATACGCCGTATTACCGTCCCATCGACCAGCGTTTTTCGGAAGCTGCTCCCCGGTATGCCGAGGGTTGGTTCTGGCAGCGCTTCGGCGAGAGAACGCTGGCCGTGACGTTCGAAACGCCCTATACTTATTATAATAACGATCCGGCAGGGGAATGGGTTTCCCGGGAGAGTTTGGCTGAATTGGCACATGCGTCGCTGTTGGCCTTGAGCGACCTGCTCGATTTGGGCGGCAGCGAGCGACGGCAGGCTGATTCGGAGCGGATGAAGGCGCGGGGCAAATGGTTGCGCCGCACGGCGAAGGACCGTCAGTTTTTCGGCGGTTCCTATCTGGTCGCGGAGCGGAAAGGGGCCTCCGTATCGTTCGTTTTTCCCGATGTGGCCGAAGGTCGGTATGAAGTGTTCAAGTGGATTCCCGGACCGCTGGATAAGAAATTCGCACGCGAGGAAAACCGGTGGCAGCCGATCGGCGAGGTCGTGCAGGAGCAGGCGGGGCGGCTCGTGTGGCGTTACCAGGCTGCGGCTCCGGGCGATGTGCTGGATGTGATTTTGCTCGTACCTAAATCGGAGCGATAGGGTGAAGTACAAGGGGACAAAAATTGTAAAGTTGTGTCTTCTGCGCTTATTTTTGTGTTCGAAGTGGGAATTTTTTGAACGGCTCGCTGCAATTGGAATTTTTGACTTGTCAGGCTTTCACTTGGTAAAAAGAAAGTCAGGCAACTCTTCAAGAGTTGCCTGACTGTGGGGTTTCTTCATCGTTTGTAGCGAGAGAGAGACTTGAACTCTCGACCTCATGATTATGAATCATGCGCTCTAACCAGCTGAGCTATCTCGCCATAGCTTTCCGTTTCAAAGCGAGTGCAAATATAAACCAAAAAGTTGAACGGACCAAATCTTTCTCCGAAAAATATGTCCTGAAAATGCATGTTGAATCGTATGGCATTGATTTTGACGGGTAAAGGGAAGTAAAATGAGAATCGTATATGGTGCAAGCGAAGACTTCCGACTTTCAACCTCTGCCGCTCAAGATACTCAATGTCTTGTCCCTCCTGGCCGGAGCATCTCTGCTCGTGGCCGTTTCGTGGGAGATTCTCCTGGGGGACCCGCGGCATTATTCGACGGATTACCTGTTGTTGCAAGGGGTCGTTTGCGTGATTTTCCTGGCCGATTTCTTTGTCCGGATGCTGATGGCCGATCACCGCTGGCGTTTTTTCTTCCGTAATCTCTATTTTTTCCTCCTTTCTGTTCCGTATCTGAATATCGTTGATTGGATGGGGGTCGAACTTACGCATGCGGAGGCGATGTTGATGGGGCTCGTACCGCTCTTGCGGGCATTGCTGGGGCTGTACGTGCTTTTCACCTGGATCATCAACAACCGGGTTACGCGACTGCTTACCACCTACGTCCTGTCGATGTTGGTGTTCACCTATTTTGCCGCTTTGATCTTTTACGACTACGAGATTGAAGTCAATCCGGCTCTGCACGATTTCGGCGATGCGATCTGGTGGGCCAGCATGAATCTCACGACCGTCGGTGCCAACATCTTTGCCGTAACAGCCATCGGTAAGATACTGACGGTATTGCTACCTACGTTGGGGATGATGATGTTTCCGATTTTTACTGTTTATGTGACGAGTTTAGTACAAAAAACAAATCAAGAAAAGCAGCAGTATTATGATAATTCGCAAAAAAGAGAGACGATTGTTTCGCCTTTAGTAAAGGAACAATCGTCTCCAAAAAGTGACAATATCCAGCCAGGCTAATTTATAATGGAAACTTGTTCACCTCCAAATATATTTAAATTTAATTTATTCATAATATATTTGATAGCTAATTGGGCTTTTACGGAATTTCCAGCGTTGTCGATAGGAGGGGCGAATGCAGCTATTCCGAATACTCCGGGCAGGGTACCCATTACACCTCCACCAACCCCGGTTTTGGCAGGAATTCCAGATGTATATAACCAGTCACCTGTATGTTCATAAAATCCCACAGTAGCGATTAATGAGGTAATTTTAGGAGTTAGTGATGCATCGAATATCTGTTTTTTTGTGACAGGATTGGTCCCCTTATTAGCTATTGTTGCGCCACATACAGATAGTTGGGTGGTAGTGATGCCCAAAGAGCATTGTCGTGTGTATAAGTCGAGTGACATCGAAGGGTCATCGTAGATACGATTATAGTTTTTTAGTAACCATGCAATAGATCGATTATTAAAATTAGTATCTGATTCTGATTTATATAGTTCATCGATGAGTTGAGGGGCACTGCCACATAAATCAGTAATATTTTCAACAATAGCCTTCCATTTTTTATCTGAGTTTCCTATAGGTTTTACCATGCTGCAGGCAGTAATAGCTCCTGCATTAACCAGTGGAGTAGAAGGGTGGTCATTTTCCAGTAAAATAGCAAAAATCGAATTAAATGGTAGTCCTGTAGCATCAGCCCCGATTTGTTCCAAAAGCTTTTGTGCCCCATATTGGCGAAGAATAAGTACTGCTGTATGAACTTTTGATACAGATTCTATACCGAATTTATATTCAGAATCTCCGAATTGAATAATTTGTCCATCCATCAAACAAATGCTGATTCCAAAAAGGCTTTTGTCAATATTGGCCAGATAAGGAATATAATCGGCATTTTTACCTTCGGTGTTTCCTTTTACTTGTTCGTAGGCTTCTTGTGCCGCTTCTTTTATTTGGGCGACTGAAATTGTTTTATTCATAAAAAATGGTTTTAATAAGTAGGTAGACGAAATGAGGATGTTCCGAAGTATTTATTCTCAGACATCCTCATCTTGCCATAGATTTTTCGTAAAATTATTTTTTCTTACATGATCCTGTATGAGTAAATACAGACCCTTTAATTTCTATATTTTTGTCTTGGGCAATACGAGTTGGTGTTGGGTATTCTAGTTTTTCCAATTCGGTTATGGCATTATTTATATCATTGAGTAACATATCTGCCATGTCGCGGCTGAATCCTTGACGAACCACAATACGCATTACTATGTAGTTTTGGATATTTTCAGGCAATGTATAAGCCGGAACCATCCACCCGCCTTGTTTCAATTTATCTTGTAAATCATAAAGGGTCCATTTGGCATTTTGAGCATATTCAGGTTTCATATACCAAATGAATAGTGGGTTTACTACATCTTTGCTGTAGTTCACGAATGGTTTCATTTTTCCGATTTGTTCGTGCAAATATTCAGCAACTTTCATACAATATCCTTCGAATCCAAGACGGATAAACTGATAATATTGTCCGAGTATTTGTGCCGCAGGGCGAGAGAAGTTTAGTCCTACTTGGGTAATGTTTGCTCCCAGATAATTTACGCTGAAAGACATTTCTTCCGGCAAATATTTTTTATCTTTCCATACAACCCAGCCAAGTCCCGGATATACCAGCCCGAATTTATGTCCGGATGTACTAATAGATAATACCCATTTTAGACGGAAATCCCATTTTAGTTCAGGTTGTAAGAATGGCAAAATGAAGCCACCAGAGGCAGCGTCGACGTGTATGGGAATATCGAATCCTGTTTTTGCATTGTAAGCATCGAGAGCTTTGTCTAAAGCTTCGACATCGTCATTCAATCCTGTCCATGTAACGCCTTCGATAGGAACGATGCAGATTGTATTTTCGTCGCACATTTTTAATGCGTCTTCAGGGTCAAGAGTTGTTTTTTCGAGAGTAAGGGTAACCTGACGCATTTCGATTTGCCATAGTTGTGCAAATTTTTCCCAAACGACTTGAAATCCGGAAGAGATGACAAAATTAGGTTTATCTGTAGGCTTACCTTGTGCTTGTCTTTTTTTACGCCAACGTAGCCAAGCAGCAACACCCCCTAGCATACAAGCTTCCGATGAGCCGATAGCTAATGCTCCTGATTTCCATTTTTCCGGTTCTGGTGTGTTCCATAGATTAGCAACAATGTTGATACATTTTCCATTCATGACAGCAATACGAGGATATTCGGTTTCGTCAATATAGTTGATATTGATAGCTTCGTTCATTAATTTGGTTGCATAATCGTCCATATATGTAGTGACAAAGGTTGCCAGATTCAGACGAGGTTGGGTTTGAGCATAAGTCTCATCTTTTACCATTTGGTAAGCGATTTGCGGAGTCGTAGGACCATCGGGGATTTTATCGACAGGTGATGGTTGTAACATTTCTTCAGAACCGAAAATTGCAGTTTTGGCATCGCCATTTCTAAAATTTACATCTTTCATTTTTCTATAATTTTATGATTAAACAGAGGGTAAAATCCTCTTGGATTTCTATTTCCTTTTAAGCCAAAACACTGTTTGGAGATAAAAGTTTTTTGATTTTTGTTATTCATGCATAATTTGGATTTTATTAAAAATGAAGAGTAAATGATTAGTAAGAATCAACTTAATTTTATAGAAATATGCTTTTGATTGCTTTTAGTTTTGAGTTTATAATTGCAGATTAAACATTCACTTGTAGATTTTGTTTTTAATACGTATTTGTCTTGCGAAGACAGATATTGAGAAGGTATAAATATTTATTATTACGTAGATGGAAATTCAGACAGGGCGAGGAAATATTCCTCTTATTACTCTTGTAGGCATTTGGTCGATATCTGCATTGAATGCATTGCCGGGATTGGCAGTGTCTCCTATTTTAGGTCAGTTATCTGTTATTTTTCCCGATGCGACAGAACTTGAGATTCAGATGGTATCATCTTTACCATCTTTGTTGATAATTCCTTTTATTATATTATCTGGACAGTTGACAGAAAGAGTAAATAGTATAAAGCTTTTGCAGATAGGATTATCTATCTTTTTATTAAGTGGTATTTTATATTTACTTTCAAATAAGATGTGGCAACTTGTTGTAGTAAGTGGATTGTTAGGTATAGGTTCAGGATTGATTGTACCTTTGTCTACTGGACTTATATCTCATTTTTTTACCGGACCATATCGAACAAAGCAGTTTGGATACAGTTCTGCTATTACAAATGTGACTTTAGTTTTGGCAACTGTTCTCACTGGATATTTAGCTGAAGAAAACTGGCATCTTCCATTTTTGGTCTATTTATTTCCCATTGTATCTATTTTTTTATCGTTTTATCTCAAGAAGAATATAGAGCCAAAATCTTCAGTGTCTGATGCTTCTGATATTAGCCTCTCTGAGAGTAATATGAATTCTTCTTTTGGTCGTTTGGGTATTCAGATTAAACGGTTGATAGGGATAATGCTTTTTTATGGGCTTAGTACTTACTTAGTGATTATTATTAGCTTTAATTTGCCTTTTTTAATGAAAGAATACGGGTTTTCAAGTGGTATATCAGGTATAATGATTTCACTTTTTTTTCTGGCAATAATGGCTCCTGGACTTATTCTGAATAAGATAATTGAGAGGCTGGGCAATCTGACCGAATTTTGTAGTATGTTGTCTATTGCTGTCGGTATATTATTGATTCTTATTTTTAGAACTGAATGGCTGATAGGATTAGGATGTATTTTGGCAGGATTAGGATATGGAGTAATACAACCGATAGCTTATGATAAAACGACCCGTACGGCCATTCCTCAAAAAGTAACTTTAGCTTTGGCTTTTGTTATGTCTATGAATTATTTGGCGATATTGCTTTGTCCTTTTATAATAGATACTATCAAAGATATATTAAATATTGAAACACAACAGTTTGCTTTTATTTTTAATATGATTATAGCTGTTATTACGGCATTATTTACTTATCTGAAACGTAATACATTTTTATTTAGATATATATATGAAAAATAAATTTATATAGAAGGGAAGACTTGTTGGGCTGTTTCCATACAAGCGTAAACATCCTCTTTGTTTCCATCAAAAGGCCCCATATATCCAATTTTCAATGTTGACATAGCGGCTGCGAAACGAGCAGATTCTTCTGGTGGAGTATTATGTGCTCTTTGATATAAATATCCAGTCATATATGTGTCACCGCATCCGGTTGTATCAATAATTTGCTGGGGGATATAAGCGGGAATGATGAGGTAAGAATGACCGTCATAAACGACAGACCCTTGGCTCCCAAGAGTAATCAATACTTCTTTTACTCCCCATTCATATAATTGTATGGCAGCTTTTTTTACATCAGAATAGCCGGTCAATGCTTTTGCTTCAACTTCGTTAGCTTTAAGGATATGTATATATTTTAGAGCTTCTATCTTATCTTTCCAATCAGTAGAATATACATGTGTATTTATTACTTTTCTTAGATATCCTTGTGAGTCTACAGATACAATCCCTTTAGTTGATAGATATTTGATAGTGTCAGTTGTAAAATCATCGGACAATAGAGTTCCCAGATGATAGATATGTGCATTTATATCTTTTAGATGTTCAGTAGTAAAAGGGTCAGCTTTTGCCAATACTCT
>OJMK01002614.1_pt1 | contig 12003 bp, 11 predicted proteins | sample 1597201 | NCBI WGS metagenome assembly OJMK01 (sample SAMEA2452125, study PRJEB22498) | human gut metagenome | reverse complement strand
ACGCTTTCAGCTTTAAAAGCACCGTGCTGTGCCAGATATAGAAATTATAGGAGACCGCCGACAAAAAAGCAGCTATGCGGTTTGAAAACAGCCATTGCACGCCTTTCGGTGCAGCATCCAAAAGCAAAATGAAAACGCAGATCATCGCAGAAAACAGAAAGCGGTAATCCACCTGCCAGCGCTGGATGATTGCCGCACGGCTCAGCCCGTCATTTAACATACACACAATGGCAGCACCGTTGAACAGAAGCAGCATCAGCGCCGCAAGCGGCAGAACGCGGTTTTGTTTCCATTCGCGCTCGCGCCATATCCGTAGGCGGCAGAAGAAGAGCGCACACAGCATACCGTTTCCATATACACCCAAAAACGCCGGGAACTGGTTGATGGCTTTCTGCGTTGCCTTGCGGCAGATGTGCAAAAAGCACGATATACACCTGCGCCAAAACGGAAAGCACCGCCCAGCACACAAGCGGAAAGCGACGGAACACGCGCGCGAGCAAAGGGAAGACGAGATAAAACTGCATTTCCACGCCGAGTGTCCACAGTGCTGTCGGAAATTTTGTGCCGATGTAGCTTTCCGGCCAAAACGTCTGCGTAAACGTCAGGTGCGCAAAAATATCCTGCAAGTATTGCTTGATATTCGCGTAATCCGAAGGCCGCACCCAGAAAATGAGGTAGAGAAGCAAGCACAAATAATACGATGGCAAAATGCGCGCCGCACGCTTTTTAAAGAATGTGCGCAGGTTATCCGGCTCCGGCGCAAGCGGGTCGGTCATTTGCCGCGCATAGGGCAAAAAGAGGCAGAATCCCGAAATCAGCAGCATCACGTCTACAAACATGTAGCCCGTGCGCGGCACCCAGTTTAAGCTGAAATTCCGCACGCCCATAAACTGCAGCAAATTGCTTGGAAACAGATTTTGCAGCCAGGATTGCTGCCACGAATGAAACCCGGCAACGATCAAAATGGAATACGCGCGTATGCCGTTTAATATGCCAATGTAGTCGCTTCTTTGCTTCATAGATTTCTCTCTTTCATAGCCCCTGATTTTTATAACAAAAGCGCGCCGCAGCCCTGCACGACGCGCTTTGTTCAGGTTTTAAACCGCAATTATAACCGAATGATCTTTGTTGCCGTATTTTCCACAAAGCGGCGGTCGTGCTCCACGAAAATGACTGTGGGCACACACTCTTTTAAGAGCGTTTCAAGCTGCATGCGGGAAATAACATCGATGAAGTTCAGCGGTTCGTCCCATATATAGAGATTAGCAGGCGTAGCAAGACTGCCCGCTATAAGCACCTTCTTTTTCTGCCCGGCACTGAGATTTTCCGTACGGCCGATAAGCTCCCTGCGTGAAAATCCGAGCTTTGCGAGTATCGCACGGACAAGCTCGGCATCAACACCGAGCCGCCCCGAAAATTCGTCAAGCGTTCCGCAAAGCCCATTTGTATCCTGCGGTAATACAGATATTTTAAGACCCGGCGCTTTTGCTATACTTCCGCTGTAGCTTATATCCGCCCCGGCTATGATTTTAAGTATCGTCGATTTTCCACAGCCGTTTTTGCCCGACAGACACAGCCTTTCCCCGTCAGACAGTGTAAATGAAACAGGCTCGCATAAAGCGTTGCCGCAATAATTCGGCACAAGATTCTGCACCGAAAGCACCGTTGCCGATTTCGCCTTTATTGACGGTATTTTCAGCGTATCGATGTATTCACGGTTTTTGAGAAGCACCGATTTTTCATCTATAGCTGTCTGCCTGCGACTTTCCACCGCCTTCATACGTTTCATCATAGCTTTCGCCTTAGCACCCTCAATGGCTCTCCTGTCAAGCGATTTCTCCGTTTTCGTCGGGTCGATCCCTATCTTTCTGCCCTCCGCTGTGTCAGCCCACTTTTTACTGCGTTCTGCGGCGGCTTTGAGATGCCCTATCTCACTTTTCAGCTTCTTGTCACGCATAAGTTCGTTTGCTTCTTTTCTGTCGAAATTCTCTTTCCATACGCTGTAGTTACCGTTAATTATTTCGGTATCACTGCGGTTCAGCGACAGTATGTGGTCAGTGCATTTGTCGAGCAGGTCACGATCGTGCGACACGAGTATAAATCCGCTCTTTGTTTTAAGATAATCGCCTATCGCTTCTCTTGCGTCAAGGTCAAGGCAGTTGGTAGGCTCGTCTATCAGCAGGAAAGCGTTGTCACGCAAAAACAGCAGGCACAGCAGAAGCCTTGTCTGTTCACCGCCCGACAGCGTACTGAACGGTCTGTACAGAATGTCGCAGTCCGTACCCATATAAGACAGCTCACGGATTACCTCCCACTCCTGCACATCAGGACAGATCATCCCGATAAGTTCACTGCCGGTCATATTCTTGTCCTCTACGTCAAACGGAAAGTACAGGAACTCTGCCTTTGTGTTTACCGCACCGCCGTTTTCAAGTTCGCCCGTCAACAGCTTCAGAAGTGTGGTCTTGCCACGTCCGTTCCTGCCGATAAGCCCCGTTTTCCACGTTGTGTCAAGCGTGAATGACACATTCTCATACACGGCTTCATCACAGCCGTCATAGTAATAGGTTAAATTGTTTACACTGATTATAGACATAATATCATACCCCTTTCTGTATCAAAAAAGCCGCAGGAACATACGCTCCCACGGCTTTTTATCCCGATTTTCGCATAAACACACGGCGAAAAAGGGCATAATACAAGACCGACAGCAATACATTCCTGCATTGCAGACACGAAACCAAGCCCGTTTCATCGCCCGTCTTATCATATAGGGCGGCAGGGGCTATAAGGGTATTTCGTTCTGCTCTTATCAGGAATTTGTACGCATTGCATTCGGTCCTTTCATTTTGAATTTTGAATATCGGAACTTCCGATACAAGCGGATTATAACACAGCTTACTTTATTTGTCAAGAGGCAGACTGAAAATTCAACTCCGGCATTTGAGCGGTTTACGGCGAAATTCAGACGAGTTGACAAAAAATAACTTATATGCTATAATTTATTTTACAGGGATATTTTGCCTGTATTTTACTTGAAAGCCGAATGCGATACTATTAACGATACTATTAAAAGGAGCGATTCGACCGATGAAAATCAAAAACCGTTTTAAAAAAGCTGTGGCGGCACTGATGCTTGTCACAATGACCGCAATTTCCGTATGCGCCTGTGCCGATAAGAGCGGATCCGATAAGGCAGGCGAGCCGGGTGCGGTGCAGGGAAACTACTATCTTGACGCAGACAAATCAAAGCAATATATCAGCTTTAACGAGGACAACAGCTTCAGATTTGTCGGATATGATTTTGAAGCGCTCGCAAAAGACCTTGTCGGCGATATGATAGAAGATAAGACGGCTCTTGCCGAAAGGCTTGACGATGCGTATACATATCGTTTTGATAAGGATACGAATGAGATTTGGTTTAACGTTTTGCAGTCGGATAGCTCCGATTCTGCTGAATTTGTGATTCCGATGCAGCTCGGCGGCGACAAACAGAGCGTGACGTTTCTGAATAAAACATATAAAATTGCACAGTAACAATTACGGCACACTTAATATACACGGTGTGCCGTTTTTGGTATCGGAGGGATAACTTATGGGCGGTATAATGTACCGGACGGAAAATCTTAATAAAAGCTATGCTGACGGTGACGGAGTGTGCTATGCTCTGAAGGATGTAAATCTTGATATAAGCAAGGGGCAGATGGTGGCGATTGTCGGCGAGTCGGGGAGCGGAAAATCAACGCTTTTGAACATACTCGGAGCGATAGACAGCGCAACCGGCGGAAAGGTCATAGCGAACGGAAAAAATATAGCAGGTCTGTCGGAAGAACAGCTTAGCACTTACCGCAGTAAAACTGTGGGATTTGTTTTTCAGGCGTTTCATGTTATTTCTCCTTTCTTCACCATGGCAAAAGGCTTGACTGCCTATATGATCCGATCTGCATCAGAATGGCAATTCTGTTGCATCGCGGTGGCCGCCGCCAGCAGCGTAGACCCTGAACGGCGAAACAGGGAGCAGAAATAGCGCACAAAATCGGGCCGGGAGAGAATATTTCATCATCCGGCCTTGTTGCCGTTATCTTTTTTTGACTTTTTCCGCTGGATTTTTCAAGTTTAGCTTGCTAATGATACTGGGTCTCTGTTATGATGCAGATGTAATGTGGGGTTATTGCAGCAATTCCGCAACAGAATTGCCATTATGTGAGCAGTGTTCGACTGACGCGCTCCAGCAGCTTCATGTGCTGCCGTCCGGTTTCCATGGTGTAGATGCGCGTGGTGTTCACGCTGGCGTGGCCGAGGATGTCCGCCAGCCGCAGCAGATCCTTTTCCACGCTGTAAAAAACGCGGGCGAACAGATGCCGCAGAGAATGGGGAAAGACCTTGCGCGGGTCCACCCCCGCCCGCTCACACAGGGCTTTCATGCGCCGCCAGACCGTGCTGCGGTCCAGCGGCGTTTTGTTTTTCGAGAGGAACACGCTGCCGGTGGTAACGCCGGCCTTTTTCATATAGCCCAGCAGGAGCTTTCGCAGCGCGGCGGGAATGAGAATCACGCGGGTTTTCCCCTTGTTGCGGACGACGGCGCGGCCCTCCCGCACCGCCTCGGCGGTGATGTGCCGCAGCTCGGAAACGCGGATGCCCGTGCCGCAGATGGTCTGCATGACAACGCCGATCTGCGCCCCGCCCGCGGCGCGGACAAGGCGGGCGTATTCCTCGCGGGAGAGCTCCCGTTCCTCTCTCCCGAACAGCGTCCGCTGGACGCGCAGAGGCTTCACGCGGCAGTCGGTGCGGCCGGAAAAGGACAGGTAGCTGTTGATCCCCGCCAGCATGGAGTTGACGCTGGCGGCCTCGTATCGCTCGGTCAGTCCTTCCTTGTAGCAGACGGTCAGCTCCTTGGTGGGCTCGCGCCCGTCCAGCCAGCACAGGAAGGCGCGGGCGTCGCGCAGATACTTTTCTATCGTGGCGGGACTTTTCTCGTTTTCGCGCAGGTGCTTTTCAAAGGCTTGTAGCTCGTTCATGAAATTATCCTCCGTATCATAGCTTTAGAGTTATTGTATGATATGGGGGTATTCTTTACACGCCACACCCGCCTTTTCTCCAGCTTCGATCTTCCCGGAAGATCTCACGCTGTGCTGGCTGTTTTCTTTGATAATGGCATCCCACCTCATGGGGTGGTCTTGACGGGACCTGGTCTCGGCGCGATTTTCATGTTGTTCATCGAGTGGAAAAGAGGGCTGCCGAGAATACCGCAAAGCCCCGCCGGAATTGCTCCGGCGAGGCTTTGCTTTTGACCACATAAAATGCCACAGACAGGTGCGGAACACATGGGAGATGTGGGTCACAAGATGTTAGGAAAGGAATTAAAATCGAGAGAAACCCGCTAAAAACGGCTGAAAAGTATAGGAAAAATGTTGCGGTAGTTCTTTGGTTATGGCATCCCACGCCGTGGGGTGACCCTTCCATATGGAAGGGGACGCTGATCTGCATCAATTCTAAATCTGTCATTTCCGCCGACACACCCCGAAGAGGCCCTCTCTTGCCCCTGTGGGACAATTCGTTTTCTGTGCGGTGGAAGCGAAACTTCTCGCGCAGGTCAGCCCGACCTTTTCGCAAGAAATTGAGGATCGGTCTGCGGGCATCCTGACTCGAAAAAGTGGCGAAGTCATTTTTTCGACAGCCGAAAACCGCCAGTTTACTGATGGTTACGATTCTTGCGGCAGGAAGAAGCAAGCTGCTGCCGCAGGCATCAGGTCAGGGGAGAAAAACCGTAGCTGTTGGACAGCGCGTCAATTTTCTGTCCTGCTTTGCACATGGGACAATCCTTGACAAGACTGGTCACATATCCGGGGATATCCTCCGGTGAAAACAGGCTGATCACTGGAATGTCGCCCACCTGCTTCAAGGCGCTGAAGACAGCTGCGACCCCCTGCGTGGTGCCACCGTAATACTCGATGCACTCGAGTGCGCGAGCCGCGGTCTTTCCCGAATTCACCGTGGAGATCAGCAGCAGGACATTCTTTTCAGACACCATGGGGCGAAGATTATCCCGGAAGATCAGAAGTCCGTTGGAATCGTGCTCCGGTGCGACGACGCAGATATTTTTTTCGCTGCTCAGGGAAAAGAGATTCTTCTGAGAGAGTTGGCGGGCGAGAAACGTACCGATGACCTCGCTGCCGTCCAGGCAGACGACCGTATCGATCTCCTTTTCATAGACATAGTGATTGGCAAGAGAGGCGGCAGCGATATTGGCCATTGCACACTCATGCTTCATGCGGGTGATGTCGAGATAATGGCTGTTGTGAGAGTGGCGGGTCGCAAAATGCCCATGGTATGCGGTCAGCTTCAAATCGTTTGCTTCTCTGGATTTGATGATCATTGAACTCATAGCTCCGTCCTCCTTTTTGTTTTTTATGCGTTGATGGGAAAAGAGAGAATTCAGCGATTCTTTTTAGCTTCCAGATAGTCGTTCAGTTCGGAATTGATGATATCCGTGATGAACATGTGGCCTGGGGCATGGGTGATAGCAATGGGCGGCTTCGCATTTTCGACCGCCGCCTGCGGCGTCACGCCGCAGGGCCAGAACACGGGAATCTCACCCTCGTAGAAATCAACCGCCTCGCCGTAGTCAGGCTTCATCACATCGGCAACGCCGACCTCGGCGGCGTCGCCCATGTGGACGGGCGCGCCGTGGACATTCGGCATTTTGACGGTGATGTCATACGCCTTTTTGGCGTTTTCCGGCGTCATGGGGCGCATAGAGCAGACCATGGGGCCGCAGAACGGACCGGCCGGCTCGGTCATGATATTGGTCTTGAACATCGGTACATTGCGTCCTTGCGCGATGTGACGGATCTCGATACCCTCACGCATGAGCGTTTCCTCGAACGAGAATGAACAGCCGATCAGGAAGCCGACATAGCCCTCTTTCCAGTAGTCGCTCACATCGGTCAGCTCCTTGCCATCCCACTTGCCATCGCGGTAGATGCGATACTTGGGAATGTCGGTGCAGATGTTGCCGCCCTCGCCCATATCGTGCGTCTCGGGCGTACCTCGGATGATCTCAAGGATCGGGCAGGGGAAGGGGTTGCGCTTGGCAAATTCCTCAAAATCTCCCGCGTATTCCGGCGGAAGGATGATAAGGTTGGCCTGTGCGTAGCCGCGACACATACCGGCGGTTGGGAAGTCGATGACACCCTCGCGGATAAGCTTGCGAACCTCGCTCGGCTTCTTATCGATATAAGGGGTAATATCAAAGGCCATGTGTCGTTCCTCCTATTACTATTATTTTTTGCGTTTTAGGGCTGCGTCAACGATTCATGGCGCCGCGCAGGCAGCGCAGCGCAGCGCGCTGGGCAAGCAGCGCCTCCTGTGCGGTGGTGATGGACACCTTTTCAAAGCGCACCCTGTCGCCCGCTTTGAGTTGGGCGAGGATGCGGAAGTCCGCGGAGATAACATTGGCGATCTTCGTGTAGCCGCCGGTGGTCTGGCGGTCAGCCAGCATGATGATCGGCTTGCCCGCAGAGGGCACCTGAATCGCGCCGAAGGCAATGCCATCGGAGATGATGTTGCCGTCCTTGATGTGTTCGATCAGCTCGCCGTCAAGGCGGCAGCCCATGCGGTCGAACTCCGGCGTAAGGGTGTAAACGCTGCTGAGAAAGGTCATAATGCCAAGCTCGGTAAAGGCGTCGTCCTGTGGGCCGAGCACGACGCGCAGCTTATACTCTGCGCGCGGCACGAACTCAGGTGAAATGTGGCGCACGCCGAGGTTCTTGAGGTCGGTCTTGGGCGCGCGGAAGGCGATGACGTCGTCCTTTTGCAGCTTGCGGCCCTGATAGCCGCCGATCTTCGCTTTCATGTCCGTTGAGCGGCTGCCCATGACCAGGGGGATATCGAGTCCGCCCGCGAACGCCACGAAAGCGCGGCAGCCGGTGCGCAGCATGGTGAAGCGCAGCGTCTGACCCGCGTTCACGGGAACGGCGCGGTAGGTGTCGATGCTCTGACCGTCGAGCGTTGCGCCGAGGTCTCCGCCGGTGATGGCGATGATGTTGGGCGCATCAAAGCGGAGGTGGGGCCCCATCATCGTGCATTCGAGCACAGCCTCGCCCTCATCGTTGTCGACGAGGATGTTGGCGATAGACGCGCTGCGCGGATCCATCACGCCGGAGACGGACACGCCGTACTGCTGGTAGCCGATGCGGCCGAGATCCTGTACGCTGGTGAGCATGCCAGGGTTGAGAATGGTGATGCTCATGCCTGCTCCGCCTCCTTTCTCGGGTAGGTGTGGACCGTATAGCCGCTGGAGGCCTCCAGCGCGGCGATACGGTCAAATTCCGCCTGGTCGATGGCGTAGAATTTGATGTACTGGCCTGCCTTGGGCAGGATGGGAACGGCGCGGCCAGGGTCGTACATGCGCACGGGCGTGCGGCCGATAAGCTGCCAGCCGCCCGGGGAGTCGATGGGATATACGCCCGTCTGGCTGCCGGCAATGCCGACGCTGCCGGCGGGAATCCTGACACGAGGCTGGGCAAGGCGCGGCGCGGCAATTTCCTCGCTCATACCGCCAAGATAGGTGAAACCGGGGGTAAAGCCCAGCATATAGATGAGATATTCCGTGGAGGTGTGAATCCGGATGACCTCCTCAGGCGTTTTGTGATTGTGCTCGGCAACAAAGCCAAGGTCGGGGCCCATTTCCTCCCCGCCGTAGAGCACGGGGATCTCCAACACATCGCTTGGCGGAATCCGGATGTGGTCAAGCTGATTGAGCAGGCCCTTGAGTTTCTTGACAAGCGCACCGTAGGGGATGACCTCAGGGTCGTAGTGAACCATCAGCGAGCGGTAGGTCGGCACGAGTTCCACGATCCCGGGGAGTTTGCTCTCGGTGAGCGCGATGCTGAACGCACGAATCTGTGCGTTGATGTGCTCACTGATCTCGTTGCCGAATTCCACGGTTACGGCTGAGTCGCCGCTGAGCAGGAATCTGATGTCGGACATATCGTTCTCCTTTCAGGCGGAGCCGGTCTGTGGGACAGACCGGCTCGCGGAATGGTGCAGGTTCGTTACGCGAAGAGCTTGGTAAGGTTGGGCAGCGCCGTGACGGCAAGGTAGCCCGCGACACCGACCACACACCAGCCAAGAACCTGCAGCCACACAGGGTGCTTGTACTCGCCGACGATGGACTTCTTGTGGCAGCCAAGCAGCATGCAGCACAGGGAAATCGGCAGGATCAGGCCGTTGAGTGCGCCAGCCAGGATGACCATGCGCTTTGCACCACCAAGAATTGCCATAACGAGCGTGGAGAAGGCGATAAAGCCGACGATGAACCACTTGTCATTCTTGGCGATGAAGGGGTGAACGGTCTTGAGGAAGGAGACAGAGGTATAGGCCGCGCCAATGACGGAGGTGATACCGGCGGAGAACAGTGCGAGACCGAAGAGACGGTAGCCGATGTCGCCGGCAGCAAGGCGGAAAGCCTCGGCTGCGGGGTTGGCAGCGCTGGTGACGGCCGTGACGTTTTCCGCCACGACGACCGTACCGGCCGTGCAGACGCCGAGCACGCACAGGAACAGCAGAATACGAACGCTGCCCGAGACGCAGATGCCGGTCAGGACGGACTTGCGGAAGTGCTTGACTTCCTCAGGCTTGCCGCCCCAGCCCGCATCGAGCAGCTTGTGTGCGCCGGAGAAGGTGATGTAACCGCCGCAGGAGCCGCCGAGCAGCGTGACCATGACGGGAATGAGTTCCTTGGGATTCTCAGGGGTAAAGATATGGGCGACCGCATCGCCGACGGGGGGCTTTGCCATGAAAGCCACGACCAGCATGACGACGATAATAATGCCGCCGAGGATCTGGGCGACCCTGCCGACGATGTCGTTTGCCTTCTTGGAAAGGAAAATGCAGATAGCAAGCACGCCGCCGATGATGACACCGGCCTTTTCGGGAATGCCGATCATGGCATTGAAGCCGAGTGACACGCCGCCGACATTGCCGATATTGAACGCAAGACCGCCGAGCACAACAAGCACGACAAGAAGATACCCGAGACCGGGAAGGACCTTATTGGCAATCTCCTGACCGCGCAGGCCGGAAACGCCGACGATGGACCATACATTGGTCTGCGCGATCATATCCATGATGATGACGCAGACGATGACGAAAGCGAAAGAAGAGAGATACTTTGCGGTGAATTGCGAGGTCTGGGTCAGAAAGCCGGGGCCGATGGCGGATGTCGCCATCAGAAAGGCCGCGCCAAGGCTGACGGAAAGTGAGCGCTTCTGGGTAGTTTCGTTACTCATGATCATCCTCCTGAAATATTGCCGCAGTGCGGCAGATTTGGGGTGTTGGTCTTTGCGGAACGGAACAGCTGGAAACGAGGCTCTTTTTATACGATCTCGCGGATGGGGGCAATCTCCACGCCACGGGCGGTGAGCTGCGTGCGGATATTTTTGACGAATTCGACGGCCGAAGGGTTGTCACCGTGGACACAGATGGAGTGAGCCGCGATTTCGACCTCCTCGCCGGTGATGGCCGTGACCTTGCCCTCGGTGACCATGCGGACGGTGCGCGCGATGGCCTCGTCCTTATTGTGGATGACGGCGCCGGGCAGCTTGCGCGGCACAAGCGAGCCGTCGGCCTGATAGGCGCGGTCGGCAAAGACCTCGTTTGCGACGCGCAAGCCCAACTGCTTGCCTGCATCAATCATCTTGCTGTTGGCAAGGCCAAGCAGGATAATGTTCTTGTCTACCTCGGCAATCGCCTCGGCGATGGCAAGCGCCAGATCCATGTCTTTACCAGCCATGTTGTAGAGAGCGCCGTGGGGCTTGCAGTGCTGGAGCCTGATACCTTCTGCCGCAGCGAAGGCCATCAGCGCGCCGAGCTGATACTTGACATACGCCTTGACCTCCTTGGGCGAGACGACCATGTTCCTGCGGCCAAAGCCCATCAGATCGGGGAAGCCCGGGTGTGCGCCGACGGCGACGCCTGCCGCCTTGGCTGCGGCAACGGTCTTTTCCATCACCAACGGATCTCCTGCGTGATAGCCACAGGCCACATTGACAGAGGAAACATGCGCGATGACCTCGTTGTCGAGCCCGATGGTATACGCGCCGAAGCTCTCGCCGAGGTCGCTGTTGAGATCTACCTTGTACATACTGAAATACCCTCCTTTTTATAGTTGGTCTACAGGGTTTTTCGAGCAAACGGCGTTCCAATTTGATCAATGGAAGCGCTCTTTCAAAAATGTCTGCTCTCCTCTCCCTTGATGATGTCATTTTACAGGATACCGCCGGAAAAAGCAAGAATAATAATACACGGTCTTAGTTGTCACAACAGCAGTATGATTCTGCCTTGCAAAATGCGATTTCGCAGGTCGGCAGTGGCGGCCTTCCACTTTGATGATAGCATCCCGCGTCGTGGGGCGGCCCCGGCGTGGGTTTTCTGTTATTTCATCGGGCGAAGGATTTGATCATCGAGGACGCTACAAAGCCATCACCGAAGCAACTCTGGCGAGGCTTTGCCTTTGACCACATAAAATGCCACAGACATGTGTAGAACACATGGGAAACTCAGGTCTCAAGATGTTAGAGAATGAATTAAAATCGAGAAAAAACCGCTAAAAGCGACTAAAAGTGCAGAAAAAAAGCAACAGCTCTTTGATTATGGCATCCCACGCCGCAGGGTGCCCCTTCCACCGCGGAAGGGAGGCCGATCTGCATCAACTCTATTCCTGTTCGGGGCAGTTGGAATGACGGCAACAAGTTATGCAGTTTCTGTAGTCCTTCTTTTGTCAATCTGCTTGCAAACTGTGGCCAATTGGCAGGGATATGGTTTGACAGTCATTACTTGATACTCTCAAAGGCGGCTTGGCACCCTGGATATTTGCGGCGTTTACTCAGCATACTCACATCAAGGCCAACGCCAACACGAAGAAGCAGATGAAGGAACAGATCCCAGCAGCTGCCAGGCACTATGCAAAAGAATTGATGGAAGAGGTCAACGCGGATAGAG
>OJMK01002597.1_pt1 | contig 12053 bp, 8 predicted proteins | sample 1597201 | NCBI WGS metagenome assembly OJMK01 (sample SAMEA2452125, study PRJEB22498) | human gut metagenome | reverse complement strand
GGATGCCTCAATAAATCCCTGATTTATCCATCCTATTCTTTTAAGTAAATATCCAACTACAATAACCACAAAAACGGGTACTGTAGCATTTAAGCTATAAATTAAACTGTCCATAATACTATCTGCCATTTTGCAGGATTTCATTCTGCAAGTTTGTATTAAACTCTCCTTTCTTAATCATTTCTATTTCAAATTTATATGGTGCATAAGATTTTTTGCTGTTTTCCGGATCTTTAACATAAGGTGTTTCAAGAATCTTTGGAATATTTTCAAACTGTTCCATATAAATTATTTGTCTTAAAGTGTCATATCCAATGTTTCCAAAACCTATATTTTCGTGTCGGTCTTTTCCTGCTCCAAGCACATTCTTGCTATCATTAATATGAAAAACACCAATCTGGTCTGTTCCGATAACTTTGTCAAACTTTTCAAAAACTCCGCTTAAATCGTTAACAAGATCATACCCGGCATCATTAACATGACATGTATCAAAACAAACTCTAAGCTTGTCATTGTAAACTACTCCATCATATATTCTTGCAAGTTCTTCAAAATTTCTTCCTATTTCGCTGCCCTTTCCTGCCATTGTTTCAAGGGCAATACATGCCTTACTATCCTTAGTTAGCACATTGTTAATGCCTTTCACTATCTGATTAATTCCTGCATCAACTCCTGCTCCAACATGTGAACCCGGATGAAGAACCATAATTCTGCTTCCCATTGCCTCTGTTCTTTCCAATTCTGTTGCCAAAAACTTTTCTGCTATTTCGTAAGTTTCCGGTTTTATTGTATTGGCAAGATTAATAATATATGGTGCGTGAATCACTATTTCATCTATATTATGATGTGCCATATACTCCCATGCTTCTTTTATTTTTAATTCACTTATTTCTTTTCTGCGCGTATTTTGTGGAGCACCTGTATACGCCATAAACACATTTGCTCCATATGAATAAGCTTCCTTAGCTGAACCTAAAAGCATATCCTTTCCACTCATTCCAACATGAGAACCTATTTTTAATTTCATATGCTATACCATTTTTAACTTTCTATTCTTGATTTTAATATTATCTGTTTTATATTGATTTTCCCTAAAACAATATACCACATTCCATAAGGTTTTACTATTTTTGTTGGATTATTTTTATCTTTATGATACTCTAATTAAGTAATTTTTATTGAAAGCGGAGACTAATAATATGAACTATAATTTTAAAACAGATTGTGATTCTAATAATAATTGTGATTCTAATAATAATTGTAATTCTAATGCAAAAAATAGCTCTGAAATAGATTTAGATAATCTTACGTTTGAATTTATATCTGAAATAAATGATAAACTTTATGAAGATCTGTCTAATATTGCTAATATATGTAATAAATTTGATAATGTTAAGAATACATTTTTTATTGATAACGAGGATTGTGAAACAACTATTGATAATGAACCGAATGAAAATATAAAAGATAATAATACTTTAGAAGATGATTATTCAAAAGTCATTATTGCAAAAAAAGATAAAACAATTGTAGGTTTTATTTCCATCTATCTTATAGATGAATCAACTGCAGAAATTTGTGGCTTTGTATTGCCCGAATATCGCAATAATAACATTGGCAATTATCTTATGAAGAAGCTTTCTTATGAAATGGAAGATTTCTATATTTCCATTCCTGTTGCAAAAGATAATAAGACAGCTCCAAATTTTCTTAGAACCAATGGTTATTATCCAAGTACCACTGAATGTTCAATGGTTATTAACACAGACAACATTGTCGAAAAGCCTTCATCCTTTGACTGTTCAATTGATTTTAAGAAAACAGAAAATGAAGATGAAATTATATTTGAGATTTTTAAAGATAATAACAACATTGGTTCCTGTTTCGTAAGCATTTTTGAAACCTGTGGATGCATTCATAATGTTGAAATTAATGAAGCTTTTCGTGGCAATGGTTACAGCAAACTTCTTTTACAATATTCTTTATATGATATAAAAAATATATGCCAAAATATTATACTTCACGTTACAAAAGAAAACGTTCCGGCATATAATCTTTATAAGAAACTTAACTTTATTACCACATCAGAAATTATTTATTATGATAATCTATAAAAATTCAACTTTTATACTATTCCACAAAACATTAAATGGGCCACTATCTTTGCAAATTTTATTTTACAAAGATAGTAGCCCATTCTCACTTACTATACATTTTTTAGTACAACTCTTTTTTATGTTTATTCTTCATCTGTACAACTTTCAGTTTCCTCTACCTTTGTAGTTGTTTCCACTTCTGTAGTATTAGGAACTTGTGTCGTTTTTTCTATTTCAACAGTTGAACTTTCTTCTTCAGTTGTTGTTTCCTGATTTAATCGTTTAATATCTTTCTTTGTTGATACAACTGCTGTTTTCTCTTTATCTTTATCCTTGTCTTTTTTTACTGACTTTCCACTTAAAATTCGTCTTGCGGCACAAGGATTGCCAAGTCTTGAAATTATTACACCCTGAGTCTTGTTTGCAGAATGAAGAATCTTCCCGTCACCAATATAAATAGCAACATGACTTATTCTATTCTTGTTTTTTCTGTCGGTATGATAAAATACTAAATCTCCCGGTTTAAGCTTGTTACTTTTTACTGCTTTGCCATTGTGAGCCTGCTCTGCTGCCGTTCTGCTTAAACTATATCCAAATTTTTTAAACAAAGACATTGTAAAACCTGAACAGTCTGCTCCGCTTGTAAGACTTGTTCCACCCCAAACATATCTGTTTCCAAGGAATTGTGTTGCATATTTCAAAAACTCTGCTGCTTCGCCTTCTTTTGGAAGAGAAGTTTCTTCCAAAGTATATGTAATGGCATTAGCTGCCCATTCCTGCTCAAGCATATCATCATATTCTTCCGGGGTATACAAATATTCCTTGTGAATCTTTACAGTAACATCTTTAGTCTTAACCCATCCTGACATTGTGGATGTTCTCTCTACTTTAATCCACTTCTTGTCCTTGCTTATATCTGTTATCGGATATTCTGCCTTCTCCTGTAGATTAGACAAAACTTTTGATTTCTTATTATCTTCGCTTCTAAGTTCTGTTTTCTTCGCTTTAACCTTTACAATAACGTCCTTGGCTTCAATTAAAACTTCCTTAGCCTTCTTGCCTGTTACTACATTTTCTTTCTTAACATATCCTGTAATCTTGTCAGATTTAATCTTGTAAAATTTTTTTCCTTTTTTAAGAATCTTAACGTAACTGCCATCTACACCGATTCCTACAACTTTAGACTTTTCATCGTCCTTCTCGTATATTTCAACCATCTCATCTGAATCATCTTCAGACTTGACTTTCTTCTTTTCAATCTTTATTGCACTTACATTCTTATACTTTTCAGGAAAAATCAAATCAACCTTTTTCTTAGTTTCTACAGGTGCCTTTGTCTCATGTTGCACTGCTGTAGTTGTTTCCTGAATTGTTGTTTTCTGTACAATCTTCGTCTCCGCTCCGCTTGTGTGATGTCCTCCTGAAACAGATTTAATTCCTATAATTCCGCCAATTAAGGCTACTGTAAACACTGATGCCACTATAATTTTCTTTTTCATTCTCTTATGTTGCTTGTCCTTTTTTCATTTATCACATTATTATAACATTTTCATTACAAAATAACACAATTTGAAATATTTTTATTATATATTTTTTACATTTTTATAGGAAAATTATAGGTTGGAAAAATATGGTGTACAAAATATCTTACAAGTTATTTGATTTGTCATATTTTTGTGTGAGAAATGCCTTTTAAGTAAGCTGATTTTTTTGAAGATTTCTCTTCTCATTTTCGGTACAAAGTCATCCAGGGCGGTGTACACGCCCTGGGGGTTCAGTATAGGCCAGTTTACGATACCCATTACGGATGTCACAACATTTTCGGTTCTATATTCCGTAATTGCCTGCGACTAGGCAAGCTTACGTGTGATATAACATTTTTATTCTCTGACACGTAATTAGAAACGAAAATATATGAAAATTTGAATAAATTACGTGTGACATAACGTTTTCGCTCTACGACACGTAATCGCAGCCGAAAGACCGGTCCTGCCGCTCCCAAAAGTATTGCATAAAGCGAATTTTTTTCGTATACTCCCCCAAAACCAAAAGGCATACCACCTTTCAGCGATATACCTTTCATCTTCTTTATAATTTCAATCTTTCTTATTCTAATTTCATTCTAAATTAATCAATCCACTCTAATCATACTTGGCTGTTTCCAGCATTCCCTTGACTTTCCATGGCCAATATACAAACTCTGCCTTTGCAATTATCTTTGACTTGCTTACATAGTTTGTTGTTGTCCAAAGTCTTGAATCCTTAGAATTGTTTCTGTTGTCACCTAAGACGAAATAACTGTCTTCTGGCACTTGATATACAAGCTCTCCACCAGATTCCTCTGATCCGTTTTCCCAATACCAATCCTCTTTTAAGTATGTTTCTTTTAATGGCTCTTTTGAGTCATTAATATAAATCTTTGAATCTTTAATTGTTACCTTTTCTCCCGGCAAACCGATTACTCTCTTTACGAAGTTTTCTGATTCATCATCAGGATATTTGAAAATTATGATTTCACCTCTCTGTGGTTCCTTGAACCAATAAGCTGTTCTAAGTCCAATCATTCTTGAACCTGTCATAATTGTATTCTCCATTGAGCCTGATGGTACGTTGGCATTAATTATAAGAAAATTATTAATGCACAATGCCAAAGCAATGGCTACAACAAAAATTCTTACCCAACTGAAAAATTCCTTCTTGGGATCAACTTTCTCTTTTTCTTTCTTCTTTTCTTTCTTGTCTGAAGCATTGCGTAAATCTTTGTTTTCTGCTTTCTCTTCTGAAGCATTATGTAAATCCTTGTTCTCTGCTTCATTGTCAATAATAGTCTGGTCTTCCATAAGATCTCCTTTCGCTATCCGTTTTTAAGTTAGCACTTACCCTTAGTCAGTACTCTACCATTCTTTCTTTTAAATCAGATAAATATTTTGTAACAGTTTTATTAACGGATGAAATTAGTCTTAACTGGATCTTCCGGCTGTGGATGTTCAATTCCATTTTCTTTTCCAACCTGAATACACTTCAAAATCCAAGCCATATTTCGTCCAATATTTCTTACTATCTGAAGACCTTCTTCATCTTTTCTTACATCATCAGGTGTGCTTCCGTGAACCATTGGCCAATAATTTCCGTTAATTAATGGCATATGGAAAAACTCAGGTATCTTTGCAATTTCATCAAGAGCACTTGTTGTTCCTGCTCTTCTTGCACTTACAACCATAGCTGCCGGCTTATATTTTAAATCCTTTCCTGCACTCCATGATAATCTGTGAAGAAATCCCATCATATTTCCACTAATTGATGCATAATGAACAGGGCTTCCAAAAACGACTCCGTCAGCTTCTTTAAGCTTCTTTGCTGCTTCAACTACTTCTCCACCATACACACATTCACCTGTTTTTGAGCAACCGCCACAGCCCATACAACTTCCCTGTGGGTGTGCTCCTACGTGCATAATCTCTGTTTCAATGCCTTCTTCATTTAAGACTTTAGCCATCTCTTCCAATGCTGTATATGTACAGCCCTTAGCTTTAGGGCTTCCGTTAAACATTAATACTTTCATATTATCCTCCAAAAATAAATCATTTGAACTAAAGTATTATACCACAATAGCTTATATTCAGCCAAACACTTTCTTTAAAACTTCATCTTCATAGAGAACTTTTTTTGCCAGCTCCCTATATTTTTTCTCATGGAGATAAGTATGTCTGTGTGGTTTTATTGACGGTGCAATATCAATTGCCCTTGCATAATCCTCACGTTTTAGTCCAAGGGTGCTTACATAATCCCAGAAACCTGTATCTTCAAAAATCTTATTTACACGAATATATCTGTGGTCCTGAACCTTGCTCATTATATAAGTTGCAATTCCAACCTGAATTCCATGAAGTTGCGGATGCTCCAATGTTTTATCTAAAGCATGAGAAATAAGATGTTCGCTTCCACTTGCAGGAGAACTGTTTCCTGCTATTTCATTGGCAATTCCACTCATTGCAAGAGAATCAAGAAGTTCTCTTAAGAACAGGTCATCTTTTATACTCTCAAAAGGAGTTCTCACAAAACTATTTACTGCTTTTTTTGCAATCATCATGGCAAAATCGTTTAACACCGCATATCCGTGTTCGTCCTCAAATACCCAATCGTAAAGTGCTGTAATTTTTGATACCAAATCACCAATACCTGAATACAAAAACTTTTCCGGAGCACTTTTTATAACATCAGTGTCTGCAATAATTCCATATGCAAGTTTTGCCGGCACAGAAGTTCTTCTTCCATTAACAAGTAATGACGCACTGGCACTGGAAAAGCCGTCACTGGATGCAGATGTAGGCACACTAATGAAAGGTAATTTTCTTAAATAAGCTGCATATTTTGCAGCATCAATAACCTTTCCACCACCAATTCCCACAATAATCTGTGCCTTGCTGTCAATTGAAAAAGCCAAATCTATTATATCTTCTATTTTAATAGAATCCAGTTCCTTATATTCCAAAACATTAATATTTTCCTTCTGAAATGATTGAAGAACAGTATCTCCAAGCATATCAACCAAACCATTTCCAAAATAAACTACAGCATTTTCAATTCTGCTGTCCTTAATGTAACTTCCTATATCTTTTAAAGTGCCTTTTCCTACCTTAAGAATGGTTGGAATGGCAATGTGACTTCCATTCATAAACTGCCTCCTACTTTTTTATACAATATTATTAGCACATCATAGACTATTTGTACAACAAAAATATAAATTTTCACTTGTATTGATGTTGTATTCATCTATATACTTTCCATCATCTGGGTACATTAGCAACTTTCACCCTTAATAGTCTGCCTATGGTGGATATACAAAAACAGCTATACTTATCGGATTTCTCCCCATAATGGTAAGATTATCTTCTAAGTATAGCTCTCTTTTTATATTATGTCTTATTTCTAATTTTTAATTCATGGATTATTATATGATATACATTCTTGCATTCCTGTTAGATTTTATAGCATTGTATATCCCATCAATGCTTCATCCACTTCTCTTGCGCAGTCACGGCCTTCACGAATTGCCCATACTACCAATGACTGGCCTCTGTGCATATCTCCGGCTGTAAATACGTTTGGAACACTTGTTGCGTACTTTCCTGCCTTTGTAGCCACATTTGTTCTGTCTGTTATATCTACCTTAAATTCTTTTGTAACATAATTTTCACTGCCTAAAAATCCTGCTGCAATAAGAACTAACTGACAGTTTACTTCATATTCGCTTCCAGGTATTTCAACCATATTTAATCTGCCTGTTTTCTCATCTTTCTTAGCTTCAAGTTTTACAAGTACAAGTTTTGTAAGATTTCCTGACTTGTCCTTTTTAAACTCTTTTACTGTTGTCTGATATATTCTTGGATCATTGCCAAATACTGCAATGGCTTCTTCCTGACCGTAATCTGTTTTGCAGATTCTTGGCCATTCAGGCCATGGATTGTTTTCTGCACGTTTATCCGGTGCTTTTGGCATCATTTCTAACTGGATCAGGCTCTTACATCCTAAACGGATTGAAGTTCCTACGCAGTCATTTCCAGTATCACCACCACCGATGACCATAACGTTTTTACCTTTGGCATCAATGTATTTTTTATCAGCAAAATTGGAATCTAACAGGCTCTTTGTTGCTGCTTTTAAATAATCTACTGCAAAATAGATTCCTTTGCTTTTTCTACCTGGAGCTTTGATGTCTCTTGGATTAGATGCTCCACAGCAAAGTACAACTGCATCATACTGTTTCTTTAATTCCTGTGCTTTTATGTCTACACCGACATTTACACCTGTCTTGAATACAACGCCTTCTTTTTCCATGAGCTTTACTTTTCTCTGGATATATGTTTTCTCAAGCTTCATATTTGGAATTCCATACATGAGCAATCCGCCAACGCGGTCAGAACGCTCATATACTGTTACAGAATGTCCACGACGGTTTAAGTATTCTGCTACGCAGAGTCCGGATGGTCCGGAACCTACGATAGCAACTGTTTTTCCTGTGCGTACTTCTGGTGGTTCTGGTTTAATGAGACCACTTTCATAAGCTCGCTCTATGATACTTAATTCTTTTTCTTTGATATTAACCGGATCCCCGCCTAAGTTACAGGTACATCCAACCTCACAAGGATGTGGACATACGCGACCTGTAAATTCAGGGAATGGATTTGTTTTTTTCAGGCGATTGTAAGCCTCATCCCAGTTACCTGTATAAGTAGCATCATTCCATTCAGGAATCAGGTTGTTAAGAGGACATCCGGTAACCATTCCTTTAATTAAAATTCCGGACTGGCAAAATGGAACTCCACAGTTCATACATCTTGCACCCTGTCTCTCCTGTTCTTTTTTGGACAGGGGAGTATGAAATTCGTTAAAATGTTTGATTCGTTTTAACGGCGCTTCACCTACGCTTTCTTTTCGTTCATATTCTAAAAATCCAGTTGGTTTTCCCACAGCGCTCTCCTCCTATCCTCTTTTAATTTCATAAAATGCTTCAATCTGTGCCTGTTCTGCGCTAAGACCTTTTCCTTCCATTTCGGAAATCTTCTGAAGCATCTTCTTGTAATCGTGTGGAATGATTTTCTTAAACTTCGGCAGATATTTGCTGAAATTATTTAAGATTTCTTTACCTTTTTCAGAGTTTGTATATGCCACATGGGCAGTAATCATATCCTTGATTTCCATAACATCATATTTAGAAACAACCGGTTCGGAAGAAACCATTTCTTTGTTAAGGCTTAAATACAGATCATTATCCTCATCAAGAACATAGGCAACACCGCCACTCATTCCGGCTGCAAAGTTCTTTCCTGTCTTACCGATGATCAGAACCTTACCACCTGTCATGTACTCACATCCATGATCGCCAACACCTTCGACAACTGCGGTTGCACCAGAATTACGAACACAGAAACGTTCACCTGCGACACCATTAATATAAACTTTACCGCTTGTTGCACCGTACAGTGCTACGTTACCAACGATGATATTTTCTTCTGCTTTAAAGCGGATTCCTTTTGGAGGATAAACAATCAGCTTACCACCAGATAATCCTTTTCCAAAATAGTCATTACTGTCACCGACAAGCTCCAAAGTAAGACCATTTGGAATAAATGCTCCAAAGCTCTGTCCGCCGGCGCCTGTACACTGTATAGTAAATGTATCGTCTTCTAATGTATCATAGTATTTCTTTGTAATTTCAGAACCAAAGATTGTACCAAAGGATCTGTCTGTATTTCCAACATCGATAGAAATACTTCTCTTCTGCTTTTTATCGAGTGCTGTCTTTAACTTCGTAAGAAGAACTTTTTCATCTAATGTCTTTTCTAATTCGAAGTTGTATTCATTCTTCTTGTTGTAGCAGATTGGATGTTTCTTATCTATATATGGATTGTTCAAAATAGCTGATAAATCTAAGTGATACTCTTTTGCTTCTGGAAGTTCCTTTAACAAATCTGTACGTCCTACCAGTTCATCTACTGTACGAACACCAAGCTTAGCCATATATTCACGCATTTCCTGTGCGATGAATTTCATATAGTTTACAACATATTCCGGTTTACCTTTGAAACGCTTTCTAAGTTCTGGATTCTGTGTTGCAATACCTACTGGACAGGTATCTAAGTTACAAACTCTCATCATAACACAGCCCATTGTGATCAGCGGACCAGTTGCAAATCCGAATTCTTCTGCTCCAAGCGCTGCCGCCATTGCTACGTCACGACCACTCATAAGCTTACCGTCTGTCTCGATAATTACTTTATTACGAAGGTCGTTTTTAATTAAGGTCTGGTGTGTTTCCGCAAGTCCAAGCTCCCAAGGAAGTCCTGCATTGTAGATAGAGTTTTTAGGAGCAGCTCCTGTACCACCATCATAACCAGAAATCAAAATAACCTGTGCTCCGGCTTTCGCTACACCAGATGCAACTGTTCCGACTCCTGCTTCAGATACAAGTTTTACAGAAATTCTTGCATCTCTGTTTGCATTCTTACAATCATAAATTAACTGTGCCAAGTCCTCGATAGAGTAAATATCATGATGAGGTGGTGGGGAAATTAAGCTTACACCGGCTGTTGAATGACGAGTTTTCGCAATCCATGGATAAACTTTCTTACCTGGAAGATGTCCACCTTCTCCTGGTTTTGCTCCCTGTGCCATCTTGATCTGAATCTCTTTTGCACTTACTAAATATTCACTTGTTACTCCGAATCGTCCAGAGGCAACCTGTTTGATCGCTGAACAACGGTTTAATCCATCTCTTCCGACTTTTAATCTCTCAGGTCTTTCTCCACCTTCACCACTGTTTGATTTACCACCTAATTTATTCATGGCAATTGCCAGTGTCTCATGTGCTTCTCCAGAAATAGATCCGTAAGACATCGCTCCTGTCTTGAAACGTTTAACGATAGAGTCAACGCTTTCTACTTTCTCAATTGGAATACCCTTTTCTGGATAATCAAATTCCATTAAACCTCTTAAGTTTCCTGGTTCTAATTCCTTATCGATCATATCGGTATATTGTTTAAACAGATCATAACTTCCTGTTCTTGTTGCGACCTGAAGTGTATGGATCGTCTGTGGATTGTATAGATGCTGTTCTTTTCCACTTCTATATTTGTGACTTCCTGCACTTTCCAGCGTCAGATCATTTTCTAATCCCAATGGATCGAACGCTGCTCCATGTCTTGCATCTACATCTGCTTCTAAGTCTTTTAAGGAAATACCTTCAACTCTGCTGACTGTATTTGTAAAATATTTTTCGATCACATCAGAATTGATACCAATTGCTTCAAAGATTTGTGATCCCTGATAAGACTGTAATGTTGAAATACCCATCTTAGATGCGATCTTAACGATTCCATGAAGGATTGCATTTGTATAATCTTCAACAGCTGCGTAATAATCTTTCTGAAGCATATTTTCATCGATCAGTTTCTTAATTCCCTGTAATGCAAGATATGGGTTCACTGCACATGCACCATATCCTAACAGTGTTGCAAAATGATGAACTTCTCTTGGTTCCCCGCTCTCTAAGATCAGTGCAACAGATGTACGTCTCTTTGTCTTGATCAGATACTGATGCATTGCTGATACTGCTAATAAAGAAGGGATTGCCACATGGTTTTCATCGACTCCTCTATCAGATAGGATAATGATATTCGCTCCATCTCTGTATGCTCTGTCTGCCTCTACAAACAAGCGATCTAAGGCTTTCTCAAGAGATGTATTCTTGTAGTATGTAATAGGAAGTTCTACAACCTCAAATCCTTTTTTATTCATAGATTTGATCTTTAACAGATCTGTATCTGTAAGAATTGGATTGTGTACTTTTAATACGCGGCAGTTCTCTGGTTTCTCGTCTAAAATATTACCTTCTTTTCCAACATAAACTGTTGTTGATGTTACAAGTTCCTCACGGATCGCATCAATTGGAGGGTTTGTTACCTGTGCAAATAACTGTTTGAAATAATTAAATAATGGCTGATGACGATTTGATAATACTGCAAGTGGTGTATCATTTCCCATGGCTGCGATTGCTTCAGATCCATTTAACGCCATTGGAAGGATTGCTGTACGGATATCTTCATATGTATATCCGAATGCTTTCATCAATTTTTCGCGTTCTTCTGCTCCATATGTTGGAACTGGTTCATTTGGAATCTTTAAATCTTTTAATTCTAACAGATTACTGTCTAACCATTCACCATATGGCTCTTTCTCTGCGTATTTTTCTTTCACTACATCATCTGCGATCACTTTTCCTTTGATCGTATCAACTAACAACATCTTTCCTGGATGAAGTCTTTCTTTCACTACGATCTTTGTTGGGTCGATGTCAAGAACTCCTATCTCAGAAGACAGGATCAGCTGATCATCATCTGTGATGTAATATCTTGATGGACGAAGTCCATTACGGTCAAGTACTGCTCCTACCTGATC
>OJMK01002587.1_pt1 | contig 12083 bp, 9 predicted proteins | sample 1597201 | NCBI WGS metagenome assembly OJMK01 (sample SAMEA2452125, study PRJEB22498) | human gut metagenome | reverse complement strand
CCCATAAGAATTTTCTAAAAGAGTATCTTAAATTCTGCTTGCGTGAACACGATATTGCTACTGCCAAAAAAGCATTCTTGAAATTATCTCAGGAACATCAAATTAATTTATGTGATCCAATTAGCTTCGTTCAACCATATTTATATGGTTTTCTCAAGCAAAAATTGAAACCTATTTATTATAAATTAAAATATAATACCCAAAGATAATAAACATAATTATTATTGTTTATGTTTTCTATTCTTTTGTTGGCAACTAAGCTGTAATTTATGATGTAACATAATATCATCTATATTGGGTTATTATGATTGGTTTTATTATTTTATTTTGTTTTATTGCTTTTGGATTTTTATTTGTTCATAATAGAAGTCTGTTTATAAAATATGTGGGATTATGCCTCATAATATTCATGGGTTTAAGGAATCCATTAGATTATATTATGGACAACATTACGGTCTATGACATTTGGGTTTATTATGACCATTACAGCATGAGCATACTGGCAGAAAGACCGATAGGAAATTTTAATTCATGGGAGTTTAGTTACAATTATCTTGTCTTTTTATGCTCAAAAATAATACGATGGCCACAATTTATATTATTTCTTGAAGCAATAATATATATCTCACTTATGCTTGGATTTATTAATAAATACTCCAAACATATTATTGTTTCTATTATGTGTTTTCTGGCTTTAGGCCCTTGGATTTTTTCGTTGTCGGCATTCCGGCAAGCAATATCAATTGCAATTATATCTGCAGCAATTGGCCTCTTGTATGAGAGAAAATGGATAAAATATACTCTTGCGGTACTCTTTGCTTCCACATTCCATCAGACAGCACTTCTAATATTGCCGTTCAGCTATTTTATAATGATGTCAAATAGTTTCCGTAAAAAACTAATTTGCAGCCTGGTTATAGGAGGAATTCTTTTTATCTTAGGTAACAGTATTTTTATATTTGCCAACACAAGTTTTCTGCGAAATTCTTTTGAAGGTAGAGCCGTTGGTAGTTGGCTAAATGGAATTATTAATGTTATTTTATTTTTGATTACCATAATATTAGCCTCGATAGGCTGTCGCAATAATAAAGATTTTAAGGCCCAGAACGAATATCTTCTATTTTTCTGTATCTGGGGATTTTTCTTCTATATAATGCGCTATCAAACTCAGCTCTTTGAACGTATAAGTTTTTATTTCTTCCCCTGTCTCTGTGTTTTACTGCCTAATAGCATCTCCAATTATTTTTCAAACGTTCAATACAAAAAATGGAGCCTTGTCGCGTTAACAATACTTTGTGTGTTCTTATATTTTAAAAGATCTTTTGAAATATTTTATTCTCAAACTTATATCCTATGATTATTTTACAAATCAATTCTGCCTACAGATACGGCAGTACCGGTTATATTATGGCAAATATCAGTAATGCCATAGAACACGCCGGCTGGCAGTCATATGTCGCCTATGGCAATTTGCATACACCGGCCTCCACACATGAATATAAAATCAGTAATACCTTACAGCAGAAACTAAGCAATATATGTTCAAGAATAAATGGACGACATGGTTTTTATGATTGGGTAAAAACCAAAAAGCTTATACAATGGATGGAATATGTTTCTCCTGACATTGTTCATCTTCATAATATTCATGGTCATTATATCAATATTGAAATTTTATTCAACTATTTAACCAGCAGACAAATACCTATTGTATGGACGCTTCACGACTGTTGGAGTTTTACTGGACGATGTGCGCATTATGAACTTGCTGGTTGTTATCAATGGCAAACCTCTTGCCAAAAATGTCCGAATTTAAAAAATTACCTCCCGGCAGCTGTTGATCGCAGCAAAAGTAATTTTTCACGTAAAAAACATATTTTTACGACTCCGGAAAATATGTTTTTAGTACCATGTTCAAAATGGTTAAAAAAAGAAATTGAAAAATCATTTTTTGGGAAAAAATACCCTATCAGAGTAATTAATAATGGCATTGATCTGAAAATTTTTCAACGTACCACCTCAAAGCCATCTATTCTTCCTGAGGCAATAAAAAATCAATTTATTATTTTAGGGTTTGCCGCAAAATGGTTACAACCGGAAAACCTGTCTAAAACAATTTGGTTTTTAGAACACCTTGACGATAATTGTGTATTGGTCTTATTGGGAGCCAAGACTATCCCTGAAAGCCTGGCGTCATGCGCAAAATTATATGCAATTCCTTATGTTGCATCACAAAAACAGCTAGCACTCTATTATTCTGAAGCAAACATTATGGCCAATGTTACTCTTGAAGACACGCTCCCAACAGTAAATATGGAAGCGTTGGCTTGCGGCACACCAGTTGTTACATATGACTCCGGAGGCAGTGCAGAAATAATCTCTCCGGAAACAGGTATTGTTGCAGAAAAAGGTAATATTGCAGCAATGTTGGAGGCATGTAATTTTATAAAAAATAATCCCGGTTACTTTTCTCCGGAAAAATGTCGCCAAAGAGCAGAAAGTCATTTTGATGCTCAAAAACAGTTTTCTTATTACATAGATATATATAAGGAAATTTTAAATCTTAAGCCCCAAATATAAAAACTGTCTATATATTATCTAATAATACTTTATCTCCTAATGATCACAAATAATATTTCTCAATTCAATTACTGCTTTGGTTGTGGAGTATGCAGCGCTGTTTGCCCTGCTAAAATAATAACAATAGAATTAAACGAAGATGGGTTTTGGGCCCCTCGTATTGCAGACAAACTCAAGTGTACCAATTGTGGTTTGTGTCTTAAGGTTTGTGGTTTTGCCCAAAAGCAATCTGCCCCGAAACCAGAAAATATCAGTTCATTTGCAGCATTTTCTAAAAGCAATGCAACTAGACTCTCGTGCACCTCTGGAGGAGTCGCTTTTGAATTGGGGAAATGGGGTTTAAGCCACAATTATAAAATCATTGGTTGTGTATACAATTTTGAAAAACAGATTGCAGAACATGTTTTAATTAATACTGAAGAAGAGTTGGAAAAAACAAAGGGATCTAAATATATCCAAAGTAATTTTTCCAATGTTTTACTTCAAATAAAAAAGGAAGACAGATATCTGTGCTTTGGCAGCCCATGTCAGATTGATTCATTGCGGCGTTTCTTTAAATTAAAACGCATGGAAGAACAATGTATTTTCATCGATTTCTTCTGCCACGGCGTCCCCAGCTACCTGGCTTGGCAAAAATATATTCAATATCAGCAAAAAGTTAATAAACTTGATTCTTTGAAAAAAGTTGAATTCAGAAATAAATCTTTGGGATGGCATGCGTACACAATTCTTTTGTCAGACGGAAAAAAGGATTTTCTCGGTTCTACCGCGTCTGGCGATTATTATTATCAGCTATTTCTTGGAGATTTATGCTTAAATAAACCTTGTTATTTCGATTGTCGCTATAAGCAATTTTCTTCATATGCAGATATTAGAGTCGGCGATTTATGGGGCAAAAAATATAAAAATGACCAAGTGGGTATTTCCGGCGTGTTGGTTTACTCAGAAAGAGGGAAAAATATTTTAGACAACTTGCAATCATCCTGCGAAATTATCAGGGAATCTTTGGAAACTATTACTGAAGGGCAGATGAAGCTATGCCCTCGTATTCCATCCGATTATAAAAATATAAGCAAAATCCTGCGTGAGGAGAAATTTGAAAAAATAATTTCTTTCCTTCAAAGAAAAAAAATAATGATGCTTCCTTTAAGAATAACTAAAAAACTGTTAAGAATTATTAATACCGTTTTAGGAAAATAGAATGCAGATAAAAACAATCACATGTCATGATGTTTATAATCTCGGTGCAAGTTTACAAGCTTATGCCTTAATGAAATATCTGGAAAATTGTGGGCATGATGTAGAAATTATTGATTATAAACCATTTTACCTGGATCATTATTTTGATTTCACTATGGTTAGCCCTAGATTTGACAAACCGATTATAAAATGGTTATATTTAATAGCAAAGTTTCCATCACGCATTGCAGCGTTAAAAACTCGTGATGCATTTGACTTGTTTAAGCGTAAATATTTAAAAATTACCAATACTCGCTATACCACAAACGATGATTTGAAAAATAATTTGCCTCCAGCCGATTGTTATATCTGCGGAAGTGATATGATTTGGAACAGCGAACATCACAATGGCAAAGACCCGGCTTTTTTTCTGGAATTCGTTCCGGATAATAAGAGGAAAATCGCGTATGCTGCCAGTTTTGCCATTGAGTATATTGTTCCTGAATATAAGATGAAAAACCAGCAATGGATTAACCGCTTAGATGCAATTTCAGTACGTGAAGATACTGCGTTAAAAATATTGGCAGATATTAACATTAAACGTGGAGTTCACGTTGTGGATCCGGTATTTTTACTATCTGCAACTGAATGGAATAAAATTGCCAGATTCCCGACTGAATCAGAGCGATATATTTTTGTATATGATTTTGAAAAAAACCCATTGATAAAGAAAATTGCAATCCAATATGCCAAGAAAGAAAATTGTAAAATTTTTTCCGTCTATCCCACATCTTATGCAGACCGCTCTTTCCCTCATCTTGCCCCAGATGAATTTTTAGCAATGATTAAAAATGCCAATCTTGTAATAACTAATTCATTTCACGGGATTGCATTTTCAATCATTTATCGCCGGAATTTTTTTACCATAAAAAGACAGGGGCAGGCTGTAAATTCCAGAATGGAAAGCTTATTACGAATGTGTAATCTTGAGAATCGCCTGATAACAGATGAAAAAAATGCAGATCAAATATTAAATTCAAACATTGAATATGATACTATTTCCTCCCAATTAGAAGAAAAGATTGCCTTTTCTAAAAAATACCTGGAGGAAAATATATAATGGCGCCATCTGTCGTTTTCATTTCTAATTTTTTTAATTATCATCAGCAAGCATTGGCAGACAATCTGTATCAATTGCTGGGGGAGAACTTTTGTTTTGTTGAAACAACCCCAGTCAGTCAAGGTCGGATCAGCCTTGGTTGGAGTTTGTACTCAGATAAAAAATATATAAAACAGGCGTATGCTTCCAGCGAAGCCATGAAGGAGTGTCTGCAATCAGCGTTGAATAGCGATGTTGTGATTATTGGTTCTGCGCCTGATATTTTTATAAAAGAACGACTAAAGCAGAAAAAATTAACTTTCCGTTATCAGGAAAGGCCTTTTAAACGTGGCACTTGGCGGTTGTTAAATCCTAAAACATGTTTAAAATTATTACTTTCACATATCCGCTATTGTAAACATCCATTGTATATGCTTTGCGCCAGTGCTTATACTGCCCACGATTTTAATCTAATCGGCGCTTATTGCCATAAATGCTATAAATGGGGCTATTTTCCGGCAGTAAGGCATTATGATATTGATTCTTTATTAAAAAAGAAAGCAAAAAAGAAAATTAAATTGCTATGGGTTGCCCGCTTTTTAAACTGGAAACATCCGGAAGCATGTTTGTTTATTGCCAGAGAATTAAAAAAAAGAAATATTGATTTTTCCATAACGATGATTGGCACAGGAGAATTATTTGATTATTATCAAAGAAAAATAAAAGAAGACAACCTGGAAGATGTTATTTTAATGACTGGAGCAATGCCACCGGAGCAAGTACGCAACTACATGGAAGAAGCCGATATTTTTCTTTTTACCAGCGATTTTCGTGAGGGATGGGGTGCTGTTTTAAATGAATCTATGAATAGTGGGTGTGCTGTTGTGGCAAGCCATGCAATCGGTTCTGTTCCATACTTGATAAAACATGGCGAGAATGGCTTGATTTTTCATAATGAGAATTGGAATGATTTATTAAAGTGGGTTGTTTTTCTTATAACAAATCCGGATGAGCGTATACGTTTGGGCAAATCCGCTTATTTTACGTTAACCAATATTTGGAATGCCGATATCGCCGCCGTAAGGCTTTTAGCATTAATTCAAGATATTCAGCAGAATGGTACATCTACAAGATTCAAAAACGATATATGTTCTAAGGCAGAAATTATAAAAAATAATTGGCTGCAATGATTTTTATAAGAACCATGATTTTCAATTGTTGCATATAAATACTTTTAAATTAAAAAGTTATAATTCTAAATATTTTTTAATGTTTTTCAATTAAAATGTGAATAATATGACAAAAAATAAAACCGTTTGTATTGCTACTTTTTGCGAATGGGGTAGTTATGGCTCAATTATGCAGGCAATAGGCTTGAAGAAAACGTTAAATGTTTTAGGGTTTGACAGCTTTATTGTAAGAGATAAAGCAGCTCCACCGACAACAATTAATTTTTCATTAAAATTATCTTCTTCGTTGAAACAATTATTTAAAAATTTTATAAATTTATTTCTATTTAATTATACTAAAAAAAGATATTATTCTTGTAATCAATTCATTCGAGATAATCTTGATTGTATATACTATAACGATTACGAAACCCTAAAAAAATATCCTCCGGCAGCAGATTATTACATTACTGGTAGTGATCAAGTTTGGAATCCTGTCAGCTGTAATCCCGCATTTTTCTTGGATTTTGTGCAAAAACACCAAAGACTGTCATACGCCGCAAGTATGGGAACCACTGCAATTCCAGCAGTCAAGCAAACGCAATTTGAATCATTTCTTAATAGCATTGATGCTATTTCCGTTCGTGAATCTGATATTGTTGAATTTTTGAAGAAATATACAACTCACGACATAAAGGTACATATAGATCCAACATTTCTTATAAGTGCCAATCAATGGCGTGAATTTATGCAGCCCTATCCAATACAAAAGCCATATATTTTAGTATTCCCCCTTTATTGGGATAGTAAATTAAACAAAGAACTGAAGACTCTTCGACGGAAAAGCAACATTCCTGTTATAGCTTTATGCACTGACGTCTCAAAGGTCTGGGCAGATCAGAAGATTTATGACGCCTCTCCGGCTCAGTTTTTATGGCTAATTGACAACGCTGAAGCTGTTATTTCTTCTTCATTTCACGGGATAGCCTTGGCTTTGAATTTGAACAAGAAAATTTCAGCAGTTATCAATCCCCAGGCTCCATCAAGAATAGAAAGTTTACTAAATAGCTTAAACGTCCCCAAGTATAATATATCTTCTGTCTTTGACTTCGATATTTCGCAATATGATAATATCAATGTCAAAATAGGCACAGAAAAAAGCCAAAGTATAAAATATTTAAAGGAAATATTACATGTTGAAAAATAACATATCAGATTTTTCAAAATGTTCTAATTGTGGTGCATGCTACAATATTTGTCCTGTTCAAGCAATAGACGTTAACCAGGAAGACGTTTTTTATCAAGTAAAAGTCAATGAGACAAAATGCATCAATTGTGGCTTATGTAAAAAAGTTTGTCCAGTAAATACCCCGAAACCAAATCAATCTTTATTTAGTTGCTACGCAGCAGTAAATTGTAATAGTGATGTTCTACGAAACAGTTCATCCGGAGGAGTTTTTTCGGCAATTGCAGATTATTGTCTGGCAAAAGGTGGAGTTGTTTTTGGGGCGGCATATTCAAATAATTTCAGAACAGTTGAAATCAAATCAACAGACGAGGTCGATTTGTCTGAATTGCGCCGCAGTAAATATGTCGAAAGCCTAGTAGGAGACTCTTTTAAAAAAGTAAAGCAATATCTAAAACAACAGAAACCAGTGCTATATTGTGGCGCTCCGTGTCAAATCGCCGGCTTAAAACGTTTTCTTAACGAAGATTACGAAAATTTGATTACATGTGACTTCAGCTGCGGTGGCATGGCATCACACCAATTTTATAAAGAATACATAGATTATATAGAACAAAAATTGAATGCGAGAATAACCGAAGTCAATTTCCGCCCTAAGGTTTATGGCTGGCAAAAACACGCAATGTTAATAAAGGCCGAAAACCAGAAAAAATATTGCCGCCCTTCAATATGTGATCCATACTTTTTATCATATATACACGAACGCCTCAACATAAGGGATTATTGTTATGAATGCTCTTTTGGCAATAATCATTCCGCTGATTTTATCCTGGCAGATCTCTGGAAATGGCGAGATTTCAATGTTGTAAATAATGATCGTGGTTTATCTTTAATCTTGACCAATTCGCTTAAGGGCGAACGTATTTTAAAAGAAATTAGCAAAACTATGTCTATTACAGTATTAGATTTTGATCGCGCAACTTATAATATTTCTAGCAGAAATATAAATCCCACTTTTATGGAGAAAAGAAAAGCATTTCTTGAAGACTGTAATAAACAAGGTTTCATTAAGACCATGAAAAGACATAAACATTACAGTTTGTTCATATTTTTAGTCAAATATTATCTGAAAAAAGCATTACAGTTTATACGCGGATAGATAAAAATGAAATCGCGAAATATTGGAATTTTCCTATCTTATACCAATATTCTGGTAAATATGGTTTGTGGATTACTACTCTCCGTGTTTTTATTACGAAAACTCGGAGCCACAGATTATGGTGTTTATCAGGCAGTAGCTACATTTGTCAATTGTTTAGTGCTGCTTGAATTCGGCACAGGAACAGCTATGACACGAAATTTGGTTTCCAGCCTTGCTCGTGGGCGCAATGAAGAGGACCTTGCGCGTAATATTTCAACCATTTGGGGAATAGCCTGCTTTCTGAATTTAATTATTTTTATTGTATCTATTATTTTCTACTTGTTAATAGAGTATATTTATGCGAAATCTATGACCGCATCACAAATAGCTGATGCCAAAGGCATTTTTATATTCATGGCAATATATCTAATGGTATCATTTGCCACACAAACTCTCAGTGGCATGCCTTTAGCTTTTGAAGATTATTCTTTTTCCGCCAAAATATCTATTTTCAGAAATACTTTGCGGACTATTTTCATTGTTATCATAGTTTTATATTATCAGAAGGCGATTATGGTAGCAATTATTGACAGTTGTTTATCTATACTCTTGTTTCTATTTACTTACGTCTATTGTAGAAAAAAATTCAAAGTCGATATTAATTTCTCTCATTTTGACAAAGCAGTTTTAAAACTGACACTGCCTTTCTGCTTTGCACTTTTTCTGCAAATAGTAGTAACTCAAACTAACAGTACAGTTGGTAAATTCATTACAAGCGTTATGCTGGCACCGGAAAAAGTTGCATTATACTCTATCGGGCTATATATATTTGGTATATTTTCTTCTATTGCAACGATACCTGTAAGCATGTATATGCCACAAATAGCTAATGATATTACATCCGGCATGAATGGTCTCACATTAACAAAAAGCTTAATACAACCATCCAGGCTGATAGTGCTTATAAGTGGATTAATTGCATTTGGCTTTATTGCTGCCGGCCGTCAGTTCATTACGATCTTATACGGTCATGAATTCATACAAGCATGGTTGATTGCGGTAATTTTAATCGTCCCGATGTTTATTAACATGTCTAATGCTGTTGTAATTAACGTACTGGACATCAAGAACAAGCGTCATATCCGTTCTCTGATTATGATGGCCAGTACAGTTATCAATATCTTTCTTACAATAATATGGCTCAAAATGTTTGATGTAATAGGAGCAGCTTATTCTACTGGGCTTTCTACTATTATAATGTTAATTTTAACCAACTGGTATTATTCCAGAGCTATTGGTATAAAAGTCATGTATTTATACCAGCAAGCCTATAAGGGAATTTTAATATATCAGATTCTGGGTGCAGGAGTCGCGTATATTGCAGGAACTGCGGTTTCTAATGTGTATTGTTCGTTTGCAATCAGCAGTATTGTGTTTATAATAATTGCCGGAGGCGGATTTTTATTACATGGCATAAATACTGTAGAAAAAAAGTTTTTTCAGAAGATTATCTTTCAAGTGAAAAGCATATTTCATAAGAGATTTTATTGCAATTAAAACCTAGTCTTTATCTCCATAGATTAAAAAAATTAATATATTTATGTTATGATAACCGAGTGCAATAAATTCCGTAAAAATACATTTTTATATAAATAAGATTAACTTTTGAACAACATGGATATCAACTCAATTCGTAATATTACTTAGCCAGGGAGCTTAATTTTTCCTCCAGCCAAAACTAAATGTATGATAAAATATTCATTTATATTCGAGAAGAATTGCAAAATAAAAATATCCAGGTGTAAAAGCAAATAATGTTATTATAAACATCTTAAATACACTCGCATAAAACCTCAGTCCCGACAACGTTTTCTTTGCCTATTTACGCGTATCATATAAAGATAGCTAAACTGGTTGTTGCTCAATAGGTGTTATATTGGAGTTGGCTTAATTTTAACTTGTGTGCTTTATTACTATAGTATTGGTTTTTCTAGGATACATAATAATATACAAACCTAATGCATATTTAGATTATAATTTAAAAAACAGGAAAAGATATGGATTGTAAATCTGATTATTCAAACGTAAAATGGCAGGAAAACGGTAAATTGAAACTTTTGATTATTGTAGGCACACGCCCTGAAATAATCCGTCTTGCCGCAGTTATTAATAAATGCAGAAAATACTTTGATTGTATCTTAGCTCATACAGGACAGAACTATGACTACAATTTAAATGGCGTATTCTTCAAAGATTTAAAACTTGCAGCCCCAGAAGTGTACATGGAGGCTGTGGGTGATGATCTTGGTGCAACCATGGGCAATATCATCAACTGCTCATATAAACTGATGAAGATAATAAAGCCGGATGCTCTTTTGATCCTGGGGGATACCAATTCGTGTCTTTCCGCAATCTCGGCAAAGAGATTGCATATCCCGATTTTCCATATGGAAGCAGGAAATCGTTGTAAAGACGAATGCTTGCCGGAAGAAACCAATCGCCGTATTGTAGACATTATCTCTGACGTAAATTTAGCTTATTCCGAACACGCAAGACGATATCTTGCTGATTGCGGATTACCCAAAGAGCGTACTTATGTAACTGGTTCTCCTATGGCAGAAGTTCTGCACCAAAACCTTGCAGAAATCGAAGCAAGCAATATTCATTCCCGTCTTGGCCTTGAGAAAGGAAAATATATTTTACTTTCCGCCCATAGAGAAGAAAATATTGATACAGAAAAAAACTTTTTATCGCTTTTTAATGCCATTAATGCGCTTGCCGAAAAATATGATATGCCTATTTTGTACTCATGCCATCCCAGAAGCCGAAACAGGCTCAAAACAAGCGGATTTAAACTCGATAAAAGAGTTATTCAACATGAACCTCTCGGATTTCATGATTACAACTGCCTGCAAATGAATGCATTTGCTGTTGTTTCTGATAGCGGAACTTTGCCTGAAGAAAGTTCTTTTTTTACAAGCGTGGGACATCCATTCCCAGCCGTGTGCATTCGCACATCAACTGAGCGCCCCGAAGCACTCGATAAAGCTTGCTTCTTTATTGCTGGCATAGATGAAAAATCTCTCTTACAGGCAATAACAACAGCAGTAACCATGAATCAAAGTGGTGATTATGGCATTCCTGTACCAGACTATATTGAAGAAAATGTTTCAACCAAAGTTGTGAAGATAATTCAAAGCTATACTGGTATTGTTGATAAAATGGTTTGGAGAAAATATTAAGGCGGTGACATAATGAAAATAGCATTAGCAGGAACCGGCTATGTCGGTTTATCAATAGCCACACTGCTTGCACAGCACCATACAGTAACGGCGGTTGATATTATCCCAGAAAAGATAGATATGATTAATAATCGAAAATCGCCAATTCAAGATGATTATATCGAAAAATATCTTGCGGAAAAAGACCTGGACTTAACTGCAACGCTTGATGCCAAGACAGCATATAGAGATGCGGATTTTGTTATTATTGCCGCGCCAACCAATTACGACAGCGTAAAGAATTTTTTTGATACTTCGGCCGTTGAATCTGTTATTGAAACAGTTCTCTCCGTAAATCCGAATGCAATTATGGTAATAAAATCAACCATTCCAGTAGGATATACGGAGTCCGTCAGAAAAAAATTTAATACAGAAAATATCTTGTTCAGCCCGGAGTTTTTGAGAGAATCCAAAGCGCTGTATGACAATCTATACCCAAGCCGCATCA
>OJMK01002584.1_pt1 | contig 12100 bp, 17 predicted proteins | sample 1597201 | NCBI WGS metagenome assembly OJMK01 (sample SAMEA2452125, study PRJEB22498) | human gut metagenome | reverse complement strand
AGTTCGTGCCTCCCGCGCCTCGAAAGTAGCGGGTGCTTTTCTGGTTCTCTTTTGGTGCGCAAAAGAGAACTTAGCTCTGCGCAACAGCGCTCTATACCTCTATTATACACCAAATCCCCCTAATTTCTGTGACCAAGTCCCAAAAGCCTCCATTTTCCGCCCGAGCGCCACTTTGCAAGGGCGGGCGAGTGTGTTATACTTTCTATGAATGCGATTCAATCTTCCTGATGGAGGCTTTTTTATGTCCACAAAGCAGCGTCTGCTTTTTATCACCACCGGCGGCACCATCGCCAGCGTCCGCACCCAGCAGGGCCTCAAGCCCGTGCTCACCAGCGAAGAGCTTCTGGCTCATCTGCCTGAGCTGAACGAGCTCTGCTGCCCCGACACGCTGGCCCTGTGCAGCATCGACAGCACCGACCTCGGCCCGGAGCACTGGCTGATGATGGCGAAGGCTGTGCAGGAGAACTATGCCCTCTATGACGGCTTCATCATCTGCCACGGCACCGACACCATGGCGTATACCGCCGCCGCCCTCAGCTATCTGGTGCAGGGCAGTCCCAAGCCCATCGTGCTCACCGGCGCCCAGAAGCCCATCTGGTTCGACGGCACCGACTCCAAGCGCAACCTCACCGATGCGTTCCTCTACGCCTGCCGCGGCTGCGGCGGCGTCCAAATCGTGTTCAACGGCAAGGTCATTCTGGGCACCCGCGCCCGCAAGACCTGCTCCAAGAGCTACCACGCCTTCTCCAGCGTCAACTACCCTGATCTGGCGGTGGTGCAGGACGGCCGCCTGCTGCAATACATGCGCTGCACCTGCTATCCGCGACCGGTGTTCTACAATACGCTGGACGACCGCGTCAGCCTGCTGAAGCTGATCCCCGGCACATCCAGCCAGCTGATCGACTTCATGCTGGACCGCAGCGACGGCCTCATCATCGAGTCCTTCGGCGTGGGCGGCCTGCCGGAATATCATGGCAGCGAGTTCTACGATGCGGTGCGCCGCGGCGTAGAGCGGGGCAAGATCGTGGTCATGACCACCCAGGTGCCCAACGAGGGCAGTGACCTGACGGTCTACCATGTGGGCGGACGGCTGAAAAGCACCCTGCGCCTGCTGGAGGCCTACGACATGACCACGGAGTCGGCAGTGGCCAAGCTCATGTGGATCCTGGGCCAGACACGGGACTTCGATGAGGCGGAGCGCCTGTTCTACCGCCCCGTGGCACGGGACATCCTCTGCGAAAACGAAAGCTGATACCAGAAACGGCGCGTTCGGGACGCGCCGTTTTCGCATATTTTTCCGGCTTCTTTCCCATACTATCCAAAAATGTGCGGGGAGGAACCGCGGAATGAAACAGGAATTTTCTGCCAGAACGGCGGCGTTGGATGACCGGCTGGGCGTAGGCCGCTGCTTCGACATGACGGCCCGGGATCTCACCATCGGAGGCCGCCGCGCCCGCCTCTGGGTGGTGAACGGCTACGCCCAGGAGAACATTTTAGAGCGCATGATCGCCCAGTGGCTGTCCCTGCCGGATCTGACGGCCATCCCCACGTTGGACGCGTTTCTCAGCCGCTGCGTCACCGCCTGCGACGCCGCCGTCTGCCGCAGCAGGGAGGAGGCGGTGCTGGGCGTGTTCTCCGGCAGGACCCTTCTGGTGGTGGATGGCTTCTGCGGCGGCATCCTCATGGATGTCAAGCAGTTCCCCACCCGCTCCATCGAGGAGCCGGACACCAGCCGCGTCCTCCGCGGCAGCCACGACGGCTTCGTGGAGAACCTGATGCAGAACGCGGCCCTGCTGCGCCGCCGCATCCGCGACCCCCGCCTGACGCTGGAGCGGGTGCAGCTGGACAACCGCTCCCGCACTGACGTGGCGCTGTGCTATATGGAGGGCGAGGCCGACCCCGACCTGCTGGCGGAGCTGCGGAAAAAACTGAAAAATATGCAGGTGGGCTCCATCGCCATGAGCCAGGAATCGGTGGCCGAGGCGCTGTCGCCCCGCCAGTTCTGGAACCCGTTTCCGAAAGTCCGCTATACGGAGCGCCCCGACGTGGCCACAGCCTGCATCATGGAAGGCGACGTAGTGGTGATGGTGGACAACTCCCCGTCGGCCCTGCTGCTGCCCACCACGCTGCTGCGCTTCACCGAGGAGATCAACGACTACTACTTTCCGCCCCTCATCGGCTCCTATCTTCAGATTGTCCGCATGGTGGTGCTGCTCCTGACGGTGTTCGTCACGCCGGTGTGGTATCTGCTGGTAAAGAACCCCGATTCTCTCCATGAGAACCTGCACTTCCTGCTGGTGCAGGACGCGTATTACGTCCCCCTTATCCTCCAGCTCCTGCTGGTGGAGCTCATTATCGACGTGCTGAAGCTGGCGTCCCTGAACACGCCGGACGTGCTGAGCAACTCCTTCAGCATGATCGGCGCCCTGATATTGGGCGATTTTGCCGTGCAGGCCCGCTGGCTGGTGCCGGAGGTGCTGGTCTACATGGCCTTCGTGGCCATCGCCAACTACGCCCAGCACAGCTACGAGATGGGCTACGCCACCAAGCTCTGCCGCATGCTGCTGCTGATTTTGATCTGGCTTTTCGATCTCTGGGGCTTCCTCGCCGGTATCGTGGGCATACTGACGCTGATGGCCACCACCAAGCCTCTGGTGGGCAAGGGCTACCTCTACCCCCTCATCCCTTTCGACGGAAAAAAGCTCAAGCGCCTTCTGCACCGCGTACCCATCAGCAGGGACAACAGCTGACGGAAAAAATTTCCGGCGCCGCCCTGCCAATTCGCCCTGAATTTACACCGTATGCCTCGCCCCGTTCCGGCACAAAGTAACGCTGTCGCCGGCGACAATTCCACAAAGGGGTGAGACGCTTGTATGAACTGCGAGAAACGCATCCCGCAGGCAGTCTCCGCAAGAGCACTGCAAGGCTGCTTGCTCTGGTATTTACCCTATCCCTCTGTTTCCAGCAGGTCTGGGCCGCACCGGAGGCGCGGACGGTGATCCCGCTGGGCAAGGCGGTGGGCATCAAGCTCTTCGCCGACGGCGCGCTGGTGGTGGGCCTGTCGGAGGACGGCCCTTGTCCCGCCCGGGACTGCGGCCTGAAGGAAGGGGACCTGATCCTCACCATGGGTGACGCCAAGATCACCTCCACGGAGCAGGTTCGCCAAGTCCTGCAGGACAACGGCTGTGAACCTCTGGCACTTACCATCCGCCGCGGCAGCAGGGATCTCCGCGTCACCGCTGTTCCCACACAGGGTGCCGATGGCGCGTGGCAGCTGGGGGCGTGGATACGCGACAGCATGGCCGGTATCGGCACGCTGACGTATTACGATCCCGCCACCGGCAGTTACGGCGCACTGGGCCACGGCATCACCGACGTGGACACGGCGCAGCTGATGCCGCTGGCCTCCGGCTCCATCATGGAGACCACGGTGAAGGCGGTAAAAAAGGGCGCCAGGGGCGACCCCGGCGAGCTGAAGGGCGACTTCTCCGTACAGCGTGACGTGGGCACCGTCTCTATCAACAGCGATGGCGGCATTTTCGGCACGGTGGCGGACCCTGATTTTCTCCGGGCGGGCACGCCCGTCCCTGTGGCCACGGCCCGCCAGGTCAAGACCGGACCTGCCACGATTCTGACCACCATCTCCAATGATGACACGGCGGAATACACGGTGCAGATCGTCCGCGTCTTTTCCGGCAGCCAGTCCACCCGCAACCTGCTGCTGAAGGTGACGGACCAGCGCCTGCTGGACGCCACCGGCGGCATCGTGCAGGGCATGAGCGGCAGCCCCATCCTCCAGGACGGACGGATCGTGGGCGCCGTCACCCATGTCCTGCTGAACGACCCCACCCAGGGCTACGGCATTCTCATGGAGAATATGCTGGCCATGGCGGGGTAAAAGGGAGGTGGAGGCATGCAGTCCCTGCTCATTAAGGACACCACCCGCGCCCAGCGGGAGGAGATCGTCCGCCGCGCCCTCAGCGCCTGCGGCAGCCCCTGTGACGGCTGCAATGGCTGCGGCAACGCCGGCGGCGGCCGGGTAGACAGTATCTACCAACCCTATATCGACGGCGAGAAGGAGTTGGCGGAGATAAACGCCGAATATTCCGCCTCCCGCGGTCTGGTAAGATAAACGTAAAAGCGGCCCGAAAGGGCCGCTTTTCTCCGCGTGCACATATTTGTCACTTCTGCGCCTGCTCCTGTTCATAGGCCTGCTGTACCGCCACCGCCAGCTGGTCGGCGCAGGAGGTGCTCCGCGGCCCGCAGGTGTTGCCCCGCAGCAGCGCCTCGATCTGCGTCACGCTCATGCCGTCCACCAGCTTGCTCACGGCCTTCAGGTTGCCGTCGCAGCCGCCCACAAAGTGCACGTTCCGCACCTTGTCTCCGTCCAGCTCGAAGGAGATCTCCCGCGAGCAAGTGCCCTTCGTTCTGTATATATGCTCCATTTTGCCACTCCTTTGCAGAAAGATTACATTATTTTCGAATAGCTTACAGGTTTTTTCTCGTTAAAACTAACCTGATATCCCTCGCCGGGTGCCAGCAGATAGTCGTACCGCGTTCCGCCGAACCAGTGCATCATCAGTCCCGACGTCACCCCGCCGTGGATCACGCACACCGCGTCCTCCCCCGCGTCGATAACGGGCTGTATCGCGGCCAGATTTCGTGCCAGCACCTGCGGCGCGCTCTCTCCGTTGGGACACATATTGTGCTCTGAGTCCTCACACCACACAATAAATTGTGGATCGTGCTCCAGATCGCCGGCGTAGGCCCGCATCTCGAAATCGCCGAAATCCATCTCCCGCAGCCCCGGCAGCACCGTGTATGCCACGTCGCCGTATATGGCCCGCAGCGTCTGTATCGTCCGCGTCATTCCGCTGACGTAGTAGTGCTCCGCCGTGGGATATACGCCGGTCAAAGCTTTCTGCTGCAAGGCCTCCAGCGATTTCGGCAGCGCCGGGATATCCGCCGCGCCATAATACAGATTTTTCTGGCTGCCCTCGGTCTCCCCGTGCCGCAAAAGTGTCAGTTTCATTTCAATTCCTCCGCTATTCCGCAGAAAACGCGCGTCACATGTTCCGCTTTTTTCGCCAGCTGCTGTAAGAGCACGCCGTAGTTTTCCCGCCATGCCCGCTCCGCACCGTCCATGGGCACAATGCCCCCGTTGACCTGTCTGGCGATGACGACTGCGTCCTCGAACAGCGGCAAAAACCTTGTGATATCGTTATTTCTGCGGCTCAGCGCCTCCAAATGCCAATAGCATTTGTATCCCGGCTCGGGGTGGCTGACTGCCAGATCGCATACGTCATTCTCTGTTAAGTTATATGCTTTCAGCGCGTATGCCAACTTTCCCTGAAACGCGCCTCCAATGATCAGGATCATATTTACCTCCACAACACCAGTACCGCTGCACCACCTAACTCCGCAATGGTCAGGGCGAAGCCTGACACATCGCCGGACATACCATCCAGCTGCCGGAAAGCGTACCATGCCGCCAGCCAATAGCACACCGCCGCAGCCAACGGAGCAAAGCTGTCCCACAGCAGTACGGAGAGCCCGCACACCGCCGCCAGCACAACGGCGGCAAACACTACCGGTGCGCCGCCGCGGGTCATGGCGCTGTACTGGCTGGTGGACATGGGCCGCAGTGTCAGAACGGCCAGCGCTGCACAGGCCCGTGATGCCACCGGTATCAGTGCCAGCGGCCACAGGGGCAGCGCCTCCGCCGACAGAAATACCGCCCATTGGCATAGGGTCAGCAGCATCAGACAGATCACCGCGAAGGCCCCGCAGTGGGAATCCTTCAGTATTCGCTGCCGTGTCTCCAGGTCCCGGCGGCTCAATACCGCGTCGCACACATCCATATAGCCGTCCAGATGCATAAAACCTGTGATCAGCCAGGGAGCTGCTGCGCACAGCAGAGCAGCCAGCGGCTGTGGCAAAAAGCTGCCCAGCCACGCGCACAACGCCCATATGCCGCCGACGATCAGCCCTATCAGGGGCAGACAAGCCAGCATTTTTCGCCGGGCGCTCTCCCGCCATATTTTTTTAGGGCAGGGAATGGTCAGGAACATACCCCACGCCATGAAAAAGCCGTATATCCAGTCAGACACGGGGCAGTTCTCCTTTCCACAGGTGGGGCAGGCCCGCCGTCATCTCACATACCACGTCAAATTCCGCAGCCAGCCCTTGACAGATATCCGCCAGGCCCCGAACATAAACTTCCGTCCAGTCCCGGTAGTCCTCGCCGCCGTGCCAGATATCGTCGCACACAGCGATAAAATGGTCGAGGTAACGGCTGATATCCAGCAGCTCCCGCAGTACCCGATTTGCTGCGCCGGCGTCCGGCGCGGGACCGGGAAACATCTGCTCCGACAGACAGGCAGTGACGCTGTCGAACAGCACCGTACCGTGCCTGTCCAGTGCCGGTAAGGCGGCAGGCAGATCGAAGCTACGCTCGACGGTGATAAAATCCATGCCTGCCCGGTCCGCCACATGGCGGCGGATACGTGCCAGGTCCTCATCGTCATGGGGGGTCATGGTGGCCCAATAATACCGAGGTGCGTCCCCGGACAGTGCGGCGGCCAGGCGTTGGGCCATGGTGCTCTTTCCGCTTTTTCCGCCGCCGATCAGCAGTATCCTCATGGCTTGTCCACCGTAAAGCTGTCGCCTGCGCGTATTTCGTCCAGATAGTCATCCGGTATGGCCGCCTGGGCAAAGGTGGCCATACCGGCCATTACGCCGCAGGCACCCTCTAACACCCGGAACAGCAGGGGACACCCGCTGCCCTCACCCAGCCGCATTCCCAGATGCAGGCAGGGCTCCAGACCCAGCCGGTCTGCTGCCAGGCGGTAGCCCACCTCATAGGAGTCGTGGGACAGAAACAGATAGTCCTGCACTTCGGGGCACAGCGTAACGGCACACAGTGCGGCCACAACGGAGATGAAGCCGTCCACCGCTGCCGGTATGCGCTCACGGGCACAGCCCAGGAAAGCCCCGGCCATGGCGGCGATATCCAGCCCGCCCACGGCGCACAGCACATCCAACACATCGTCCTTGTCAACAGCCCGACGCGTCAGCGCACGGCGCAGCACGTCCTTCTTGCGGGCGAAGCCCTCGTCTGTCAGTCCGCCGCCCCGGCCGGTGACGACCTCGATATCCGCCCCGGTCAGCGCGGACAGTACCGCGGCGGAGGTGCTGGTGTTGCCGATCCCCATCTCGCCGATGCCCAGGGCGGTGATACTGTCGGCTCTGGCGCGCGCCGCCTGCTCCATGCCGGCGGCCATGGCGGCAAGCGCCTCCGGCCGGGTCATAGCGTCCTCTACGGCGATGTTTCCGGTGCCTCGCCGGACTTTCCGGTCCAGAATGCCCACGCCCGGCACGTCGGCGGCAATACCCACGTCCACGACGGCCACATCGTCGCCGAAGGCGGCGGCCATGGCGGACATCCCGGTCCTGCGCCGGGTCATGTTGATGGCCTGCTGCAAGGTCACGGACCGGGGCGCGCAGGACACGCCCTCGTCCACCACGCCATTATCGGCGGCAAATACCGCCACACGGCATTTTCCCATTTTCGGGCACACCTGGCCGGTGATGCCTGCCAGACGGATGGACATATCCTCCAGCGCGCCCAAGCTCCCCGGCGGCTTGGCAAGCTCTGCCTGTCGTTCCCGAGCCGCGTCCATCACCGCCCGGTCTGCCGGGCGGATGGTCTGTATATACTGCTGCAATGCTGCTTCTGTCATGTCGGTTCCTCGATATACCCCTGCGCCGCCAGCCAGTGCAGCGACGGCAGGGCGTTCTGATTCTCAATGGTGAATGTGGCCTCCGGCGCGGCTTGCAGCACCGTGTCGATGATCTGCCGCATGGGGATGTTTCCCTCTCCCAGCGGGGCGTGCAGGTCCGTATCGCCCTGGTTGTTGTGCAGGTGAACGTGCCGCAGCCATGGGGCCATAGGCGCGATCCAATCCATGGGCGGCGTTTCGCTGACGCAGGTGTTGGCGTGGCCCACATCCAAGCACAGCCCCAATCGGGGATCGTCTATCTGGGCGGCGATGGACACCAGCGTCTCCGGCGACGGCTCCATCACGTTTTCCAGCGCCAGCGTCATGTCGGCCGGTACGTCCCGCAGGATTTCCCGCCAGAACCGCACCGACTGCTCCACATACCACTCCGGAAAGTAGACATGGGGAATAAAGCCTCCGTGGAATACCATGCGTCGTATACCCAGCGCCTGCGCTGCGTCCAGTGCCTGCCGGAACCGCCGCATGGCTACGTCCCGGGCCAGCGGATCGATGGCGCAGGGGATCAGCTCGGCGAAGGGGCCGTGGAGCCACAGACTGCTGATACCGTGTATTTCCTCCCGCGCCCGGGGCAGGGCGGCGGAATCATCCAGCAGAGGCGCATAGGAGAAGGCGATGGTCTCCAGTCCCAACTGCCACTGTCGGGCCAGCGCCGGGGCGCAGCTGTCCATGCCGGAGATATGCAGTTTTCCTTGCAGCAGGGGTGAGGCCATGTTCCGCGCTCCTTTTGTCGTTCTGCGGGGTATTATAGCATGAGTCCCGCAAAAAGAAAAGCCCCATAGGGCAGCAAAAAACCCGCTTGCGCGGGCAAATATCTCCGGACACCATAAAGCGGAGTGCCGCTTGGCGCTCCGCAGATATGGCAGGAAGAGAAGATGAAAAAAGTTTTTTGTTTCTTGCACTATTAGGATATCGCGGAGATGTGAAAAAAATTCGGTTACAAATATTAAAATTCTGTGAAATCTTCAACAATGTCCGCCGAACGATTCGTATTCTCGGCGTTTTTCTCCCGAACTTCCCGGAAAAAGGTCTGCAAAACGTCGCGGCATTCGTCGCCGCACACATTACCCACCAGCTGTGGCGGACGGGGAAAGCCCTCCATAAACAAATTCAGCACGCCGCCGCAGGCGCCCATCACCTCATCCCGGGCGCCGTAGTACACCCGCCGGATGCGGGCGTTAAGAATGGCCCCAGCGCACATGGGGCAGGGCTCCAGCGTCACATACAGGTCGCACTCGTCCAGCCGCCAACTGCCCAGCGCCGCATTGGCCTGGGCGATGGCCTCCATCTCCGCGTGAGAGACGGCGGCCTGCTTTTCCTCCCGCTGGTTGCGGCCGCGGCCCACGATCTCGCCATTGCGGACGATGACGCAGCCCACCGGCACCTCGCCGTGGACAGTGGCCTCCTGTGCCAGAGCGAGGGCCTGCTGCATGAAATATTCCTGTTCCATAGCTGTCCTTTCCGGGCGGACAGGCCGCCCCTGTTTGAAACCGGGCATAAATGCGTAAACTGGACGTACAATATTGATGTGGAGGGGAACCCTATGGCAAAGAAGCACAGCACAGACCCGACGCTCCGTGAACTGGAGCGTGAACTGTACAGCACCACCCAGGCGTTGAAGGAGGCCTATATCCGCTTTGACTATGTCTGCGACAGCGAGCTCATCGACGCCTGTATCTTCGAGATCAACGCCCTGAAAGCCCGCAGTAACTACCTGCTGCGCCGTATCAAGGAGCAGAATGGCCAAAGTGTGCCCTCCGGCATTCCGCACGCGGTGCCGGTGCTGAAGACAGAGCCGTCCGCGCCGCCCTGTGTGGCTGCCGGCGCGATAAAGGGGGGAGAGGTATGTCCGTCATAGAGATCGTATCCCTGGCCCTGGTGGGCCTGTTCCTGTTGGTAGCGGTGGTGCGGCTGTTCCGCAAGCCGCTGAAGCTGGCGCTGCGGGTGGTGCTGAACAGTGCCCTGGGCCTGGGTGTCCTGTGGCTGCTGAACAGCACCGCCCCCGTCACCGGGCTGACGCTGGGCGTCAACTGGTTCAACGCACTGACGGTGGGTGTTCTGGGCCTGCCGGGGCTGGGGCTTCTGCTGCTGGTGAAGTGGGTGTTGGTGTAGTTACATAGGGAGGAAGGCTTCACTTTATTCCGTTCAACAGTCTGTTTGCTCGTTCAACAGGGAACTTATCCTCCATATCAACCACCTCAAACAAACTCGATGGCAATTCTTTTTCCCCGACCAAAGCAAGGTATTCCTCAACAGCTCTGCGGTCGATCGTGATTTTTCCGTGTCCCGCCCAATGGCGATTGCTCTTATCTTTTTTCAAACCGGTGATCCAATACCTATCGCCATTTTCAACGTCTATGTAGTTTGAACTGCCGCCTATGGCCTTTTGAAAGGCGTGGTCATTAAAATAGACTGTCTTTCTGGTTTTTGAGGTCTTTACATAGCCGATCCATGCCGGGCCATCATCGGAATATCCGGATTTTAACTCAATATACATTAGATCCTTTATCATCGGAAACCCTCCAGACCTGATTTGCGCGTCTTACAAAAGCCGCTCACTTCTCCATCTTCTCCAGATCCCACCCGTAAAAATGAAAAGCTACAACTCAATTTTAGCGGCATACGCTTTTAGAATGCGGTTGATCTCCCCTTCGTTTTTGAAAAAGACATCGTCGCATCGTTCCAGTATTGCCTCCCATTCTTCGTCTGACTCCTTATCAGCCAGCATCTGGTATGCATCATACGCGGTCAGCAAATTGCTTCGCAGTTCTTCGGATAAGACGTTCTCCAAAATCGAAATTTCCGCTTGCAGATCGCCCGTTTGCTCAACATTAAGGAAATACTGATCGTGCCCGCCATTATTGACCTCGCTTTGATAGGTCATCACCTCTGCATAGGGGGTGTCCGCACGGTTTTCCGCCCACAGATCCCACATTTTATTCCATTTTTTCTGCTCGCGTGATAATTCGCTTTTTCTTTTTTTGAAAAAACCAAATACTCCCATCTGATCAACACCTCTCAAAATTTGATTTGCGCGTCTTACAAAAGCCTCTTACTTCTCCATCGTTTCCAGATCCCACCCGTACAGCGGGTAGCGCTGCACGGCGCCGAACAGCTTTTTTTTCAGATCGGGATAGCGCTGCTCCAGCTCCGCCAGCAGCTCCTTCACCTCCTGCCGGCGGCTGTGGCCGTCCATGGGACAGGTGTTCTTCACCACCGGCAGCGCCAGCTGCGCCGCCATGCGGCGGATGTCCGCCTCTTGGCAGTACAGCAGCGGCCGTATCTGGGTGATGTCGGTCCGGTCCAGATACGTCACCGGCTGGAAGCAGCCGATGCGCCCCTCAAACAGCAGGTTCATCAGCAGCGTCTCCACCGCATCGTCGTAGTGGTGCCCCAGCGCGATTTTGTGTATCCCCCGTTCCGTCAGCGCCGTATGCAGGCTGCCCCGCCGCAGCTTGGCGCACAGGGAACAGGGGTTCTTTTCTTTTCGCTCGTTGAACACGATGTCGTATACCGGTACGGAGATGCGGGTATAGGGAACGTCCAGCTGCGCGCAGTAGTCAGCCACCGGGGAGAAGTCCATCCCCGGCATACCCGTCTCCAGCGTGATGGCCTCCACCCGGAAGGGCTTGGGATAGAATGCCCGCAGCCGGGCCAGGGCCGTCAGCGTCAGCAAGCTGTCCTTGCCGCCGGAGACGCCTACGGCCACGGTCTCTCCGGCTTCGATCATGTTGTAGTCCTCCACACAGCGGCGGACCAGTCCTAATATGTGCTGCACGGTCATGCCTCCTGAAAATGTAAATTGCGATTTTAGAAAACGAGAGTATAATTGAGAAAATAAGAGAAAACACAAGATGTTCATGCTGTAAATTAAATCGGTGTTGACAACACGCCGGCGCTGTGGTATAAATAATCCTGCGCGCTGAGCGCGTTTTCTCTGCCCCGATTGTAACAAGGGCGCGTGAAAAAGTAAAGCACACATTATAATATAAATTGGAGGAAGATCACCATGTCCACTTTCATGGCAAACAAGGCCAACATTGAGCGCAAGTGGTACGTCGTGGATGCCGCCGGCAAGCCCCTGGGCAAGACCGCCGTCATCGTCGCCGACCTGCTGCGCGGCAAGGGCAAAGTCACCTATACCCCCCACGCCGACTGCGGTGACAACGTCATCGTCATCAACGCCGGCAAAGCTGTCCTGACCGGCAACAAGATGGAGCAGAAGTACTATCGTACCCACTCCGGTTGGGTGGGCGGTCTGAAGGAGACCAAGTACCGCATCCTGATGCAGGACAAGCCCG
>OJMK01002575.1_pt1 | contig 12137 bp, 9 predicted proteins | sample 1597201 | NCBI WGS metagenome assembly OJMK01 (sample SAMEA2452125, study PRJEB22498) | human gut metagenome | reverse complement strand
TGGCAGGGGGCCGGGAGGCGACGCGTTTTTCCGGTCTGCCCCTTTGCTGAAATCTCAGACCCGCCGTATGCCGCGGAGCGCCCAGGTCATGCGTTGTCTGGCGCTTTCCGGATCATTGAGGATAGAACCCAGCAAGTCGAGAACGGGCCGAGCTGCTTTGGAGTCGTGCACTTGGAGCTGTCCGGAAAGGATAAAGGGGGCTCCCCCGCAGCAGACAAGGTAAATGAGGATGTTCATGGGGTCTCCCATGAGCACGGATCCTTCCTGCTGGGCTTCCCGTATGGTTTCCAGCAGCACAAGGGGATGGCGCGTATGGATTCCTGAAATGAAACGGATGGCCGCCTGTTCCCCTGCCAGGGCGTCCAGAACCAGCTGGGCAATGAATTGGCCGTGACGCAGCAGGAACTCCATGACGTCTCCCAGGATGGCTTCCAGTTTTTCAAAGGCCGGAAGATGAATGTTGGCATGGGTCCTGATGCCGGTGAACAGAGGTTCGTACCAGCGTTCCAGAAGCTCGGTCAGAAAAGCTTCCCGGTTGCCGAAGTGATAGACAAAGCTCCCTGTATTGGTGCCGGCCCGCAGGGACAGGCCGCGAACGGTAAGGGCGCGCAGCCCGGATTCCCCGACAATCATGGCACCCGTATTGAGCAGGTGCTCTCTGGTGGATTTCCGTTTGGGCATGAAGGTGAAGCTTGAACCTCCATGTGTGCCCCTTATCGGCCTGCAAGGCAAGGACTCGTTATGTCTGTTGCTGTAAAAAGCGGAACCGGGGCTCATCCTCTCCCCGGTCCCGCCGCCGGAGTCCTGAATGAATCAGGAGGTTGCTTTCAATTCCTTCCGCCGGGAGGCAATCCAGCGGGAGAAGAGTTTGGCCGTGGCCGGAATGATAAGCAGGTTCAGGATGGTGGCTGTCACCAGCCCGCCGAACTGGACGATGGCTAGGGGGCCGAGCAGTTCGCCTCCGGGCTGGTCAATGGCCCAGATCAGCGGGAGCAGCCCCAGCACGGTAGTCAGGGAAGTCATGATGATGGGGACCACGCGTTCCAGAGAACCTTCCCGTATGGCTTCCGCGGGTTCCATCCCCTGATGTTCTAGGGCCCGGTACCTGTTGAGCAGAATCAGGCCGCTGCGGATGGCGAAGCCGATGACGGTCACGAACCCCACAATGGAAGCCACGGAAAGAATGGGAGGAATGTAAGTTCCTTCAAACAGGGAGGACAGCGTACCGGGGGAGGCAAGGAAAACGGCTACGATGCCGCCCACCAGGCACAGCGGTATGTTCACCAGAGTCAGCATGGCGCGCCGGACGCTTCCCAGTGCGGAGGAAAGGAGCAGCACGATGAGCACCATGACGATGGCGCCCAGGACGTAAAGCCGTTGTGATGCGGATTCCCGTGCTTTGATAGTGCCGTCATAGTCTACGGTACAGCCCATGGCGTTCATTACCGGGTCCAATTGTTCCCGACAGGCTTTCGCGAGGTCTCCCAGGTTGGAATTGGGGGAGGGATTGCAGGAAATCATGGCTTTCCGCATGGTGTTGTCCCTCAGGATGAGGTTGGAAACTTCCTCCCGGTACACCTGTGCCACGTCGTCCAGGCGCACGGTTTTTTTATTGGGGGAAATGAGTTCCAGGTTTTTGACATCTTCCATGGACGTTTTAAGTCTGGGGTCAATGCGCAGGACAATGTTCCAATGGTCCTGGTTTTTGATGACTTCTCCCAGTTTCTGTCCGTTCATGGCCGTGGAAACCTGTTCCGCAGCATTCGCCATGGTCAGGCCGTAGGAAGCCAGGGCTTCCTGATTGTATTGCACGCGAATGGTATCCACCATAATTTCCCGGTTGGCGCGTGCATCCGCCACTTCCGGCATGTTCTCCAGAATTTCCTTGGCTTTCCGGGCCGCCAGGCGGAGCTGGGGCAGCTCCGTGCCGTAAATGTTGATGGCGATTTCCGAGTTGGAGCCGGACAGAGCGGAACTGATGCGATGGGCCAGCGGATAGCCGATCATGGAGCTGGTGCCGGGGATGCCGTCAATGCATTTCTTGATGGCGGCGCGCAATTCTTTCTGGTCTTTCTTCAGATCCACGCGCACGAGCAGCTCGGAGGCGCTGACGGGTTCTGCGTGTTCGTCGTTTTCCGCGCGTCCCGTGCGCTGGGTGACACTGAGAACCCCCGGAATCTGTTCAATATCTTTCATCACTTTCCGGGAGATGCGCTCCGTTTCATCCAGGGAAGTTCCCGGCACCGTGCTGACGAAGACTGTGTAGCAATCCTCGTTGAACGGCGGCAGGAAACTGGTTCCGAACGTGGAACCCAGCCACAGGGCCAGCAGCGTAATGGCCGTCATGATGGCGCAGACCGTTTTGGAAAAGCGCAGGCAGAATTCCAGGATGGGGGCATAAATGCGTTTAATGAGGCGGGAGCTGAAGGAATCCCCGCTTTCCAGAGTAGCGGCGTTTTTGCTTTTCTTGAACCATATGTAACAGAGAACCGGAGTAATGGTGACAGCTACAATAAGAGAAGAAAGCAGGGCCAGCATGTAGGAGATCCCCAGGGGCCGGAAAAACTGGCCTTCCAGACCGGACAGGAAGAGCACCGGAGTGAATACCAGCAGGATGATGACGGAGGAGAAGGAAATGGAGCCTACGATTTCGCTCTTGGCTTTCATCAGAACCTCATACTTGCTCTTGCGCTTATCTTTCGGCAGGGCGGCGTTCCTGTTCAGGTGCCTCCAGGCTATTTCCACGAAGATAATGGCGTTGTCCACCACGTCTCCCACGGCTACGGCAAGGCCGCCCAGGGTCATGATGTTGATGGCCAGCCCGAAGGCGGGGAACATCATCATCCCGAACAGGATGGACAGGGGCATGGAAATCAGCGTGATGATGGCCGTGCGAAGGTTCAGCAGCGTCAGGAAGATGACGATCATGACCACCGCTCCGGCAATGAGGAGGGTTTCCGTGCCGTTATCCAGGGACATTTCAATAAAATCCGCCTGCCGATAGGCTGCGGTGTGCAGTTTCATTCCCTTGGGAAGCTGGCTTTGACTGAATTCCCTGACGGCTGCATCCACGGCCTGTGTCAGGGCCAGAGTATTGGCTCCCGGCACCTTCTGCACGGAAAGCACTACGGCGTCTTCCCCCATAAATCCGGCATCTCCCCGCCGCGGCGCACCGTCTATCTTGACTTCCGTCACATCCTGGAGCCGGAGTATTCCGGAGGCATGGTCCGGAACCAGGGCGCGGTTGAGCTGTTCAATATTGGCGGTGCGGGTATCCTGCTGGATGGGGAGTTCCTGCCCGGCTACATCCTCCAGATACCCTGCGGGGACGGAAGATTGGGATTCCTGAATAGCCGTTTTCAGGCTGGAAAGGTCCACCCCGGCCAGTTTGAGTTTGTTGGGATCATAAATCACCTGGTATTCCGGCAGACGCCCGCCCAGCACCGTGACCTGCCCCACCCCGGGAATGGCCAGCAGGCGCGTGCGCAGCTTGTATTCCGCCAGTTGCCTCATGTCCAGCTGGGAGGTATCCTTGTCTCCAGTCAGGGCGATGAGCATGATTTCCCCCGTTATGGAGACGATGGGGGCCAGCTCCGGGGATGTCCCTTCCGGCAGGGATTCCCGGACTGCTCCAAGACGTTCCGTTACAATCTGCCGGGCCTGGTAGATATCTTTGTTCCAGTCGAAATCCACCCATACGAAGGAAAGCCCGCTGCCGGAGGAGGAGCGGACGCCTTTGACTCCGGCGGTTCCGTTCATGGCGGACTCAATGGGAATGGTGATGTATTGTTCCACTTCTTCCGCAGTAAGGCCGGGGGCTTCCGTCTGGATGGTGACACGCGGGACCTTCAGTTCCGGGAATACGTCCACGGGAATGTTCTTCACCACGAAAATGCTGATGATGGCCAGCGCAATCGTCAGCAGGATCACAGTGATCCTGTTGTTCAGGCAGAATGAAATGAGAAAGTTCATGGATTCTGATTGCTGAATACCTAAGATTCAAAGGTTTATTCCAAGGAAATCCGGGATATTTGTTCCTTAATCTTTTATTTTGTACATCGTTTAGTGTTCTCCTTCGTGGAACTGGCCGTCCGCGTGGAAGTGCCCGGCTGCTTTTTTGCTTCCGGCCTCTCCGGTGGGCAGGATGTATTTCAATTCATACCCGCCCTTGGTGACGATGGTCTGTCCCGGCATCAACCCCTTGACGGGCGTTTTTCCCTGCCGGGAAGGCAGTGTTTCCACCTTTTTCATGACAAATGTGTCGTTTCCCGCCTTGATGAAAACCACGTCGTTCACCCCTACCTTAACGACGGCACTATTGGGGACGGGAATGAAGCCCTCCGCAGCGGCGTCATGGGAGTACAGGTCCAGCCGGGCCAGCTGGCCGGCATGCGTCCCTTCCGGTATGCGGTCCGGGGTAAAATACAGGGCCCGGGACTGGGTGGCGGGATCTACCTGTTCGGCCACCCTCAGGGAGCCGTTCAGCAGTTCCGTGTTTTTACCGCTGGTCAGGGCCAGCCGGGCTTTTGCATAATGGACGGGATCCGTCCCATAAATGGTCGTGGTAAATTCCAGATCCCCTTTATTGGTCATGACGAGGGCAGGCGCGCCCTGTTCTCCCCAGGCGCCCTGGGTCATGTTCACGGACTGAACGGAACCATCCGCCGCTGCGTATATGTAAAGAAGGTTATTTTTCAATACGCCGGACTCCATCACCAGTTTCAATTTATTGTTGCTGGCGTTCAGGGCAGCCCGGAGGCTGTGGATTTCCGCCTCTTTGAATTGGATGGAAGTATTCAGTTCGCTGTTGCGGGTGCCGATTTTTTCCAACTGGGCCCGGCGTTCCCTGAGGGTTCCGAGTTCTGCTGCGGCACGGTCCAGCGCGGCCCTGGCCTGGGAGGCGTTTCCTTCCATTTCCACAATATCCGGGGATGCCAGCGTGTACAGCAGTTCCCCTTTGCGCACTTGTTGTGCGGATTTGACGTTGAATGTCACGCGCCCTGCGGCGGGAAGGGCGTATGTGGTTACCGCATGGGGAGGAATGACCATCTGCCCGTGAAGGGTTTTCGCCGCTCCGTGGGAGGTTTCCTCCACTTTCTCAAAGCGCATGTCCAGAGAATGGCGCGCTTTTTCATCCACATGCACGGGAATCATGTCCCCCGGTTGGCTGGAATTTTTTTCCGCAGACTCTTCGCGTTCATGGTCGCCCGTGCATGCTTCCCCTTCCGCGTGCTGGTGACCTTCCAGTTCATGGTCGCCTGTGCAGACGGCTCCGTCCGCATGCCTGTGTTCTTCGTGGGCGTGGCCCTGAGTACAGATTTCCCCTGCCTTGTGCTGATGGTCGTCATGGCCGTGGTCCGCCGTGCAGGCGGAACCGTCCTCGTGTTTGTGTTCCGCAGGGGCAGGCTGTTCTCCGCGTGCGGAATGGAGACAGAAAGCAGGAGCCAGTCCCAGCATGATGGAAAAATAAAGATGTTTCATATTCATTAAAGATGGTGGAGGGTTGATGTGGATTAAAGGTTGGCGTGGGTGAGGTAGCGGAGCTGGGCCTGAACGGCCAGAAGCTTGTCCAGATTGTCCAGGAAAGCCAGGCGGCTTTCGTAAAGCTGGTGGCGGTTTTCCGCCAGTTCCAGCAGGGATGCTTCCCCAATGCCGTGCAGCTTTTCCATGGTCCGGACGGAGGCGGCGAAGGATTCCATGCGCTGGAGTTCCGTGCGGCAGTGGCGGAGCGCCATCTGCTGGCTGGCGTCAAGCTGGCGGGCGTTGAATAATTCCGTTTTCCAAAGCTGGATGGTTTCCTGTCTGGACAAGTCCCGTGTGCCTCGGGCTTCCGCAATGGCCTTGCGATTGCGGTTCCAAAGGGGAAGATTGAACCCTATTTCTCCGCCTACTTCCTTTTCTCCTTCGTCGCGGGTGAAGGAGGGGCCGAGCTCCAGTTCCGGGTACTGCCGGCGGATTTCCGTTTTGAATAATGTCTCCGTGGTGGCGTAGGTCGCCAGTTGTGCCTTGATTTTTGGAGAGGCGGTCAAGGCTGAAGGGCCGGGAGCCGGTACGGCGGCGGGAAGCTGGAAATTCTGTTTCGTCAGGAAACCGAGTTTCCGTACCGCAGAAGGATGCAGGCCCATCAGCTTGACGAGTTCCATTTTTTGCTCCAATTCCGTTTCCGTCACGGTTTGGAGTTCCCGGATAGCGTCATTCATCCGCTGGGAGGCTACCTGCCGAGAGGAAAAATCCACTTCCCCCGCGCCGATAAGCTGTTCAATCATGCCGTTTTCCCGCCGGATGGCATTCAGCCGTTCCCGGATGACCGTCTTGCGGCGCTGGGTAACGGCCAGTTTGCTCCATGCCTGGTCCAGGGAACTGAGAAAATCCAGTTCAGCCTGGCGGAGGGTCCAGAAGTCGGCCTCCTTGTATTGTTCCGCCACCTTTTTTTCCAGGGCGGGGAGGCCGGTTACGGGAATGGTGAAGCCCAGGCTGCCGGACATGTTGACCGTATTTTCCTGGAGGACTTGTTCAATATCCCAGGAAAAGGAGGGATCGTTCCACCAGCCCGATTGCCTGGCTACTTCATTGCTGGAAGCCAGTTTCAGCCGGGCTTTGTTCAGATCCGGATTCATGACCAGGCCGATCTGGCGAGCCTGGTTCTGAGTGATTGAGGTAGGGGAATCTACGCTGGACGCCTCTTTCCAGGAGGCTTCCTCCGCGTTCAGGTCGATAGGCGCGCTGTGGTAGACGCTGCATGAGCTGAGCAGGGCTGCCAGGCCTATTCCGGCGAAGAATGGTGTGGATTTCATGATGGAAAAGATAATAAAAACAGTTCGGTCCAATCAGGTTTGGACAATGCGGCGAATAATTCCGCGGAAACAAATAAAAGCGGCCGCCGTATTAAAGACAGCGTACCGCAGGAAACGCCCTTAAGGACGTTTCTAAAAAGAGCCGTTAAATCAGCAGGGGAAGTTGAAAGCCTTCATGCGTCGGGCCGGTATTCCTGAAGGGGTCAGGGGGAACCGGTGTTGCGGAATCCGATGTTTGGCTTATTAAAAGAAGAGGCCGGGCCAGATGGTGGAAATCCGGCAATGTCTGCCAGATGACGTAAGGCTGGGGCAGAGGTGCATGAGGAACGGGAACCGTCAGATCATTAATCTCCAGCTGCCGGTGTTCGCAGAGGTGCCCGGCCAGAGGGCTGGAAGAGCCGGTGCGGGGCACATCGTCCCCGTGGCATTCGCAGGGGGCGGCATCCTGATGGCAGGAACAGGAAAAAATGAAAATTTCTTCATGACACGGGCACACGGAAACCATACCCGTTCCGCCTACGACGACCAGCAGAAGGGTGAGCAGCATGATGCCGGTGCGCAATGCTCTAACCATGGTATGCCGCGAATCCTAGAAAGGAGCCGTGAAAGCGTCAAGAGCAAAAGTGGCGGATGTCTGAACCCTGAAGGAAAGGCCGTTATTTTTCCGCCGCTTTGCGGAGCAGGTCCACGGTGTGTTCAAAAGCCACGCCGCGGACATCAATGATCCGGGAGTTTTCCGCGATTGCTCCGGTGATTTCCTCCCGGAATTTTCCGGACTGTTCTTCCGTGAGCAGGTTTTTGGAACTCAGGGAGCGCGTGATGAGCTGGAGGACGTACCCTGTTTCCACGAAAGACTGGCGTCCCACGGCTTTTTTCATGGCTTCCATGAATTCCGGGGCGTGTTCGGGCGGCAGGCCGGCCACGGCCTTTTCATAAGCGCGGATGAAGGAATCCACCGGGGCTTTGGAAACTTCCGTCTTAGTGAGGTCAAAGCTGGATTGATAAGCGAGAGCTCCTTCTTCCGCCAGTTGAAGGGCGTTTTTCCCGAATTTGTTGACGGCAGTCATATCCGCTCCTTTTTCCAGCAGCAGGGCCGCCACCTGGAAATTACCGCGCATGGCTGCCAGCATGAGGGGCGTAAAGCCGTTGCCCTCCCGGTTGTTGATGTCTGCTTTCCTTTCAATCAGCATGTCGGACAGGCGGTCCAGCCCGCTCCAGGAAGCCCAGTGCAGCGCGGTCCACCCGTCCTTGTCCTTTCGGTCGATTTCCACGCGGGGGTCTTCCAGAAGCCGGTCCAGATAGGGGGCCCGAGTGGCTTCCAGCTTCAGCGTGGTCTCAATGTTGTTGTAGTTGGCGTAGCATACCCACATGACAGGAGTTCTGCCATGGGGATCCGTCATGTTGACAAAAGCCTTTCCTTCTGCCGCAGCCAGTTCTTCCCCTTCCTTCAGGGTTTGTTCGAATTCCTTCATCCCCTTGACTCGGGCTTCCTTCTCCTCCTGTTCGGAGGAAGCGTTGACTTCTTTGGCCTCCGCTTTCTTCATTACGGTGATAAGGTCCAGGGCCGGGTTGGGATCTCCGGAGAAAGATTTGGAGACCAACAGGCTGAGACCGCCGAGGAGGGAGCTGAAAGCTACCAGGATGAGGGAATCCACAATGATGTTGCGCGTGTGCTGGTTCATGGTCTCGTAAGTTCAGGAGTTGGCTTCCGTAAATTCTTCCGCCGTCAGGGCGGGATCCGTTTCCGCTTCAATGGCGCTGATGGGTGGCGATGCCGCGTCTTCCTCGGGATGGTCCGAGGTGATGGTCCTGCGGGTCATGATAATGGCGATGGGGCTGATTACGGCCATGGCCAGGTAAATGGTCCACATGAATTCCGGGGAGTCCCAGAAGCCGATGTGCCCGGTATCCATCTTGGCGCAGATGCCGTCATAGCAGAGGTAGGCGACGAGCAGGCCGCCGATGATGCCATTGATGGGTTTGGCGATGAACATGGGAAGCGCCGCCAGAGACATGTAGGAGGCCACTTTGTCTTTCGGAGCTACCCGCGCCACATATTCGGAGAAGCGGGGGGAGAAGAGCAGTTCCCCGAATGCGAATACCAGGATCTGCGCCACAATGGCTACCAGATACGCCTGAGAGCGCGTTTCAATGCCGGGCACCAGGTAGTACCATTCAATGGGAATGGCCATGAAAACGAGAGAGAAAGCGGAGATGGACATGCCCGCAATCATGAGGCCAACGGTAGAGAAGCGGCCCAGCACCGGAATGAGCAGGATGAGGCCGGAGACGATGATGGCCGGGTTGACGGCATTGATGGAGCCTATGGCAAAGTCGTCATATAGCGTACGCACGTAGTATTTGGGCATCACCAGGAATTGCAGCGTGAAAACGATGCGCACGCCCATGGTCAGCACAAGGAAGAGGATAAGTTTGCGGAAGGCGGATTCCTTCCACACCTCCATGAAGAGCTGGAGAGGTCTGCGGAGGGGGGCATTGATGTTCGCCTCCCGTTCGCTGGGTTCCGAGTAGTTGTCTTCATTAATAAAACGGGTGGTGATGCAGCCCAGCAGCACCATCAGCGTTCCGAAGTTGATAATCCAGTATCCGCCGTCCACGGCGCCGAAGTGCTTGCGGAAAAATTCAATCAGGAACACGTTCGCGATGACGGCGGAAATGTTCATCAGCAGGTAGTAGATATTGAAGCCCGTGGAACGCGCTTTCAGCGGAGTGAAGCGCCGGATGGAAGTCTGGATGACGGGGGACATGAACGCCGTGCCGAAGGACATAATCAGAATGCCCGTCATGACGGCCAGCCTTCCGGAGTCCACGGTTGGGCTGAGGTCCGGACCGAAGCCCATGATAAGGCGCCCGGCAATGAGGATGATGAAGCCGATTAGGTAAGTGCGCCGTATGCCGATGATGTCGCAGATGGAACCCACCGCGAAGACGAAGGCGGAGATGAAAAGGGTGTACAGGCCTACCCAGAGGGCGGCGTCCGCATCGTTGAAGCTGCAATAGTCCGTCAGGTAGAGAACGAATACCGTAATCATGGAAAAATAGGCCATTCCGTCGAAGAACTGGACGACGTTGGTAAGCCAGAAATCCTTGGATACGGTTTTCAGGATCTTGAATTCCGAAAAATATTTGAGGATGGGGTTTGCGGACTCATTCATGGAGAGATGGAAACGGTAAGGAAAAGTTGACGACGATGAAAGAGTGGGTTACACGCATCCCCGTTTCAAGATTTTTTTCTCCCAAAGGCCGGTTTGACCGGAAAAATGCGCTTCATCGCCGGGGAAACCGCTATCTGGGCAGAATGCGTCGGAAGCCTGCCACGTGGCACCATGACAACGCTTTCAGGCATTGTTCCACAGCCATGGCGTCCGAAGGCAGCACGGGCCACAGCCCGGCTTCCTTCAGCCCTGATTTGGCTATTTCCGCCGCTTTCCATTCGCGGAACTGGGAGGGAAGGGCGGAGAAAGTGAAAAAGGCCCAGCAGGCCAGCCCGATGGCCAGCGCGATCTGGAATTTCAACAGTCCGGCCGTCAGCATTCCCAGCAGGATAAGAGCTGTGAAAAAAGGAATCATCGTGGCGCGCGCAGAGGCGGTTTTGCGGGCTTTTGCCGCCTCCGGGTCTTCCCGGACCAGGCTGCTCATGGCCCAGGTATGGGCTACGCAGGCCAGCCGGCCTGCGGTCACCTTGCCTTCCCATGACGGAGGAAGGCTGATGAATCCGTTTTCATCCACTCCGGGAAACCGGGCTTTCTCCAGTTTCCGCTGGCGTTTTTCCGCACCGTCCAGGCGGTGGATTAATCCCGCCGGGCCGGGGAAGCCGGGCAGTTCCCGGGATTCGTAGGTGCGCAGGGGAATGATGCCTTTGGTGAAACGCAGCGCGGCAATGACACCGAGCACGACCACGGAAAGGAAAATCACTACTGCGAATAGCATAGACGGTTTTTTCTCATATGCCCGTGTGTCCGTCAATCTCTCCGGCTGGCATGAAGCCGTCCTTCCCGGCCAGCAGCCGGGTACGGGTGCGGACATCGTTTTTTCCTTCTTTTCCCGCCCGGAACGCTTGGAAAACGGAGGGATGGAGCTTATGTCGGAATGATCTGCAGTTCCGGGTGTTCCTCTGGGCGGGCACAACATTCCGACATGGATTTTCTTCATGTCGGAGGCGCTGGATTTGGGTTGATTTTCCGGCGTTTTTCATGTAATGGCTGACCGCAATGGTCCATATTCGGGAATGCATGAGGAGGTGGCTGCCGTTTGTCATAATGGCGGCCTCCCTGGGTGTGTCTCCCGCCCAGGATGTAGCGAGCCCCGATGCCGCGGATCTGGATTTGGACCTGGTCAAACTGAAAAGTGGCCCCAAGGGCAGACAGAGGGAAGCCATGAGGAAGGTCCTCCTGCTTGTGCATCTGAAGCAAAAGGAAACGTGGCTGGCGGAATCCACGGGGGATGAGGCCGTGCATCTGGCGGCGGAGATTTCCTTCCGCCGGTATTTGGCTTCAGTGGATATGGGCGGATGCCCGGGGGAATTCAAGTGCGCTTTCCTGCGGTATGCAAAGCTCCTGAATTCCTTTGAAGAAAAAGATTTGAACAGTGTCGCGGATTTTCCTGCGGTCCCTCTGCAGGCTGCCGGAAGAGAGCTGTTCCGGGTGCTACTTACTTACCGTCTGGAGCCGGAGCATCTGCTGGAGGAAATGAAAGCGCTGGTGGATGAGGAAATTGAGGGTAAGGAGGAGCTGTCTGCAGGACAGATGATGGATATTGTCCGGGGAATGCGGGAAGCCCTGCAATCCGGAAGCCGCCCCTTTCCGGCGGAAAGGCCTCCGGAAGACAGGGTTTCCGGGATGTAGCGGCTTTTCATGGATGGCATGCCGGTACCGTGAGGAATCTTGTGGAGGCATGCCGGAAAGTCCGCTCCGGCTATTCCGGAAGGAAAATGGATTAAGACGGCTGTACGTCACGGTTTCCAGGCGGCGGCCATCAGAGTCTGGAAATGGGGCGGGTCCGGCTCCCTGTCCACAATATCCGTGTGGATGTTCCGGAATCCCGCTTCCTTCAGCATGCTTTCCAGGGCGGCGGGCGTGAAGCCCAGCCAGCGGTCCGCGTAAAGTTCACGGGCTTCCTCCTGTCCATGCTGGAGCAGATCCAGCACCACCAGGCAACCGCCGGATTTCAGGATATCCCACGCAGCTTCCAGCGCTCTGGACGGCTTTTGCGCATGGTGCAGGGCCTGGCTGAGCAGGGCCAGATCCACCGTGTCGGGTTTAATGGGCGGCGCTTCGATATCGCCCAGGCGGTATTCCAGATTGTCCAGCCCGTGTTTGCGCG
>OJMK01002574.1_pt1 | contig 12138 bp, 7 predicted proteins | sample 1597201 | NCBI WGS metagenome assembly OJMK01 (sample SAMEA2452125, study PRJEB22498) | human gut metagenome | reverse complement strand
AACAGAAAAGACAGGCTCCACTCTTTACGAAGAACCTGTCAATGAATAACTATTTCTTTATAAACATGATATTCATATCAACGTTTGTTGAGATACCAACTCAGGATAGGCATCACCCATCGTATCAATGAGCGTAGGTATCAACGTATAAATAAACGCCTGATGTTGTCCTAAAAAAGTATATCCATACCGAACAGCACGACGTAATATACGACGTATTACATATCCAGCCTTTGCATTTGACGGTAACTGTCCATCTGTAATAGAAAATGCAATAGTTCGAACATGGTCAGCAATAACACGCATTGCAATATCAGCCTGTCCGTTTTCTCCATATTTCTTTCCGCATAACTTTCCAATTGCACCAATTATAGGCTGAAATACATCGGTGTCATAATTTGATCTTTTCCCTTGTAAAGCCATACATAAACGTTCAAATCCCATACCTGTATCTATCACTTTAGCGGGTAGTGGCTCTAACGTTCCGTCTGCTTTACGGTTATACTGCATAAACACAAGATTCCAAATTTCAATTACCTGAGGATGCCCTGCATTCACTAATTTCAGTCCATCAATTTCTGCTCTTTCTTCTTCACTTCTCAAATCAATATGGACTTCCGAACAAGGACCACAAGGACCAGTATCTCCCATCTCCCAGAAATTATCATGCCGATTTCCATTTATAATATGTTCTTTCGGTAAATGCTTTTCCCAAAATGCTGCAGCATCATTATCTCGTTCAAGACCTTCAGGTACATATCCTTCAAAAACAGTCGCATACAACCGTTCTGGATTCAACTTCAATACATCTACCAGATATTCCCAAGCCCAATCGATAGCCTCTTGTTTAAAATAGTCACCAAAAGACCAGTTACCTAGCATCTCAAACATCGTATGATGGTATGTATCTAAACCTACTTCTTCCAAATCATTGTGTTTTCCACTTACTCGTAAACATTTTTGAGAATCTGCTACCCGTTTATAACGCGCTGGCACATTTCCCAGTATAATGTCTTTAAACTGATTCATCCCAGCATTAGTAAACATTAATGTAGGATCATCTTTAATAACCATAGGTGCAGAAGGAACAATTTGATGTCCTTTCGATCTGAAAAAGTCTTTGAACGATTCTCGGATTTCTTTAGCTGTAAGCATATCTGTTCGTTTAATAATTACAATTGAAAAATTTTTCTAATACTAATATTTAGTCATTCCTGTATATTAATATTCTGAAAAACAGTTTGCAAAAATAGTCTAAAATATTATTTTTGTGGCTATCGTTGCATAAAAATTTTCTAATCGGTATACGATATTTGTCATTTATTCCAAGTTAAAGTCCCCAATTTAGGAACATACTGAAAATGAAACGAAAAATTTTTTACATATATAATCCGAATACACTTTCCTATGAAAGAGTTTACCCTTCTTTTCGAAAAAAAATATTCACCGTATTACGACATTTAATAATAGGAATTATTATTGGATTTTTGATTTTTACTATATTCAACTATTTTATAGATTCTCCACAAGAACGGTTACTAAAACAAGAAAATCAAACAATAAAAGCTCAATATAAATTACTTTCTCGTCGATTGGATGAAGCCCTAAAGGTAATGTCCGATATACAACAACGCGATGACAATTTATATCGTGTCATATTACAAGCCGAACCTATAAATGCCGCCGTTCGAAATGCCGGATTAAATAATGAAGCTCAGTACAAGGAATTAATGAAACTAAGTGACGCAGAACTAATTGTATCTACTACTCGCAAAGTCGACCTATTAACTCGCCAACTATATGTTCAAAGTAATTCTATCGATGAATTAGTAAAACTAGGGCAGCAACAAGAAGATCGTCTAAAAAGTATACCTGCAATACAACCTATCTCAAACAAAGACTTAAAAAAAACTGCATCTGGATACGGGCTACGCATCGACCCTATTTATAATACACGTAAATTTCATGCAGGAATGGATTTTGCTTCAGATATAGGGACTCCTGTATATGCTACTGGGAATGGAACAATCATAGAAACCGGATGGAAACAAGGTTACGGAAACACGATACTCATTGACCACGGATACGATTACAAAACTCGATATGCCCATCTAAGTGCAATCAAAGTAAAAAATGGTCAAAAAGATATCTTTTTGTTATGCCTTGTAAATGAGTGGGTTGTAACTCATAATAGATTGGAATGGCAAAGAAATGATATATCCCCTCCTCCTATGGATTCCAATTTGCTTTTGTGGAAGAGGTCGCTTGTACTATAAAGTGTGAAGAGAATAATATAAATGATTCAGTTGTTATGTACGCTAATTTTCGGCTTTACGAGGTCTTTTTTGTTTTTTTTGTATTAGGGTCAATGATTTTTTTTTTGAATTGTCCGGGTATTATCATTTTTTTTAATCTCTTTTTTATTGTATCTTTTTGATAAATAGATGTTTATTGGAAAAAGTGTTAGTTGTGATTTGTCCGGGTTATATATTTGGAATTTTTATTTAAAACTCTTTATCTTTATAAAAAATAAATGCATATGAAGTTATTATTGTTCTTTTTGCTACTCTTTGCTCCTTCCCAGATGTCGGCGCAGTTCTTTTTGAGGTGTGCCTCGAATTCTCCTCGGGAAGGAGATTGTATTATTAAACAACAGGTGAAATGTAAATCTCCAGGACCTAAGGGGGAAAATGTTATATGGGATTTTAGTGAACAAGATCTTGTGAATGAGAACTATAAATTAAAATATATTACTCCTAAAACACTTTCTGATTCTATTGTCGGTATAGAGCATCGTACGATGTACTATTATCAATCAATTACAGATTCTCTTTTATTATTGGGATATGAAAATCCAACGACTTGGATACGTTATCGTGAACCGGAGACTTTGCTTATTTTTCCTTTTTCATATGGACACTCTTTTACTGATTATTTCGATGGAATGGGCAACTATTGCAATCGCTTAGGAATACATATACAAGGAAAATCTATTGTAACTGCTGATGCGACAGGGGGCATGATTCTTCCTGATGGGGATACTTTGCGTAATGTTTTACGAATATATACAATTAAGAAAGTGGTGGAAAAAACAAAATTTGTTTCAGAAAAAAGCAAGAATGATACCATCCCTTTTGTTCTCTGTCATGATAGCATAGATTTTCATTTGGCAAATGATTCTGATTGTTTAGAGATAAGTACTTGGCGTTGGTATGCTGACGGCTATCGTTATCCAGTGTTTGAAACGATAAAAAGTATGGCTTATAGATCTGGTAAATGTTATGAACATTTTACGACGTCATTTTATTATCCACCTTATGGACAATCTTATGATTTGAATGATGATCTTGAAAATCAATTACGGCGAGAACGTGTTGATGAAGAAGGAATCAACCGTTTATGGGGAACTGTTGAAAGAGGGAAAGGGAGAAGATATGAAGATGAACATGTGATTTATAGCTTTTATATGGATGAAACGGGTAATCTACAATTGAACTACTTTCTCGAGGAAGATGCGAAAGTTGAAGTAATGCTGTATGACTTTCAAGGACGACAATTATTGAGATCGAATATAGGATTGTTACAGAAGGGAAGTTATCAGGATCGGTTGTCATTTAATATTTATCCTTCTGGTGAATATTTGTTGCAAATATTGGTTAATGGAAAGATGTATGGAGAGAAAATATTGAAACCTTAATAAAATAATACAATTGAGACATGAAACTACTATTAAATGATAAAGTTACAACTTACTTGAAGATTAGCATGCTATTCATTTCTATTCTAAATTGGGAATACTTAAAAGGAGAAAATACGTCTGTAGTACAGGTTGTTCCTGTATCGCCGACTGCTGCTTCTTTAGGACAGTTTGGTTATATTCCAGTTGGGCACTATACTGGTACGGCGGATATTTCGGTTCCTTTGTATGAGATAGCACTTGATGGAAAGAAGTTTCCTATAAATATTGCTTATCATGCATCTGGAATAAAGGTGGCACAAGAGTCCGGTTGTATTGGTTTGGGGTGGGCACTACAAGGATATGGAGCTATAACGAAGCAAGTTCGTGGTTTTGATGATTTTGAGTCATTCCCTAAAGGCTATTATTGGAATACAAATTTACCAATACCAACAGAAGATAATGGATATGATTACCAAAATGGATCAGTTAGTGAATGTAAGGATTATTCGATTTATAGTCAAAGAGACGGAGAGCCCGACTTATTTCATTTTAATTTTGGAAATTATAGTGGTACTATGTTTTTTCAATGCAATGGGGTTGGGAATAACTTAGCTAATAGAGCCTATCCGTTATTGACAAAAGTGAAAGATAATCTTAAGGTGGAATATAATATTGAAAGTAAAAGTTGGGAAATAGTAGATGGAGATGGATATATTTATTATTTTAATACATATGAAATGACAGAGTCTTATCAGTTTTCAACTACTAGTAATTCAAAATTGTCTAATACTATTCGTGGGTGGATAATGCATGACTCTAGAGGAATACAACCAGATGTTATTACTACATGGTATTTGGATTCTATTGTATCTCCTCAGAAGAATAAAATAACATTTGAATATGGAGAAGATTATATTTACACTCAAAAACAAAGACAGGAAACTATTTACCATTTAGTGGATGCAGTTCCTGCTCGGTTTGCTAGTGGTATGATTCATGATTTAGAAAATTATGTATATTCATTTTCTAAAATAAATCAGAAAGTATTAAAGAAAATAGTTACAGACTTGTTGACAATAGAGATTATTACTGATAACAGGTTGGATATTGAATCAGTACAGACTACGAAGCTCCCTCAAAAAGTATCAGAAATAAAAATAAAGGATAATTCTGGTTTGGTTGTAAAAAATATAATTTTTGACTATGAATATGTAGGTCTTGTGTCGAACTATTGTAGCTGCCGCCTTTTCTTGAAACGTGTGACAGATAAAGCTGGGGAAGAACGACACGTGTATGAGTTTACATATGATAGAGCTTCTAAGCTTCCGAATAAAGATTCAAATGCCATTGATGATTGGGGATATTATAATGGTAAGACTATTTCGGATAGACGTTGGGGTACCGAACAGCAGCAAGGAGGGGAATCTAATATTACTTATGTGCCTGCTTATCGTTTGAAGACAATGAGCCCTTTGTCGGGATATACTTATGATTTGAGTTATTTAGGAAGAAGTCGTGAGGTTGTTAATGAATATGTTACATGCGGAATGTTGTCTTCAATGAAATATCCGACAGGATTAATTACGAATTTTGAATACGAACCTCACGCTATTCAAAATGGAAGTAATAGTACTCTTCAAAAAGAACAAGTGGTATTAGGAGTTGCTTATTATCAAAACTTTCTTTGGGATGAAGATGAAGATGAGAATATGTATGAGAATTCTAAAATGGCTGCTTTTACATTGACAAAAGAAACTGAAATTACATTGCAATGGAGAGTTCTTACTTATGATGAAGAGCCTAAAAAAGATGAGGATGGAGAAGTTTCTTTTTATAGATGTGCATTTTTAAAAAATGAATCGGGGAAAATTTTGAAAGAGATAAGTGTTGTTGAAAGAGAAATGGGACGATTTATTTTGCAAAAACTTGTACTTCCCGCAGGAAAGTATACTGTAAATGTTGCAACTCAGAATATTATAACTCCCGGAAATTATGGTATGTCGTTAAGTGTCAGTATGGAGGTTGTGAAAAATATAGATACAAATGTTGTGTCTAAAGGTGGAGGTGTTAGGGTGAAAAGAATCTATAGTACGTTTGAGGGAAAAATAATTTCTGACTTAAAATATGGCTATATGAAAAAAGGGAAAAGTACAGGATTGTTGATGAATAGTCCGGTTTTTACTTATCCCTTTACAACAAGAAATTTGACCTTAAGGGGAGTGTATGATATTGGAGGAGTTAGGGTTGATGTGATAGATGTGACCGGATTTTATGTTTGTGGTATGTCTTATCCATATACTCCTTTTAGTTTTTCTGCTATGGGAGCTTCTGTGGGATATAGTACGGTTACTGTTCGCGAGAATTTTTGTACAGGGTATGAAGAATATTCTTATTATAATGTACCGGATAGAGCATTATCTTCGGATGAATCTTATATACCGGGATTTCCCACTACAGGGAGTTTGCGAAATGGGCAATTATTGTCGAAAATACTCTATGATGATGACGGGGGAAAGGTAGAGGAAACAAATTATATTTATACCGTAGATAGACAAGAAACGGTTAAAGGCTTTAAGGTGTATATTCCTTTAATATTCTCAACATTTTCGACAAGTGAATTTGACTATATATATGCCAGGTTTTATGATACGGTATCTGAGAGATGGAATTTGACACGAGAAATAACAACTACATATGACCCTAGTAATTATGGCAGTAATTATGGGACTCCATCAGTTCAGTTTTATAAAGATTATAAATATTTATCTTCCAATGATTTACCGTCTATGGTGTCCTATGGTAATAGTGATAAGAGTATTAGGCAGATACAATATAAATATTCAACCGATTATGCGGATCAGATGTCGCAAAAGATGAGGAACCGCAATCTTGTTAATAAACCTCTTGAAACAATTTATATGTGTGGCGGTTCTGTTACAAAAGCAGAAAAAACGAGTTATATAGATACTTTAGGGTTGATTCTACCTAAAATAGTGTATGCTTTAAAAGCATCCTCTCCGCTTTCGTTGTCTATGTATAGTTCATTCTATCGAAAAAAATATTCGATAGACCTATATAATAAACATGGTAAAATTGTACAGATGTCTGAAAAAGATAATATACCTGTAACATACTTGTGGGGATATAAAAGTATTTATCCGATAGCAGAGATCCGGAATGCTACTTATAATGAGGTGGCTATGCACCTTAGAAATATTGATTCATTTGAGAATTCTTTGTCTCCGATTATGACGTCTATAGAAAATCTACGCTCTTTACTAAAGAAATCGCTGATTACTACTTATACTTATAAAGTACCGTGGGGAATTCAAAAGACAGTATCTCCAACAGGGATGAATACTACCTATAACTATGATCTTTTTGGACGTCTGCAAACGATTTTGGATCATAATGGGAAAGTTGTTAAGCGTTTAAAATATAATTATAAACAATAAATTTTGTAGGTAAGTTAAATTTGAAGAAGTATGAAGTATTTATATATCTTTATTTTATCCTGTTTAACGTTGAATTTATACTCTCAAGACTCTTGTAAGAATTATATTCATTCTTACGTGATGTTGGATCAGGCAGCGAGTAAATGTATAGAAACGATTCAATATTTTGATGGTTTAGGGCGCTCTTTTATGACCGTTCAAAAAGGGGTAACTCCTTCTCGAAAAAACCTTTTGACTGAGCAATGGCGTGATGAAACAGGGCGTCTCGTAGAGGATCGTCTCCCTATAGTGACAACATCAGACCGCGTTTATTCATATAAAGAAGCTATGGCTACTTATAATGATGGAGTGTATTATACGGAATATGCTTACGACTATTCTCCATTGAAGCGCGTAATTAGTATAATGGGGCCTGGTGAAAATTTCTCAAGAGATTTGTCTACAGGATATTCCTCTAATAAAGCAACAGGGATACTTTTGTGTAAACTTTATAAAGTCACGTTTACAGGGGAACTTGTTTTAAATGGCAATTATGCAGAAAAGGAGTTGTTTGTTGTAAGAGAGAAAGACGAAGATCATAATGAGACTTATACCTTTAGGGATAAGCAAGATCGTAAAGTGTTAGTCCGTCAGATGTTAGGTGATATACCACATGATACCTATTTTGTGTACGATGCTTGTGATAATCTGATTTTTGTTCTTCCGCCAGCTTACCAAGACGAGCCTGATTTGGATTTATATGCTTATCAATATAAATATGACAACTGGGGCCATTGTATAGAGAAAAAAATTCCGGGATGTCAACCAATCAAATATGTGTATGATCAGGCAGATAATTTGATTTTTTCACAGGATGGTGTACAGAGAGAAAAATTAGAATGGACTTTTTATCTGTATGATAATTTTCATCGGTTAACTGTCAAAGGAATATGTGGAAATACTAACACTTCTTCGGTGAGTGAAAGGATAGTGGTATGCTCATTAAATAAAGATGATAGTGGTATTATTCCTGATGGATTGGAGAATACTGGTTATAGTTCTGACTTTGAGCTTGTTTCTCCAATAATTCATCAGGTTAATTATTATGATGACTATTCCTTTTTGTCATTGGTCGGTTTCCAGAATCGTGCTAAATTTCCTGCTCAAACTGTAGCGGCGAATGGCTTTTTAACAGGAAGTATATCTTCAGTACTCGATACTTCTGCCAAACTATATACTGCGGCTTATTATGATATAAAGGGCCGACCCATTCGGGTTACTCAAGATGATCATCTTGGTGGATATAAAATAACTGTTACTAATTATACTTTTACAGGTAAGCCTTCGCAGGTGGTCAATGCTCATTATCATACAAAAGAAACAGCTAAACTTGAAATATATAAATATACTTATGATCATGCAGATCGATTAGTAAAAACGACCCATCAATTAGGCCCTAATGCCCCTATTGTTGTGTTGTCTGAAAATACTTATGATGAATTGGGACGATTATCAACCAAAACTTATCATCAGAATGATTCGCTTAAAAGTACATATACTTATAATATTCGTAATTGGCTGACTGGTATTACTGGCTCAAAGTTTACTCAAAAATTGTTTTATAATGAACAAGATGAAGACAATACCCCTTGCTATAATGGGAATATTAGCCAGATGAATTGGTCTGTTACTTCGGAAGCTGGTCTTATACGCAATTATAATTTTCAATATGATGAATTGAATCGTCTAAAGAGAGCTATATATGGAGAAAGTAATGATGATCCTAACTATTGTCCTGATTATGGAGTTGATTATGTATATGATAAAATGGGTAATTTGACTCTCGTGAGACGTTATGGACTTTTAAATAAACCGGATGATTTTGATATGATTGATGATTTATTTATAGATTATAATGGGAATCAGTTAAAAGCAATAGACGATAATTCAGCGGGAGATCCTCTTTATGAGGGAGCTTTTAATTTTGTAGATGGTTCGTCTAAACCGCAGGAATATTTTTATGATGCAAATGGAAGTTTGGTTAAAGATTTAAATAAAGGAATTACTTCAATTAGATATAATAGTTTAAATTTGCCTTCGCAAGTAATTCTACATATGAGTGGATATATCGATTATCAATACAGTGCGGATGGTGTAAAACGCCGTAAAGAGTCTTATACGAAATTGGAACAGGTAGTCGATCCGATTCCGGGTTTTCAAATATCGAATAACTTAGCTTCTTCTTTAGCAATGCAACGGGATGTATCTAACCTTGTTTTAGATTCACGCGCACGCTATAAGGGATATACTTGTACCGATTATTGTGGTAATTTTATATATGAAGACGGGGAGTTAAGCAGAATCTTAACGGAAGACGGATATATAACATTGAATGGTAATGTGTCTACTTATCATTATTATTTACGTGATCATCAAGGAAATAATCGAGTTGTGGCAGATCAATATGGTACTGTAGAAGAGGTGAATCATTATTATCCTTACGGTGGTTTATTTGGAGAAGGAGTGGAAAAGAGTAAGCAGCCTTACAAATATGGCGGTAAGGAATTGGATAGGATGCATGGGCTAGATTGGTATGATTTCGGTGCGAGGCCTTATGATGGAGTCGTCGGAGGATTTTTAACAATAGATCCTTTTTGTGAGAAATATTATTCGATAAGTCCGTATGCATACTGTGCGAATAATCCTATCAGATTCATTGACCCTGATGGGAGAGAACCGAGAATTTATGTGGAAACACAAGGTTTTGGACACGTATTTGTAACAACAGGAACAGGTAATAACACTACTGTTTATACTTATGGCAGATATGGTGAATTAGGTAAAAATAAAAGTTCCGCAAGAAGTACAACGCCAACAGGAGAAGGAGTTCTTATAAAATTGACTGGCGATGAAGCAAAATCATTTATTCAAGACCAAATAACAAACAAAGGAGCTGTCGCTTTTGAGTTTACCAAAGGGTCTGATGAAGCAGTGTCAAAGCATTTTGATGGCAAATTTGATAGTTCTAATAAAACTCCAGCAAAAGGTGATTATGTTGGTAAAGAAAATGCGAAAGTGATTGATACATATAATGTACTTACTAATAATTGTGTTACTACTTCTGTGGAAGGTGTACAAAGTGGGTCAAAACAAGATTTAAAGCTTGGTAATTTGAAAGGTCCTATGGCGGTAAGAGATGTACTTAATGTACAGTCAGAACAAAGAGAAAGTAATGTGATAAAAATTCCTACTGAAGAAATCAAAAAGGAATTAAAGCTACCCAATGAATAACTTTGGTAATTATGAATACAATATTAAAAAAGATACTTCTTTCACTGTTTATAATAGTGTCGTTGGTGATAATCATTTACGGATTGTTGTTTATTATCAGTCAAATGGTCAATATGAAATACTATTTTGACCATTCTCTTCCAACTCCGATATACAGTAGCGAGAACACAATACCAATTTGCAAAAAAGAATTTTTCCAAGAATTGATTTTATTTGCTAAAATTATTGTTGGTTATGCTATATGTGGATTGGTTTTGTCAATCTTTGTCATAAGGAGAAAATAATTTTAGCAAGGTTTATGTTTTCGTAGTACGCCCCCCTTTTGCCCATAGTAATTTTCTGGGCTTGGTGTCGCTTTTTAGATAAATCAAAATGGTGTCGGAAATATCTCTTTTATGATTTAATAGGTTTATAAAATATTACAAAGATGGATTTAAAACAGTTACTAATTAGTTTCTCAGTACTTTGGGTTTCATATTCCGTATTTGCCCAAGATAATTATAACAAGGGATATATCATTACCCTTAAACAGGATACTGTGCAAGGGTTAATCAATTTGCGGACGGATAAGATAAATGCAGCTTGCTGCATGTTTAAGTCGGATATGGATGCATCTCCTGTTATTTATTACCCCGGTGATATCCAAGAATATCATTTTGTGAACGATGGAAAATTGTATGTTTCGCGTTCGGTTGAATTGAGTCATGGCAGTACTGTTCAACTATTTCTGGAGTGCTTATTTCAGGGTATGAAGAATTTGTATTACTATGAAAGCGAGGATAATAAAGAGTTTTATTTTATAGAAAGTCATGACAGGTTGGTGAAATTGGATGCACCTTTGATTGAAAATACACAGAGCGATGGGCGTACGTTTAAGAAAGAAGTGAATCGTTATATTCCGACATTACACTATGTCTTTCGGGATTGTTTCGGGATTCAGGATAAAATAGATCGTACCCCTTTTACGCATAAGGGAATGGTCGATCTGGTGAAAGCTTATCACGGTATGATGTGTAACAATGAAGAAGACTGTATCGAGTTTGTGGCAAAGGCGGACAAACCGAAAATTCATGTCGCTGTAACTCCGTATATCGGTTTGCAAAAATACACTTCGCACGATGATCTAAAAGAATATGGAAAACCTGTACTAACATACTTGGTGGGGGTTAATGCTGCTGTTTCTTGTCCCCGTTGGATAAGTTCGCTTAGTTTGGTTGTCGATTTGTCTGTGTCCAAGCTGTCGGCGAAGGATACAAGAAGGAAGAGCGACTATTCAAGTATATTGCTCTCCGGCAAGTTGGGTGGGGGATATACTTTTCCGAGGGGAGCAGTACGTCCTTTTATTGGAGCCGGTGCAGTGGTCTGTGGCTTTCTATCGGCTAAGTATAAAATAGGGAACACACGGTTGGAACCCTTTGGTGGAGCTTTTCCAGGATATTATGTAAATCTTGGTTTGCTGATTCCCGTTTCTAAAAAATGGCAACATGCTATCATGATTCGTGCGCAATTAGAAGGAACGAGGGATACTTTTGCACGGAACAGTGTCTTTACCGGATGGTCCGGTGTTTTGGGCTATTCATTCTGACAGGAATGAAATAAAAAAAGGAGCAAGTATGGAAATCTCTTCCTCTTGCTCCTAAATTAACACAACTAAAAATCTGCACTAAAAATTGCTCATGTAGAAATAGAAATCGATAAGTCGTCGGTTTAGGTTATATAATGCGATTATCTGAA
>OJMK01002570.1_pt1 | contig 12162 bp, 9 predicted proteins | sample 1597201 | NCBI WGS metagenome assembly OJMK01 (sample SAMEA2452125, study PRJEB22498) | human gut metagenome | reverse complement strand
AAGGGATCAAGCTTTCAAGAGATAAAAAGCATTATATTTTGATGGATGTCAGAGAGGAAGAACGGTACAAAGAAGGGCATTTAGAAAATGCGATCAGCTGTCCCTATGGAATCTTAAAAGAGTGTTATGAACAGATGGATGGGAAAAAGATCATTGTTTATTGTGATTTCGGCGGACAGAGTATGATGGCAGCCAGACACTTGAGGAAAGATGGATTTGAAGTTTATAATATCATCGGTGGTGTCTATTATTATATGAAAGAAAAAGAACAAAATAAGTCAGAGGCTTAGCATGTTACAAAAGTTGACAGTTGACGAAAAATAAGGAAAACGGTAGAATAGGAACAGAATAAAAATACAAAGGAGAATTGAGTGAAGACAGTTGAACTGATTGCACCATGCCATTTTGGGCTGGAAGCAGTATTAAAAAGAGAGATCCTAGACTTAGGATATGAAATTGTTAAAGTAGAAGACGGGCGAATAACATTTCGTACAGATTTAGATGGGATTGCCCGTGCGAATATATTTTTAAGAACAGCAGAAAGAATCTTATTAAAAATAGGTTCTTTTAAAGCATATACATTTGATGATCTGTTTGAAGGAACAAAGAAACTTCCATGGGAAGATTATATTCCAGAGAATGGACGTTTCTGGGTAAAGAAGGCATCAACAGCGAAGAGTAAATTGTTTAGCGCACCGGATATCCAGTCAATTGTCAAGAAGGCTATGGTTGATCGTATGAAGTCTAAATACAAAGTATCATGGTTTAATGAAGATGGAGATGATTATCCGGTCCGCGTATTTATTTTAAAGGATCAGGTGACGATTAGTTTAGATACAACAGGTATACCGCTTCATAAGAGAGGATACCGTAAGTTGGTCAGTGAAGCACCAATCCGTGAGACACTGGCAGCAGCTCTTCTTATGCTCACACCATGGCATAAGGATCGAATCTTAGTCGATCCATTCTGCGGAAGTGGAACATTTTTGATCGAAGCGGCAATGATGGGGATGAATATGGCACCAGGAATGAATCGTTCTTTTGAATCTGAACATTGGAATAATTTCCTGCCTAAGAAAGCATGGTATGATGCTATTGATGAGGCAAATGATCTGGTTGATCATGATGTAGAGATGGATCTTCAGGGATATGACAAAGATCCAAGAATGTTAAAGATCGCAAGACAGAATGCTCAGGATGCAGAAGTTGATCACTTGATTCATTTTCAGCAAAGAGAAGTCAAAGATTTACGACATCCAAAGCCATATGGATTTATCATTGCAAACCCTCCATATGGAGAACGACTGGAAGATCAGGAGACTCTCCCACAGCTATATACAGAGATGAAAGAAGCATTTGACCGCTTGGATACATGGTCTAAGTATGTCATCACTTCTTATGAGGATACAGAAAAATATCTTGGAAAACCAACAAAGAAACGTAAAGTTTACAATGGAATGATCCGAGGAGAGTTTTACCAGTACCTTGGACCGAAACCGCCAAGAAGGAGAAAATAATGAAACAGAGATTAATCTTTGCCACGGGCAACGAACATAAGATGAAAGAGATCAGAGAGATCCTTGATGAATCCAAATACGAGATCATTTCTATGAAAGAAGCAGGAGTAGACATTGACATTGTAGAAGATGGAAAAACATTTGAAGAAAATGCGTTGATCAAAGCAAAAGCAGTGATGGAAGTCACAGGACAGTTAACACTTGCAGATGATTCAGGATTAGAAATTGATGCACTAAATGGAGAACCTGGAATCTATTCTTCCAGATATCTTGGAGAAGATACTTCTTATGTGAAGAAAAACAGTGTGATCCTTGAAAGATTAAAAGATGTACCAGAAGAGAAGAGAAGCGCGAGATTCGTTTGTGCGGTCGCAGCTGCATTTCCAGATGGACAAACGAAGGTAATTCGTGGTACTATGGAAGGAATTATAGGATATGAGATCAAAGGAGAGAATGGATTTGGATATGATCCGATCTTCTATTTACCACAATATGGGAAGTATAGTGCCGAACTGAGCAGTGATGAGAAGAATGCGATCAGTCACAGAGGCGAAGCACTGAGACGTATACGAGAAGTTTTGTAAATAAAACAAGGAGAAAGTTTATGAGGATATTGGTGATCAGTGATTCCCATGGACGCAATGATGATATCGAGGGAGTTTTAAAACAGGTAGGCGACATCGATATGATGATCCATTGCGGAGATGTGGAACGTGGAGATTCATACATACGAGAAATAGCGGACTGCCCAGTAGTTATGGTCGCAGGCAACAATGATTACTACTTAGATCTGCCAAGCGAAGAAGAAGTGAGAATTGGTGATTATAAAGTATTAGTGACTCATGGACATGGCTATTATGTAAACTCAGGTGTGGATTATTTAAGAGAACATGCTTTGGAATATGGATATGATGTTGTAATGTATGGACATACTCATGTGCCATATATTGAGATTGGGGATGATGTAACGATCTTGAATCCAGGAAGTATATCTTATCCTCGTCAGCCAGGAAGGAAGCCAACATTTCTTATTATGGAGATTGACGAAGAAGGACAGGCACATTATGCCCATGGATATTACAAAGAACAGTTTGACGAATTAATGCTATAATATGAATGATGGAAGTATCGTAGGTGGTATTTCCATCTTTTTTCTGCGATAGGTTTGATTTGATAAGATAAGAAAGGGATGACAATGAAGAAAAAAGATATCATTGAAGGAAAGATCATAAAGACAGAGTTCCCAAATAAGGGAACATTTATCTGCGAAGATCAGAAAGTTACAGTCAAAGGTGTCATTGATGGGCAGACGATCAAAGGGCAGGTTACCAAAAAGAGAAAAAGTGGTTGTGTGGTAAGATTGTTAGATGTATTAGAGAAATCTCCATTAGAAGATGCAAAACCAGTCTGTCCACACTTTGGAATATGCGGTGGATGTTTTTATCAGACGGTATCTTATGAAAACCAGTTAAAGATCAAAGAGGGAATGGTACGTGATCTGTTAAAAGATTATGTCAATGATGATATATGGGAAGAAATCAAAGGAAGTCCTAAAGTGCATGGGTATCGCAATAAAATGGAATTCTCTTTTGGTGATGAGGTAAAAGACGGTCCATTAGCATTGGGAATGCACAAAAAGAACACATTCCATGATATTGTAAACATCACAGACTGCCAGATTGTAGACAATGATTACAATCTGATCGTAAAATGTGCATTAAATATCGCACAACAGATGGAGCTGCCATTCTATCATAAGATGCGTCATGAAGGATATTTCAGACATTTAGTTGTAAGAAGAGCAGAAAGTTCTGGAGATATTTTGGTAAATATTGTAACGACATCGCAGGTAGAAGCAGATCTTACCAAACTTCGAGATGCATTATTAGAATTACCATTGAGTGGAAAGATCATAGGGATTCTTCATACAACAAACGACAGCCTTGCAGATGTGGTACAGGCAGACAAAATAGATATTTTATATGGACAGGATTATTTCTATGAGGAAATTTTAGGATTAAAATTCAAGATTTCACCATTTTCATTCTTCCAGACAAACACATTAGGGGCAGAGGTACTTTATAAGACTGCCAGAGATTTTGTTGGGGAGACAAAAGATAAAGTGATCTTTGATCTGTATAGTGGAACTGGAACGATCGCGCAGATGTTAGCACCAGTTGCTAAGAAAGTTGTTGGAGTCGAGATCGTTGAGGAAGCGGTAGAGGCAGCGAAAGTCAACGCAGAATTAAATGGATTGGATAATTGTGAATTTATTGCAGGAGATGTATTAAAGGTTGTGGATGAATTAGAAGATAAGCCAGACTTTATCGTACTTGACCCTCCTAGAGATGGAATCCATCCAAAAGCGATTCAGAAGATTATTGATTTTGGGGTTGAACAGATGGTATATATCAGTTGTAAACCGACAAGTCTTGCGAGAGATCTGGAAGTGTTTGAGGCAGCAGGATATAAAGTTAAGCGAGCTACAGCGGTAGATCAGTTCCCGAATACGGTTCATATCGAGAGTATGGTGTTGATACAAAAGGACAATATCTAAAAATCCTTGAATTTAAGCGGTTTGTGAAGCATTTTAGTTTTAAGAAAATAAGTGAAAGTAAATCATCGGACAGATGATAAATTATAGGGATACTTTAATTACAAAGTATCTCTATTTTTTATACAAAATTTATAAAGAAGGAGAATTGAATACACGTTGTGATATGTTTTTGCGATATTCAGAAGGCGATATTCCTTTTGTCTTTTGAAAAACACGGCTAAAATACAGAGGATTGTCATAACCAATAATCTGTGCGATTTCATTGATATTATATTGTGTATTTTGAAGTAATGCCTCTGCATTATATATTCTTTTTTTTAGAATATACTGTTTTGGTGTAATCCCAGTGTATAATTTAAAATTACGGATAAACCAACTAGTACTAAAATGATTTTCTTTGGCATAATCATCAATATTAATTGGTTCATTATAATGTTCACAAAAGTAAGAGATTGCGTTATCTATTTCTTCGAAAGCATGTGAATTATCAGAATTGAGAGATGATGATTTAAAATGTCGCTGAAGTTTGATAAAAATCTGTCGTAAATATATTTCAAGCATTTCTTCATAACCATCTTGGCACATTTGCAATTCTTTTATCATAGAACAAAACAGATTTTGATATTCTGCACCGGATCCACAGTGAAAAACTTTTTTATTAGTAAGTCCATAAGAACGAAGCAGGTTCGTGACATTGTTTCCAGTAAAGTGAACCCAGTAAACTTCAGTTTGATCTTTTGCGTAATATTCGTATTTTTGTGGTTCTTTTGGACGATATAGAACCATATGACCAGCATGAACAATAGTTGCTTCATCATTGTTATCAAAATGAAAATGTGCTTTTCCAGCAGCAATATAGAGTAATTGAAAATCTAGTCTACCACGAGGTCGCCATGTGGGGAGTTTGGGACGTGTATATAATTTATAAGTTCCACACATAGTTATGACAAGAGGTTTGGATTTGTCTTTTCGGTCAATGGTTGAATTGTTTAGATATGCATTATTTGTATACATTATAGCTCCTTACATATAGAATGAATCGAAAATATGAAAGATCGATGCAAAAATTCACTTATATTTACTATATAATTTTACCATTTTACAACTATACTGTCTATTTTAATTTGAAATGATAAAAAATATCTCTATATTTATGTAAATTTGATAGAATTTCAATGAAAGTTCAAAAAAGTGTATGTTAAAAATAATAAAAAACAAAAAAATATATACATTTTTTTGTTGATAGTGTTGTTTTGTGTATGTTTTGAATAATTTATGAAATGGTCTTTGACAATAATTATATATATACTATGTATAAAGAAATTGAGAAAACATTATGGTAAATGAAAGGAGAAATTTTTACATGGAAGAGAGGAAATACCTAAAATGGTATAACAAAGTGGGTTATGGATCAGGCGATATTGCAGGAAATGTTGTATATGCATTTCTGACATCTTTTGTAATGATTTATTTGACAGACACCATAGGCTTAAATGCAGGTATTGTCGGTACATTAATTGCTGTATCGAAATTATTTGATGGTGTATCAGATATTTTCTTTGGTTCTATGATTGACAGAACAAAGAGCAAGATGGGAAAAGCCAGACCATGGATGTTTTATGGATTCTTTGGATGTGCTGTAACATTGTTTGGTGTATTTGCTATTCCAACCAGTCTGGGCAAGACTGCACAGTATGCATGGTTCTTTATTGCATACACATTATTAAACGCAGTATTCTACACAGCAAATAATATTGCTTATGCAGCATTGACATCGCTTGTAACAAAGAATGCGAAAGAGCGTGTTGAAATGGGTTCATTTAGATTTATGTTCTCATTTGGTACCAATCTTTTGATTCAGTCCATCACATTTGGACTTGTAGCATCATTTGGCGGTGGGGCAGCAGCATGGAGAATTGTAGCAATCATATACTGTATCGTTGGTATCATATCAAATACATTGTCATGCTTTTCGGTTAAGGAACTTTCTGATGCGGAGCTTAGAGATGGAAAAGAGGAAGAAGACAGTAAGCTTACATTGGTAGAAACATTTAAGCTACTTATATCTAATAAATATTTTGTCATGATTTGCGTTGTATATATTCTTCAGCAGTTAAGAGCAGCTATGCTTAGCGTTGGAACTTACTTTATGACGTATGTGCTTTTTAATCAGAAACTCTTCGGTGTATTCTCGTGGGCAATTAATATTCCATTGATTATAGCACTTGCTATCACACCTACATTGGTTGCAAAAGCAAGAGGAATGTACAAGCTTAATAAGTACAGCTATGTATTTGCTACAATCTGTCGTTTGGGAATTGTTGTAGCTGGATATTTAGGAAGCATTCCTCTTATGTTAGTGTTTACCGTATTAACATCTCTTGGTGAAGGACCTTGGCAAGGTGATGTTGGAGCAGTTATCGCAAACTGTTCAGAGCATACATATCTTAAGACTGGTAAGAGAATTGATGGGTCTATGTTTTCGTGTACATCTTTTGGTACAAAGCTTGGTGGTGGTATTGGTGTAGCACTTTCAGGATGGTTACTGGATGCAAGCGGATATGTTAATAATGCAGCTGTTCAGTCAGCAAGCTGTATCAGTATGATGAATGTTATGTACTTGTGGTTACCATTTGCGTTTGATTTGATTATCACAATCATTCTTTCATTCATGAATATTGAAGGTGCAAACGAACAGTTAAAAGAAAGTATGGAATAAAGAAATAGCCTCCAGAGTGAATATTTACTTTTGGGGCTAAATGTAAAATTAGAAAGCGAGGTATGAAAATGAACGCAGATATCAGATGGATTGATAATCCGGAAATATTCAGAGTGAATCAGATTGCAGCACATAGCGATCATGACTATTTCACAAATTATGAAGCGTTGAACAGCAATTCACACAACTTAATACAGTCATTAAATGGACAGTGGAAATTTTGTTTTAGCAGAAATGCGATGAGCAGACCGGCTGATTTTTATAAAGAGGATTATGATACATCATATTTTGATAAGATTATGGTTCCGGGTCATATTGAGCTTGCCGGTTATGATCAGATTCGTTATATCAATACCCTGTATCCTTGGGAAGGTAAGACCTACAGAAGGGGTGCTTACAGTATAGAGAGTGCAGGAGATGGAACAGGAATGTTCAGCGAAGCTGAGTATAATCCGGTTGGTTCTTATATTAAAAAATTTGACTTGGATAAGGAGCTTTGTGGTAAGAGAGTTAGACTGTTCTTTGAAGGTGTGGAGCAGGCGATGTATGTATGGTTGAACGGTGAATTTATAGGCTATGCAGAAGACAGCTTTACACCATCCGAATTTGATCTGACACCATATATCAGGGAAAAGGATAATGTGCTTGCAGTTGAGATTCACAAGATGTGCAGTGCAGCATTCTTAGAGGATCAGGATTTCTTCCGCTTCTTCGGTATCTTCCGAAATGTATCTCTTAGAGCACTTCCGGAAGCACATGTGGAGGATATGTGGTTGAATCCGGTGCTGAATGAGGATAATGTGAGCGGAACATTAAATACAAATATTCGTGTATCTGCTACAGAAAATCAGGATGTGTGTGCACGGATTATATTAAAAAATGTGGATGACCAGGTTATCTTAGAAAGAAATATTGAATTAGAAGATAAAGATGGAGACTTTGTTGGCAGCATATCAGACGATATCAAAGACATTAAAAAGTGGGATAATCATACGCCATATCTTTACAAGGCTTACATCGAATTATTAAAAGCAGATGGAGAAATCATAGAAGTTGTTCCGTACAGAATTGGATTTAGAAGAATTGAAATCAAGAACAAGGTAATGCTTTTAAATGGAGAACGACTGATTATCAATGGTGTTAACAGACATGAGTGGAATCCAAAAACCGGAAGATGCATCGGCTTGGAGGATATGGTTTCTGATATAAACTGTATGACAAGAAACAACATCAATGCAGTAAGAACCTGCCATTATCCGGATCAAATTCCGTGGTATTACATGTGTGATGATGCTGGAATCTATGTGATGGCGGAGACAAACTTAGAGAGTCATGGCTCATGGCAGAAGCTTGGTGCGGTTGAGCCGTCAGTCAATATCCCAGGATCCATTTCACAGTGGAGAGAGGTTGTAGTAGATAGAGCCAGAACAAATTATGAGACGTTTAAGAATCATACATCTATTCTTTTCTGGTCACTTGGAAATGAATCCTATGCAGGTGATGATATTAAGGCTATGAATACTTACTTTAAGGAGAGACAGGATGGAAGACTAGTTCATTATGAAGGCTCCTTCTATACAAGACAGTATGAGGATACCATATCTGATGTAGAAAGTCGTATGTATGCAAAGCCTTATGAGATAAGGGAATATCTGAGTAACCATCCGAAGAAGCCATATCTTCTTTGCGAGTATATGCATGATATGGGAAACTCCTTAGGAGGATTTGATTCTTATATTAAACTGATTGATGAATTTGAAATGTATCAGGGTGGATTTATATGGGATTTTATTGATCAAGCAATTTTAGTAAAAGATCATGTAACAGGAAAAGAAGTTCTACGCTATGGAGGAGACTTTGATGACAGGCCATCAGACTACGAATTCTCAGGAAATGGAATCGTATTTGCTGATCGAAAAGAAAAACCAGCAATGCAGGAAGTGAGGTATTACTATGGCTTATACAGATAAAAGCAAATTGAGAGTTGTATATGGTGATTATACACTTGGTGTACATGGCAAAGAATTTAATTATATATTTTCTTATGCACAAGGTGGATTAGAATCTATAGTAAAAAATGGATATGAATGGTTATATCGCTGTCCAAAGCCTACTTTTTGGAGAGCCTTGACAGATAATGATCGAGGAAGTAAATTTCATATTAAGAGTGGAAGCTGGCTTTCAGCCGATATGTTTATCGATTGTAAAGATGTTCAGGTTTTTATGGATGGTGAAGTACAAAAAATATATGCACCAGATAATAATAGTTATGAAGGAGATGTTTCAGCTGATGAGATCAGGGTTCAATATACTTATGAAACAATCAATACTCCTTCTACAACGGTTGTTGTAACATATACGGTAGATATTACAGGAAAAATTCAGGTGAATGTGCATTATAATGGTGTTAAAGGATTACCTGAATTCCCAGTCTTTGGTATGAGGTTTGTTATGCCAACGTTGGCAGATAAATATTTATATAAAGGATTATCAGGAGAAACTTATCCAGATAGAAAAGCAGGAGCAATAGAAGGAGTCTATGAAGTTTCTGATTTGAGCCTAACACCATATCTTGTTCCACAGGAATGTGGTATGAGAATGGATACAGAATGGGTAGATATTGTAAGACATATGAGTCTCGATAATAGCAGGACAGATTATTCATCTCAAACACTTCGTATTGAGAAAAAAGATGAGCCATTTGCTTTTTCATGCTTACCTTATACAGCATCTGAAATTGAAAATGCATTGCATCATGAAGAATTGCCACCAGCAAGAAGAACGATTCTTTGTATTTATGGAGCGGTTCGAGGTGTTGGAGGCATTGACAGTTGGGGCAGCAATGTAGAAGATGAATATTGTATCAGTGCAGAAGAAGATATAGATTATTCATTTACTATCTGTTAAGCAAAGTAGGGACACATATAGTTGCAAAAAAATCAATATAATAAAGATAAAATTTGTTTAATACGCATATTTTGTCTTTTTATATATAAACAACTCAAATATTTTTATTATGCCTTGAACATTTTGTTCAGGGCATTTTTAATGAAGACGATAGATAACCGAAAAAAATGATTAAAAGAAATTTTTAACCTGAATCATTAATATATCATAATTTTTTATTTGCAATAGTAATTTCTGGGGGGGGATAGTTTGCAAAACCAACTTCCAGAATATCAATGAAATATAAAAAGGTATTTCAATATATGAAAGGACAGGATTAAATGAACTATGAATGAAGCTTGTCAGGTAGAAAATAATGTTATAGTTTTTCGTTGCAAAAAATTTGTGCTAAAATATATATCAGAAAGAAAAATGGAGGACAATAATATGATTTCATTTGCAAGTGACTATATCGCAGGGGCACACCCGGTAATTATGCAAAGATTACTAGAAACAAACATGGAAAACATGAGTGGATATGGAACGGACCAATATTGTGCACAGGCAAAAGAAAAGATCAAACAGGCATTTCAATGTCCAGATGGAGAAGTCTTTTTCTTAGTCGGAGGCACACAGACAAATCAGGTGATCATCAGTACAATGCTTGCTCCGTACGAAGGTGTGATCGCAGCTAAAACAGGACATGTCAGTGTGCATGAAGCAGGTGCGATTGAATATAGTGGACATAAAGTGATCGAATTAGAAGAAAAGGACGGAAAATTAGCAGCAGAAGATATTAAGAAATGTATCGAAGATTTTTATTCAGACGATAATCACGAACATATGGTATATCCTGGAATGGTTTATATCTCATTTCCTACAGAATATGGAACATTGTATTCGAAACAGGAACTAACAGAGATCTCAAATGTCTGCAGAAACTATGAAATTCCATTATTCATTGATGGGGCGAGATTAGGTTACGGAATTGAAAGTAAAGAAAATGATCTGAGACCAGAAGAAATTGCAGAACTATGTGATGTATTTTATATTGGGGGAACCAAAGTAGGAGCATTATGTGGAGAAGCAGTCGTATTTCCACATCATAATACACCAAAACATTTTATGACACAGATTAAGCAAAGAGGCGCATTATTAGCTAAAGGAAGATTGCTGGGAATCCAGTTTGATACCCTGTTTACAGACAATCTTTATTTTGAAATCAGTAAACATGCGATTGAGATGGCAGAGAAATTAAAAGAAGTCTTCCATAAGAAAGGATATACATTCTTTTTAGAGTCTCCAACGAATCAGCAGTTTATCATCCTTGAGAATGAGAAGATGAAAGAACTGAGCGAGAATGTAGAATTTGGTTTCTGGGAGAAATACGATGATAACCATACGGTTGTGAGATTTGCAACAAGCTGGTCAACGGATGAAAGTTCGATCGATCAGCTGGAAGAATATCTGTAATAAATTTTATTATAGAAGAAATGCAGTTTTGTATGTAGGAGATGCAGAACTGCATTTTTGTTTTATAGGAGAATTTTATGAACGAAAAGTAAAAAAAGTTGATGGATAAATATAGAAATGATATAATGAAAATATAGTAGGTTAAAACAATAAAGGCAAGATAGGAAAGGAAAGTTAACTATGAAGAAATTTTTATCTATGACAGTGTTACTTCTGATCATCGTACTTGCAGGATGTCAGAAGGATCAGACAACAAAGTCAAAGCAGAAGACGAATACAAATGATGCAAAAGTTGTAAAAACAGAGAAACTAGAGACAATGAGCTACGAGGATTTTTACGAGAATCTAAAAGAGGAAGAATGGAACGACTTGGATATCATACAAGTTGCTGATCAGAAAATTACAGCTGTGATAGGTAATTACTTTCTTGTGCTGAATGAGAACAAGAAGAATCATACATATAAGATCAATAAGATCATAGATTTGCATCCATATGGAATGAATTATTATTATAAGGAAGAATCAACAATGTTTTATCCATCCAAAGATGGAGAAAAATATCTGATTTATAATGAATGCAGATATTTTTCAAAAGATCAAACAATCAATGCTAAAGATGATAAAGAACTTAAGAGTATAGTCATTGATTTAAAGAAAGATGAGGTAACATACCGAAAGGGAAATCATTTGGAAAATTTGAAGAAGAAGGAAGGCGTATCCGAAAATAATTATCCAAAGATAGCAAAATTTTCAAAGGATATGAAGCAGTATGCAAAAAAGAAAAAATATGAGCTGATGACAAACTTCTATTTAAAATCAGGAAAAGACAGATTCTGGGTAATGAAACCATTCTATGAAGAAAATATTTTAGAAGGCAGGATTTTTAGATATCATGAAGGAAAAATACAGTGCGTATTTAAATTTCGGGAACCATAAATATAACGTATCTATTATAAAATGAAAAATGCCATCCATATATTGTAGCTTTGATAAAGAAAAACACAATTTCT
>OJMK01002548.1_pt1 | contig 12270 bp, 10 predicted proteins | sample 1597201 | NCBI WGS metagenome assembly OJMK01 (sample SAMEA2452125, study PRJEB22498) | human gut metagenome | reverse complement strand
GCGGCTGGGCGCTGTACCGGTACGGCAGTCTGTTAGGTACAGGTGCGCCGGAGCAGGCCGCTGCCGAGTGTGCTGCCCTGCGGGCAGTCACTGGAAAAGAAACGTAAAATCAGGCGGCAAACCGCACAAAAAGAAAAGCCCCGGCGGGGCTTTTCTTGCAGTACGGCACAGGACAAATGTCTTGTACAGCGCCGGAAAATGCGGTATACTATATCTGTATCTGCTCTGTACAAGAACAGGGCGGAGGGATGAAAAACAAAGAGAAGCGCATTGCTTCGTGAGGAAACGTATGAAGATGAAAAAAAGGATCGTTGTGCTGCTGATGGCGCTGGTGCTTGCAGTGGGCCTGATCGGCTGCAAGGACACCCTGCAGAGCATCGTGCACAAGGCATCGGGCACTTCAGACGAAGTGCAGGAAGAGGACACTACCCGCTGGGCCGACCAGACCGGTGATCCGCTGATCATTCAGGGCATTGCAGACTCCTCGGCCAAGTTTGCCACGGCCACGGCGGATGGCTGCCTGTATGCAGTGTTCAACGGCATCTGGAGCCGCCAGACCGGCTACTTTACTGTGCCCTCCGGCACGCTGAGCATTATGGGCTGCGGCACGGCTGAGGGCACCCAGCGGTTCAAGGTGGCCGTGTGGAAAAAGGTGGACGGCGGCGCAGAGTATGTGACCGACAGCACCTATTATATCCATACCGACGGCACCGACTACCGCTGCACCATCTCCGGGCTGGATCCGGCGGCGCAGTACCGTGTGACCATCTCCTATGACTCCAGCAAGTACTACCTGTACGGCCTGCTGAAGGTGGAGGGCATTGGCTGATGAACACACAAACCAAGAACTCTCTGCTTTTGCTGCTGTGCTCCCTTATTTGGGGCACGGCCTTTGTGGCCCAGAGCGCCGGTTCCGGCATGGGAGCCTACAGCTTTCTGGCCGGGCGCAGCTGGCTGGCTGTACTGGTGCTGATCCCCACGGTGATGGTGTTTGATGCCATCCGCCGCAAAAGCGGCACCGATGCAAAGCCCAAAACTGCTGCCGAGAAGAAAAAGCTGCTGGCGGCAGGCTTTGTGTGCGGCACCCTTCTGTTTGCTGCTTCCGCTGCACAGCAGATCGGCATTACCATCAATCCGTCCACGGCAAAGGCTGGCTTCCTGACCGCCATGTACGTGGTGCTGGTGCCGGTGTTCGGCCTGTTTCTGGGCCGGAAGGGCAGTGCGCAGCTGTGGGTGAGCATGGTGGTGGCCGTGCTGGGCCTGTATCTGCTGTGCATGAAAAACGGCTTTGGCAGCATCGAGTCCAGCGACTGGCTCCTGCTGAGTTGTGCGGTGCTGTTCAGCTTCCAGATCATTGCGGTGGACCACTTTTCCCCGCAGGTGGACGGCGTGCGGCTGAGCCTTGCCGAGTTTCTGGTGGTGTCGGTGGAAAGCACCGCTGCGGCTCTGCTGTTCGAGACACCTTCCGCAGCGCAGTTCGCGGAGAATGCGCTGCCGATCCTCTACTGCGGCATCATGTCCAGCGGCGTGGCCTACACCCTGCAAATTCTGGGCCAGCGGGATCTGAACCCTGCCATTGCCAGCCTGATCATGTGTCTGGAAAGCGTGTTCAGTGCGCTGGGCGGCTGGATGCTGCTGCACCAGAACCTTTCTGCCCGGGAAGTCTTTGGCTGCGTGCTGATCTTTGCTGCCGTGGTGCTGGCTCAGCTGCCGCTGGAAATGCTGCACCGGGCAAAAAAGACTACCTGACCTCATGGCGGGCAGAAAGCAGGAGACACAGCTGCGCACGGCAGGCGGCATCCAATACGAGCTGACCCGCAAACGGGTCAAGAACCTGAACATCCGTGTGCGGGAGGATGGCACCGTGGCGGTGAGCATCCCCCTGCGGACAAGTGCAGAAGCGGCAGACCGTTTTGTGGCCGCACGCGCCGACTGGGTGCAGCAGGCCCGGGAACGTGCCATGCGGCGCGCAGCGCAGGAAGCGCGGCCTCTGCCGGATAAGGAAACAGCGCTGGCCTATTTTACGGCCATGAGCGATAAGGTCTACCCGGCCTTTGCCGGAGTGCTGGGCGGGCACAAGCCTGTTATCAAAGTGCGCAGCATGACCAGCCGGTGGGGCGTGTGCTTTATGGCAAAACGGCAGATCACCTTTGCTTTGCAGCTGTATCATATGCCCCCGGCGGCGCAGATCTATGTGGTAGTGCATGAGTACTGCCACTTTTTGCAGCCCAACCACAGCCCGGCGTTCTGGGCCGAGGTGGCAAAGCTGCTGCCGGACTGGAAAGCCCGGCGGGCGCTTTTAAAGTGACTAAATAGTGGGAAAGCGGATGCGGGCGGTCACAGACCGGCCCGCATCCGAATTGTAAAACAGGAGGGAAGTTCCCTTGGAAAACGAAAAAAAGTCCGGCGATAAATATTCAAAGCTTGCCGGCAACACATTGATCTTTGCCATTTCCAGCTTTTCGTCAAAGCTGCTCACCCTGATCGTCCAGCCGTTCCTGACCTATGCAATGGCGGAGATCTCCGATCTGGGCCTTTCCAAGATCCTGAGCCAGTACGCGAACCTGCTCATCCCGTTCGTGTCCATGGGCATGTCCAACGCCATCATCCGCTTTGGTCTGGACAAGGGCAACAGCGAAAAACAGGTGTTCACCAACGGCCTGCTGACCATTCTGGGCGGCTTTGGCATTCTGGTGCTGTGCTGGCCCATTGCGCAGTTCCTGCCCGATATGGCACAGTACGGCCTGCTCATTTACATCTATGTGCTCATGAGCTGCCTGCGCACCCTGTGCACCCAGTTCGTGCGCAGCCGCCAGTGGAACAAGCTGGTGGCCGTGGACGGCGTGCTGTGCACCGTGGCCACCATGGCTTTCTACGTGCTGTATCTGGTGGGCTTCAAGTGGGGTGCCAACGGCTACCTGCTGGCCATCATCAGCGGCGACCTTGCCAGTGTGCTGTTCCTGATGTTCACCGGCAAGCTGTGGAACTATGTGGAGCTGAAGGGCATCAACAAGGATCTGTGGAAGCAGATGCTGCGCTTCTCGCTGCCCATGATCCCGGCACAGATCAGCTTCTGGATCATCAACGCATCCGACCTGTTCTTTGTGCGTGAGATGTGCAACGGTCTGGACGGCCGCGACGGCAATGCGTGGAGCGGCCTGCTTTCCACTGGCTATTTCCTGCCCACCATCCTTACTACGCTGGGCCTGATCTTCTACGATGCATGGCAGCTCTCCGCTGTGACCGAGGAAGAGGGCCGCGCAAAGTTCTTTACCAAAATTTTCCGCACCTATTCCAGTGTGCTGTTCTGCTGCGCAGCCGGTATCATCTGGCTGTGCCGCCCGGTGATGCACGTGATGAAGTCCAACTACTACTACGCATGGCACTTTGTGCCCTTCCTTGTGCTGGCTTCCACCTGCAGCTGCTTCAACCAGTTCATGAACAGCGTGTATGTGGTGAATAAAAAGTCCACCCGCAGCATGATCACCATGATGGCGGGTGCTGTGAGCAACTGCATCATGAACTACTTCTTCATCAAGTGGTGGGGGCCTGTGGGCGCTACCTATGCGTCCTTCCTTGGCCTTGCGCTGGTGTTCACCCTGCGTGCCATCGATGCCCACCGCATGATCGGGATGCAGGTACATCCGGGCCGCGTGCTGGTGAATGCGGCTGCGCTGGTGATCGAAGCCTTTGTGCTGCTGGCCGAAACGCCGCTCTACGGCCTGTGGACCGGCATCATCACGGCACTGATCATCCTGTACAACTTTGCCGGTGTGTGGGCCATGGCCCGTGTCCTGCTGCCCAAGCTTCTGGGCCGCCGCGGCAAGGCACTGGTAAATGTGATCGACGGCTGGATCGCACCCAAGAAAGCATAACAGCATAACTGAAAATAAACGCAGAAAGTCCCCAGAACGCTGGTTCCGGGGACTTTTTCAGCAATCGGGAAAACTTTCAGTGCCGGGCATTTTTGCCGGTCAGGCTGGCAAAAGTGCCGCCAGCCATTAGGGCAAAAAGTACCGCCATTCCTCAGAATGACGGTAAAACGGATGCGGCAGATCAGGCAAGATGCTTTTCCAGCCAGCTGCCGATATCTTCAAACACTTCCTGATGGTTCGTTTCCACCAGCAGTTCATGCCGGGCACCGGGGTACAGCTTGCACTCAATGTTCTGCACACCGGCATCTTTCAGGCTCTGGATGGCACGCTGCACGCCCTTGCCCTGTTCGCCCACCGGGTCGGCATCGCCAGCCAAGAATAGCAGCGGCAGGTCTTTGGGCATTTTTGCAAGGAACGCCGGGTCGTGCAGGCGCAGGATGCCGCTGAACATGCTGTAGTAGGCGTTCAGCGTAAAGGTAAAGGTGCAGCGTTCGTCGGCCAGATATTTGTCCACCTCGGCCTGATCGCGGTTGAGCCAGTCGTGGGTGGTGCGGCCCTCCAGTCCTTTGTTGTAGCCCATAAAGGACATGTTGGCCACGAACTTGCTGCGGTACTGCCAGCCATGAAAGACCGCCAGCACCCGGCAGAGGGTTTTGGCAAACTGCACCAGTGCCTTGGGCTGGAAGCCGGTGCCCATGATGATGGCTCCGTCCAGCTCATGGCCGTATTCGCACAAATACTGCCGGGCATAGAACGAACCCATGCTGTGCCCCAGCAGGAAATAGGGCACGCCCGGGTACAGCTCTTTGGTGCGCACGGTCATGGCGTGCAGGTCGGCCAGAACGGCGCGGTTGCCGTCCGGCTCGGCAAAGTAGCCGTAGTCCGCTTTGGTGCGGATGGAGCCGCCGTGGCCCAAATGGTCGTGGCCGGTAACAAGGATGCCCCGCCCGGCCAGATATTCCGCCAGCGGCTTGTAGCGGTCAATAAATTCCACCATGCCGTGGGACAGCTGCAGAACCGCCTTTACTTCACCTTCCGGCACACAGCGGAAGGCATGCAAAGTCCGCCCCGGCACAGTGGACGGGACGGTGAAATCGATCATCTGGCTCATAGCAGAGCCTCCTTTTTTGTGTTTTACAGTGCACCGATCTTGCGGCGGCAGGCCGGGCAGATGCAGTAGCCCGCAAACTGCACCGAAGACTCATCCACCTCGCCGCAAAAATCGCAGCTGCCGGCGGGCCGATGCTTTTTGAGCACGATGGAGTCGCCATCCACAAAGATCTCCAGCTTGGTGTCAGTGTCCAGATGCATACTGGTGCGCAGCTCCTTGGGCAGAACGATGCGGCCCAGCGCATCGATGCCGCGGACGATACCGGTACTTTTCATAGTATTCCATTCTCCTTTATCCTTTTCCTGTGATAGCCAGTCTGTGACACAATAGGAAAATTGTTCCAGTGGCACTATGCTCAGTATACAAAAAATAACAGCGTTCGTCAATGATTGCGTGACATTTCGACAAAAAACAACCTTTTATACAACTTCTTCCGGCTTGTTCTCCACACGGGCGCTGGTGCGTCCCTCGGGACGGATCTCTCCAGCGGCAGTCAGTGGCGATCTTGGTCAGCGTGGGGCCTGCCAGCTCATACACCAGCACCGAGAACAGCACCACGTTGCGCACCATGTGGCCGTCCGAGAGCTGGGCGGCTGTGGCAGCCATGCCCAGTGCCACACCGGCCTGCGGCAGCAGGGTGATGCCGAGGTACTTCTGGATAGCATCACTGCAGCGGGCCCGCGATCAGCGAAAGGAAAGAACGAAAAGGGAAAACGCAGCGCAGCCAGAAAAGACGCATATACGTCCAGTATACTATCCGCCCAGACAAAAAGCAACCGGAATATGGAGCCCCGGCAAAGAGCTCCGGTCGGGCAAATAAAAGAAACTCCTTCCGTCATCGCTGCGCGATGCCACCCATTCCCCTTCTGGCACTTTCGTGCCACCTCCCCCGGCCGGGGGAGTCTTTCTCACGGAGGGAGGCTCTGGCGAGAAGGAGAAGTGTTCTATTCTGCCAAAGGCTCCCTCTTTGAGGGAGCTGGCACGGCGTAAGCCGTGACGGAAGGAGTAAATTTCAAAGAATCAGTTGAATTTGAAGACCTTGCGCAGCTGGCGGTACACGCCCAGAGTGAGCTTGTCGCCGCCGGGGAACTTCAGGTCGGTCAGACCGCCCAGATTGTAGCGCACGGCACGGTAAACACCGGTGCTTACGTGATCCTTGAGGTACTGCCACAGCCCGGTGCGCTTGGCCTTTGCCTCGTCGCTGCCGTCCAGCAGCAGGAAGATGTCGCTCACGGCCATCATCACGGACAGATAGTGCACCATGTAGGCGTGCAGACGTTTCTGATCCTTCAGCTCATCCAGATCCTGACAGTCGATCATGTGCCGGGTGACCCGCAGCTGCTGATCCACCCGCTTGACCATGATGCTCTCGTTCACGCTCTGGTCGGCACGGCCAATGAAGTAGCGGTACAGATCCAGATCCATGTAGTACATGCTCTTGACATAGGGCAGGGGCTGGTAGACAAAGATGTTGTCCACATAGAAGGTGTGCTTGGGCAGCACCATGCCGCACTTGCGCAGCACCTCGGTGCGGTACATCACCGAGTGCATCAGGATGTTCTGGTCCGGGCGGAAGTGGCCCACATGGGTCCAGTTGAACAGGCGGTTCTGCGGGAACACGTTGGTGTAGCGCACGGTCAGGGTGGTGTTGTCCTCCACATGCTCGTACACATAGTTGCAGATCATCATGTCCGGCGCGGTGCCGCGGGCCACCAGAGTGGTCAGGCGGGCCAGAACCTTTTTCAGGGCGTCGGTGTCCAGCCAGTCGTCGCTGTCCACTACCTTGTAGTACAGACCGGTGGCGTTGCGGATGCCCTGATTGACGCCCTCACCGTGGCCGCCATTCTCCTGATGGATGGCCTTGACGATGGTGGGATATTTGGCGGCATACTCGTCGCAAATGGCGGGGGTATCGTCCTTCACGGAACCGTCGTCCACAAGGATGATCTCGGCCTGCTCTCCGGCAGAAAGCAGGGTCTCGATGCAATGGCGCATATATGCCGCCGAGTTGTAGCACGGAACGGCAAAGGTGATGAGTTTCTGCTGCATAAGATGATTGCTCCTTTTTCTATCAACAGTCGGCGCACAAAAAACGCCGGACATGGAGTTATGTGCTCCTATTATATCATTTTCGCGCCTGAAAAGCTATCATTTGCAAAAAAATTACCTTTGACATTTCGTGCTTTTTGCCGAAAAAACGGCTCTGCACCTGCGCAAAAGCCCGGCTTTTGTGGTATACTGATATGGTTTTGAAGACATTGCGCAGAAAAAACCTATTCTATGATACGGAGGGACCCATGGAAAACCCGCACTCGATCTTAAAAAAGGTATTCGGTTACGACAGCTTCCGCCCCGGGCAGGAGGACATCGTCCGCCGCCTGCTTGCCGGGCAGGATGTACTGGCGGTGATGCCCACCGGTGCGGGCAAATCCATCTGCTATCAGGTGCCGGCGCTGCTTTTGCCGGGCATCACCATCGTGGTGTCGCCGCTGGTCAGCCTGATGAAGGATCAGGTGGGGGCACTGGTGCAGGCCGGTGTGGCGGCGGCTTTCCTCAACAACAGCCTCACCGACAACCAGAAGGCCCTGATGCTGCGCCGCGCCCGGGAAGGCTGGTACAAGATCATCTATGTGGCACCGGAGCGGCTGGAAATGCCCGGCTTCCAGCGGTTTGCACAGGAGCGGGAGATCAGCATGGTGACGGTGGACGAGGCCCACTGCATCAGCCAGTGGGGACAGGACTTCCGGCCCAGCTACCTGCGCATCAAAGCCTTTGTGGACAGCCTGCCCAGCCGTCCGGTGGTGGGTGCGTTCACAGCCACGGCGACTGCCCATGTGCGGGACGACATCCGGGAACAGCTGGCCTTGCAGAAGCCCTACGAGGTGACCACCAGCTTTGACCGGCCCAACCTCTATTTCGAGACCCGGCGCGCCCTGCCCAGCCAGAAGCCGAAGGAGCTGCTGGATCTTGTGCTGAAAGAGGGCAGCAACGCGGGCATCGTCTACTGCAGCACCACAAAGCAGGTGGATGAGACTGCCCGCCTGCTGCAGAGCCGCGGTATCCGGGCTGCGGCCTACCATGCCAAGCTGGACGCGGATACCCGGCGGAAGAATCAGGACGATTTCCTCTATGACCGGGTGCAGGTCATGGTGGCGACCAATGCCTTCGGCATGGGCATCGACAAGCCCAACGTGCGGTTCGTGATCCACTACAATATGCCCAAGGATCTGGAAAGTTATTATCAGGAAGCAGGCCGTGCAGGCCGCGATGGTCAGCCCGCCCGGTGCACGCTGCTCTATTCCGGCACCGATGTGCGCACCATCCGCTTTTTTATTGAAAAGGAGATGGAGGCAGACAACGGCCTGCCCGCCGATGTAAAGGCCGAAGCTGCCCGCAAGGCCGAGGAACGGCTCAAGTACATGACATTCTATTCCACCACGCAGGACTGTCTGCGGGGATTTCTGCTGCATTACTTCGGCGAAGCTGCACCAAAGAAATGCGGCAACTGCTCCTGCTGTCTGGCCGCAGAGCAGGAAGCGCAGCTGCAGGTGGAGTATTCCCGGCGGCGCGCGGCGGATAATGCCCGCCGCCTGACCGAGAAGCCGCGCCGCACAAAGGCGGTGGCAGGCGAGCTGAGCGAGTTTGACGAAAAGCTGCTGAATGCCCTCTATGCCCAGCGCAAGCGGCTGGCCGGAAAGCAGAATATCCCGGCCTTTATGGTGTTCAGCGATGCCACCCTGCGGGAGATGGTGGAGAAGAAGCCACTGAGCACCGATGAACTGCTGAATATCAGCGGTGTGGGCGAGAAGAAAGCCGCCCGCTACGGCAATGCCTTCCTGCGCATCATCGAGGATGCCGTGGGCAGCAGAGAGTAAAACAAAAAAGAAAGCGTCCGATTTTCCACACGTTCCGTTCAGGAAGTGGAAAACCGGACGCTCTTTTCTGTTGTGTTTATTTTTCCATAGTATGGGTGGCGAACACCTTTTCGTCCTCCCACCACACGGGCTGACCGGCGGCAAGGGTCTTTTTTACATCCAGCAGACGCTGGTTGCTGCTGCCGCGGAACCGCAGGGAGATATCGTGCTTTGCCTGCACGAACTCGCCGTCCACCAGCACATCCAGCAGGCTCAGCAGCTCGTCGGTGGCTTCACACCGGGCAAGGCTTGGCTCTTTGCCGGTCAGCTGTTCCCAGGTGTAGCCGGAATAGCACCATACCGTTTTGTTCGGGTACAAGGCCTTGAAGTTGCGCACGAAGGGCAGCAGCTCCCGCTGATTTTCCGGCTCCATGGGTTCGCCGCCCAGCAGCGATAGGCCCGCGATATAGTCCGGCTGGCAGGATGCAAACACCTCGTTGCGGGTAGGTTTGTCGAAGGGCTGGCCATAGTCAAAGTCCCACGCCACGGCGTTGAAGCACCCCGGGCAGTGGTGGCGGCAGCCGGACACGAACACGCTGGTGCGTACCCCCGGGCCGTTGGCAATGTCATAGTATTTGATGGTTGCGTAGTTCATAATATGATTCCTGTACTTTACAAAGAAATGGAAGCCTGCCGTTGCGGCCCTTCCGGTGAAAATACGTTTGGAGCGGCCCGCAGGCCGCTCCAAACGTGAAATAGAAAAAATTTTCCGCTGTTATGCCCAGAACGAAGTGGAGGGCATTTGAATCGTAATTACAGATGCAGCACGCGGTCCTTGATCTCCTGCGTGCGGCCCTGATTCCAGAACTGGGTGCCGATATAGCCACAGGTGCGGCGGGCAACGTTCAGCTTGTTCTGGTCGCGGTTGCCGCACTTGGGGCACTCCCACACCAACTTGCCGTCATCCTCCACGATCTTGATCTCGCCGTCATAGCCGCAGACCTGACAGTAATCCGACTTGGTGTTCAGCTCCGCATACATGATGTTGTCATAGATGAACTGCAGCACACTTATGACGGCTTCCAGATTGTCCTGCATGTTGGGCACTTCCACATAACTGATGGCACCGCCCGGGGACAGGCGCTGGAAGTCGGATTCAAACTTCAGCTTGGTGAAGGCATCAATCTGCTCCGACACATGCACATGATAGCTGTTGGTGATATAGTTCTTGTCGGTAATGCCGGGCACGATGCCAAAGCGCTTCTGCAGGCACTTGGCGAACTTGTAGGTGGTGGATTCCAGCGGGGTGCCATAGAGGGAGTAGTCGATGTTCTCGGCCTTTTTCCAGGCGTTGCACTTGTCGTTCATGTGCTGCATCACGCTCAGAGCAAAGGGCTTTGCACCGGCATCGGTGTGGCTCTTGCCGGTCATATACTTCACGCACTCATACAGACCGGCATAGCCCAGACTGATGGTGGAGTAGCCGCCGAACAGCAGCTTGTCGATCTTTTCGCCCTTCTTCAGTCGGGCCAGTGCGCCGTACTGCCACAGGATGGGTGCGGCGTCGCTTGGAGTGCCCAGCAGCCGCTTGTGCCGTGCCTGCAGTGCGCGGTGGCACAGGGCCAGACGCTCGTCGAAGATCTTCCAGAACTTCTCAAAGTTGCCCTTGGAGGAGAGTGCCACGTCCACCAGATTGATGGTGACAACGCCCTGATTGAACCGACCGTAGTATTTGGGCTTGCCGGTCTCGGGGTCCACATAGGGGGTCAGGAAGCTGCGGCAGCCCATGCAGGTGTAGCAGTGGCCTTCGCCGTTTTTGTCCACCTTGAGCTCCAGCATCTTCTTTTCGGAGATATAGTCGGGCACCATGCGCTTTGCGGTACACTTTGCGGCCAGCTCGGTCAGATAATAGTAGGGAGTGCCGGGGCGGATGTTGTCCTCTTCCAGCACATAGATCAGCTTGGGGAAGGCGGGGGTGATCCACACACCGGCCTCGTTCTTCACGCCCTGATAGCGCTGGCGGATGGTCTCCTCAATGATGATGGCAAGGTCTGCCTTCTCCTGCGGATTGCGCGCCTCGCCCAGATACATGAACACGGTGATAAAGGGGGCCTGACCATTGGTGGTCATCAGCGTGACCACCTGATACTGGATGGTCTGCACACCGCGGTTGATCTCGCTGCGCAGGCGGCGCTCTACGATCTCCTTCTTGCGCTCAGCAGAAACGTCCAGACCGGCCATTTCCACTTCTACCTCAGCGGCGATCTTCTTGCGGGAGACATCCACAAAGGGGGCGAGGTGGGTCAGGCTGATGCTCTGGCCGCCGTACTGGTTGGATGCTACCTGTGCAATAATCTGGGTGGCGATGTTGCAGGCAGTGGAGAAGCTGTGAGGCTTTTCAATATAGGTGCCGGAAATGACGGTGCCGTTCTGCAGCATGTCCTCCAGATTCACCAGATCGCAGTTGTGCATGTGCTGGGCAAAGTAGTCGGAATCGTGGAAGTGGATCAGACCCTCCTGATGGGCCTTGACGATCTCCGGGTCCAGCAGCAGACGGGCGGTCAGATCTTTGGAGATCTCACCGGCCATATAGTCGCGCTGTACGCTGTTCACGGTGGGGTTCTTGTTGGCGTTCTCCTGCTTGACCTCTTCGTTCTGGCACTCGATCAGGCTCAGGATGCGCTCATCGGTGGTGTTGGTCTGGCGCTTCAGGCTCTGCACATAGCGGTAGGTGATGTAGTGCCGGGCCACATCATGTGCCTTGATGTCCATGAGCTGGTTCTCCACCATATCCTGCACTTCTTCCACGCTGACGGCGCGGTTCAGCGCCTGACACTGGTCGGTAACAGCAGCGGCGATCTGGGTGATCTGGTCCTTTGTCAGACGGCTCTGGCCGCTCACAGAATCGCTGGCCTTAGTAACAGCGGTGATGATCTTGGTGATATCAAAGGGGACCTCTGCACCGTTGCGTTTGATGATCTTCATCGGCTCTCCTCCTTAACAAATAAAGCACAGTGTGAACGGGTACCTCTTACAATAAGAGATACCTGTTTTGCGCACACGATATCCAACAAACTGAATGTAGCTCTATTCTATCACTATCTAGTGGCAAGTCAAGGAAAATACCACTACATTTTGCGTTTTGGAGTTTTAGCCAAAATTCATGGATAATTTTCAGGATAAAATCTGAGCCAAGACCTCTTGACAACGCACACCTGTTTCCGAGGTGTAATATCGCAAAATATTATACGGCGAAAGCTTTATAATACATTATATAAGCAAAGAGAAAAGGCATTTGTGCCAAGCTGCACCAAAGCAGCTGCGGCGCATATACCTCACGGTCAGATGCCGTTTCCGGTCGTGTGCAAAAAAGAATGGAAAAAATCTGTCAAAAAGTGTTGACAAGGAGGCGGGGGTGTGGTATTATACT
>OJMK01002543.1_pt1 | contig 12322 bp, 8 predicted proteins | sample 1597201 | NCBI WGS metagenome assembly OJMK01 (sample SAMEA2452125, study PRJEB22498) | human gut metagenome | reverse complement strand
GGCAAAATGCTATATAATGAAGTTACTTGACAACGCAATTCATAAACAAGGAGGAAGGTATTTTATGAAGAAGAAAATTGCACTGTTAATGGCATGCACCATGGCAGCAGCATCATTGGCTGGCTGCGGCGGTGGGAACACAGCGAAAGAGACAACCGCAGCAGCTCCAGCAGGGACAACTGCAGCGGCAGCAGGGGAGACAACCGCAGCAGCAGCTCCAGCAGGCGATGTAGCGATGACTATGTTCTGGTGGGGCAATCAGGTTCGTAACGAGAGGACACAGGCTGCCCTGGATCTGTATTCTGAGCAGAATCCAGGTGTAACCTTTGACACACAGCCTGCAGAGTGGAATGATTACTGGACCAAACTGTCCACCCTGGCAGCAGGTAATTCCCTTCCCGAGTGCCTGCAGATGGACTATTCCTATCTGGCACAGTATGTAGCAGCAGATCTGCTGGTAGACCTGACACCTTATGTAGAAGATGGCACGCTGGATGTATCTAATGTATCTCAGAGTATTCTGGATGCGGGTTCCATTGACGGTAAGTTATATGCAATCTGTGCAGGAATGAATGCACCTTCCCTGTTCTACAACAAGACCTTGCTGGATAGCCTGGGAATCACTGTAAAAGATAACATGACAATTGATGAGTTCGAGGCAGTGGCACGTGAGGTTTATGAGAAGTCCGGTGTTAAGACTGATCTTCCTTACAGTGCAGGTGACAACTATCTGCCCTATGCAATGCGTTCTCACGATGTGGTGAAGCTGTTTAATGAGGATTCCCTCAATGTAACAGATGCAGCAAGTCTGGTACCGGGCTTCCAGATTTATGAAGATGGTGTCAAGGACGGATGGATCATCGGCGCAGATGTTCACGCTGAACTGACTTCCAACTCTGTAGAGCAGAGTCCTCTGGTATACTTCTCTTCCGAAGCAACCCAGTCCTGGTGCGGATTCTTCTGGTCCAACCAGCTGTCCGCTATGGTAGCGGCCGCTCCCGAAGGCATGGAGATCGGTATCACCACATGGCCTTCCGAGAACCCTCAGAAGTCTAACTTCTTAAAGCCCAGCCAGTTCTTTTCTATTGCTGAGACTTCCCAGAATAAAGAGGAAGCTGCAAAATTCCTGGACTGGTTCACCAACAGTGTTGAGTGCAACAATATCCTGCTGGCAGAGAGAGGTATCCCTGTGAACAGTGATGTAGCAGAAGCGATCAAACCTAATGTGGATGAGAATTCCCAGAAGGTATTTGACTATATCGCAGAAGTATCCAAAATCGCAACTCCTATTGATGATCCCGATCCCTCCGGTAAGGGCGAAATAGAAGCACAGGCAAAGACCATTGTTGAGAACCTGCGTTATGGAGATACAGATGCAGCGGGAGCAGCAGAAGAATTCGTAACCACATCTCAGAAGATTCTGAGCGAGGCGGCAAAGTAAGACGAGAAGTAAGACTTCTGAAGTAAGACCGTTATAACAAATTGTAATCAAAGGGCGCCTGGATCCCATCCGGCATCGGGCGGGAGCCGGGCGCTTGTTATAGAAACGGCAGAAGGAGAGGAAAAATGAGCAAAGAAAAGACTTCCCCAAAGAGAAAAAGAACATTGGGCCAGTGGCTGGATAGTCCTAACGTATCCGGATATGTGTTTGTCGGACCGTTCATTATCGGATTTCTGGCATTCATGATGGTTCCCATGCTTTTATCTTTTGCATTTTCATTTACAAGATACAATATTTTACAGTCCCCGACATTCATTGGGCTGGAAAACTACATTACCATGTTCACGGATGATCCGAAATTCTGGAAGGTATTCGGTGTCACCATGTATTACGTGGTATTTTCCGTACCTCTTCGTCTGATCATGGCATTGATCGTAGCAATGCTTCTGGTGAAGAGCACCAAGCTGTCCGGCTTTTACAGAGCAGTGTATTACCTTCCTTCCATTATCGGTTCCAGTGTGGCGGTTGCCATTCTGTGGAAAAGAATGTTCGCCAGTGACGGTGTGATCAACGGTCTGTTCGGACTGGATATCGCATGGCTGGGACGTTCCGATACTGCGATCTGGACCCTGATCATTCTGGCAGTATGGCAGTTCGGATCCTCCATGCTGATCTTCCTGTCAGGATTAAAGCAGATTCCCGTAAGCTTATATGAGGCAGCCACCATGGATGGAGCTGGCGGTGTCCATAAGTTCTTCAAGATCACACTCCCCATGCTGACCCCCACGATTTTCTTCAATCTGATCAACCAGTTGATCAACGGCTTTATGGCATTTACACAGAGCTACATTATTACACAGGGAAAACCAAGGGATACCACCCTTTTCTATACTGTATATATGTACCAGAACGCATTTACCTATAACAAACTTGGCTATGGATGTGCACTTGCATGGTTTATGATTCTGGTAGTAGGAATTTTGACACTGATCTTGTTCAAGACCCAGAACAAGTGGGTATATTATGAATCAGAAGGTTGATGGTGAGCGTATGAAAAAAGGATATAAAGAAAAAAGAAGTACAAAACCAAAGTGAAGATCATAAAGTTATATTTATTGTGATAATCTTTGTGTTATTCTTTGTTATTGCAACTATTATCCTTGTTTTAAGAAGAAAATATCTTTTAAAACAAAGAGAAAAACTTTTATCTCAAGAAAATATAAATAAAAAATATATTGCTTATTATGATTATTTAAATGAATTAAAACAGTATAATTCAGAAATAGAAAATAATTATCGATATATCGCTTTAAAAGCAGCTTATTCAAATACTGTGATTTTACAAGAGGAATTAGATGAAATTAGAAATTATGTTGAAGAGTGTTTAACATTGATTCAAGAAAATAATTCATCATTAAAGCTTCTTATTTATCAATATATTTATGTTTTATTTTAAAAGTTAGAGAATACTCTCTAGCTTTTTTTGTAAATATTATTTACAATGATTACTTTTATAAGCTGATTTTTGTAAATGTTAGTTTAAATGATAAGAGAATATTTTATAGATTTATAACCTTATGGTATAATGATGAAAAAAGAAGACGGAGGTAGTATATGGCTTTACAAAAAGACTTTTTATGGGGTGGAGCGTTAGCTGCTCATCAATTTGAAGGGGGAGTATTAAATACTTCTAAAGGATATTCTGTAGCGGATGTCATGACTGCAGGAGCACATGGTGTACCTAGAGAAATCACTGATGGTGTAGTAGAAGGTAAATACTATCCTAACCATGTTGGTATTGATTTCTATGGACATTATAAAGAAGATATTGCCATGTTTGCGGATATGGGATTTAAATGTTTTAGAACTTCTATTGCTTGGACAAGAATTTTCCCATTAGGGGATGAAAAAGAACCTAACGAAGAAGGATTACAATTCTATGATGATGTTTTTGATGAATTATTAAAATATGGTATTGAACCTGTTATTACATTATCACACTTTGAAATGCCTTATCATTTAGCTAAAGAATACGGTGGATTTATGAACCGTAAAACAATTGATTTCTTTGTTAAATTTGCAGAAGTATGTTTTAAAAGATATAAAAATAAAGTTAAATATTGGATGACTTTCAATGAAATTAATAACCAAATGAACTTTAAAAATGATATCTTTGGTTGGACAAACAGTGGAGCTCATTTTGGAAACTATGATAATCCAGAAGAAGCAATGTATATCTGTGGACATCATACATTAGTAGCTTCAGCTAAAGCTGTTAAAATTGGTAAAGAAATCAATCCTGATTTCAAAATTGGAAATATGATTGCAATGGTTCCAATTTATCCATTTAGTTGTCGTCCAGCTGATCAAGTATTAGCACAACAACAAATGCATGATCGTTTCTTTTTCTGCGATGTACAATGCCGTGGACATTATCCTGCTTATGCTTTAAAAATGTTTGAAAGAAAAGGATTCAATATTGATATCACTGAAGAAGATAAAAAAGCATTAGCTGAAGGTACTGTTGATTATATTGGATTTAGTTATTATATGACAAATGTTGTAGATTCAACAGTCACAAAAGATGTTTCAAAATCAACAGATGGTTCAAGTGAACATTCAGTTAAAAACCCATATATTAAAGAATCAGATTGGGGATGGGCTATTGATCCAGAAGGATTAAGATATGCATTAAATATGTTCTATGAAAGATATGAAAAACCATTATTTATTGTAGAAAATGGTTTTGGAGCAATTGATGTTAAAGAAGAAGATGGTTCTTGTCATGATCCATATCGTATTGATTACTTAAGAGCTCATATCGAAGAAATGAAAAAAGCTGTTGAAGAAGATGGTGTTGATTTAATGGGATATACTCCATGGGGATGTATTGACTGTGTTTCATTTACAACAGGTGAAATGAAAAAACGTTACGGATTTATCTATGTAGATAGAGATAATGAAGGTAATGGAACATTAGAAAGAAGCAAAAAAGATTCTTATGATTGGTATAAGAAAGTTATTGCTTCTAATGGTGAAGAATTATAATATAGAGGAACTTCCAAACGGGAGTTCTTTTTTTACTAAAAGATAATAAAAATATAATGTATTTATTAAAGAACAATCGAACTTATTTGATATAAAATTTTATAAAATAGCCCATTAGAATTTATTTTAGTAAAAAATAGTTATAAATAATAAATAATAGATTGACTTTTACTAAAATTATGCGATAATACTCTAATGGAAGCGGTAACAACAAGAGAAAGGGAAAATTTTATGAAAAACAAAAAAATAAGTAAAGTTGTTTTATCCGTATTGACATCAATGTCAATGCTTAGTTCGTATTCAGCAACAATCTTTGCTGAAACACCAAGTCAAGAAACAGGTGTTGCACATGAACATGATTTAATCGAATTAGAACGTAAAAGTGATTTAATTACAAATGGTGGGTTTGATAATAATGGTGGTTCATGGAAAAAAACAGGAACAGGTACATTTGGAGAAAGTGGTGGAAATTATTATGGAAAGTTATCATCAAATTCTAATAATGCCGCAGTTTATCAAGGAGTAAGTTTTAAGAAAAATACAGATTATGTTGTTAAAGGAAAAGTAAAAATTTCTAATGCGAAAGGTCAAGTATTTTTAGCAGTAAAAAATGGTCAATTAAGTGCAGGATTAAAAGATAATAATGGAAAAACGATTGAAACGACGATTTCTTCATCAGAAGATAAAGCAGGTCAATATCAAGATGTAGAATTTACTTTTAATTCAGGTGATAATACTTCTGGATCTATTGCTTTTATTAAATGGACAGAAGAAAATGGTAACCAAGATATTATTCAAGAAGAAGTGTGGATCGATGATGTATCCGTTAAAGAAGTAAGCAATGCTTCAGAAGATGATCAATATGAAATGGTTTGGGCTGATGACTTTAATGAAAATCAATTAGATACATCAAATTGGGATTATGAATTAGGTTCTATTAGAGGTGTTGAACAAGAACATTATGTTAATGATCCAGAAAATGTTTATGTTAAAGATGGTCAATTAGTATTACAAGTAACTAATCGTGATAAAGAAGATCAATATAAAAATCCAAGAGGAAATAGACAAGTTATTTATAATTCAGGAAGTGTTAGAACTCATGGGAAAAGAGAATTTTTATATGGAAGAATTGAAATGAAAGCAAAACTTCCTAAAGGAAAAGGTGCTTTCCCTGCTTTTTGGACATTAGGTTCAGATTTTACGTTAGATGGTAGAATTAGCAGTGAACAAGGTGCTTCGTGGCCAGTTTGCGGTGAAATCGATATCATGGAAATGATTGGTGCAGAAAATGAAGATTTAAATGGAAAAAGTAATAAAAAAGTTTATCAAACTTTACATGCTGGTTCAGCTACAGATGTAGATCATTCAAAATCTATTTCAACATATACATTACCAGAAGGAATCTTTAATGATGATTATCATATTTTTGGTCTTAATTGGTCTAAAAATAAAATGGAATTTTATGTTGATAATAAAATTGTAGGATCTATTGATTATAGCAATAATGAAGAATATAAAAGATGTTTTAACAGACCACAATATATTCAAATGAATCTAGCAACTGGTGGAAACTGGGCAGGAGATGCTGGAGATAATCTTGCAGGGCAAAAATATGAAATTGATTATGTTTATTATGGTCAAAATGCTCAACAAAAAACAGATTCTAAAGAATACTATGAAAATGCAATCAAAATCAATGGTGAACATGATGTGACAATGACAGAAGGTGAAACACCTAATTTATTAGAAGGTGTGACTTCTGATCAGGATAGTATTTTAGATTATTCAATTGATAATGAATATTCATTTAAATCAAAAGGTGGACTTACTTCTGTTGATTTAGTTTGTTCAGGTAAAAATGATAAACAAAGTTTAAAGAAATTAAAACCAGGTAAATATAACTTATACTATACAGCTAGAAGTAGTACTGATTCTACAAAACCATCAACAAGAAGAGCAGTTATACTTACTGTTTTACCTAATGGTAAACAAGATTTAATTGAATTAGATCGAGAACTTATTAAAAATGGTTCTTTTGAAAATGGTACAAATCCTTCATCAGGATATGAAATAAATAGTCGTACATCATGGCAAGTCACAAATGCAAGATTTACAAAATGGCCAGGATGTTCATATGAAGGAAGCTGGTGTGGTTTTTTACCAGAAAATAATGGAAATGCTAATATTTTTCAAACAGTTAATTTAAAGAAAAATACAAAATATAAACTAAAGGCAAAAGTGCAATTAACAGAAGTAGGACAAACAATGTTTGTCAACTTAAAAAAGAATGCACAATATCTTGTAAATAACAATGAAGTTACAGTAAAATGTACAGAAGAAAATAAAGGACAATATCAAGATATTGAATTAGATATCGATACAGGAGACCAAGAAAGTATTTTTAATGGTAAAAATTCTACTGATTTAACAGTTTGTTTTATGAAATGGACTGAATCAACAAGTGATGCTACATATAAAGGAAAAGTATTTGTTGATAATGTTTCTTTAACAGAAGTGACAAATGAAGATGACAATTATAATCTTGTATGGGCTGATGAATTTAATGAAAGTGAATTAGATAAAAAGAATTGGGGTTATGAATTAGGACATATTCGTGGTTTAGAACAACAACATTATACAAATAGTAAAGATAACGTTTATCTTGAAGATGGAAATTTAGTTATTAAAGCAACAAATAGAAAAACAGAAGATCAATATGAAGTAACACAAGGAGATACAACAAGAAAAGTTATTTATGATTCAGGAAGTGTAAGAACTCATGGTAAACAAGAATTCTTATATGGAAGAATTGAAATGAAAGCTAAATTACCTAAAGGTCAAGCAGTATTTCCAGCGTTTTGGACCTTAGGTTCTGATTTTCATTTAGATGGTAACATTGCTCAAGGTATTGGATGGCCCGATAGTGGTGAAATAGATATCATGGAATTAATTGGTAATGGAACTGCTGGTGGGGTTAATGGTAATAAACAAGTTTATCAAACACTTCATTATGGTACTAATGGTGAAGATGATGGAAAGTATGCTGGACATGGTACTTGTTATACATTACCAAGTGGTATCTTTAATGATGATTATCATGTTTTTGGAATCAATTGGTCAAAAGGAAAAATTGAATGGTATGTAGATGATCAAATTGTAAGAACAGTTGATTATAGTGATGATCAAAGAGCTTTAGAATGTATCGATAGACCGCAATATATTGAATTTAATTTGGCTTTAGGTGGAGCTTGGCCTGGTGCTGCAGGTGAAAACTTAGCAGGAACAAAATTTGAAGTAGATTATGTTCGCTATGCTAGAAATGAACAACAACAAAAAGATGCGGATACTTTCTATGCAAATGCTTATAAAATTAGTGGTGAAAAAGATGTTACGATGACAGAAGGAGACATGCCAGATTTATTAGCAGGTATTACTGTTGATGAAGGAACTGTAGTTGATTACTCTATTAATGATGAACCAATGTTCACAAATGTTGGTGGAAATACACATGTATCACTATTATGTACAGGTAAAGATGATCAAGAAGCCTTAAAATCATTAAAACCAGGAACATATAATTTATATTACACAGTATATGAAAAAGGAAATACAACAGCTGCAAGAACAAGAAGAGAAGTTTTACTTACAGTTGAAGAAAGAGTTTTCGAAAAAGATTTAGAAAAATCTGGATTAGAATTAAATGGTTTCGTTGGTGATACATTAGATACAATTAAATTACCTGAAGGTTGGGTATTTGAAAATCCAAAAGAAAAAATCACAAAAGATACAAAAGAAGTAAGTGTTAAATATTCAGGAATTGATGGTAAAGTTGGAACAGCTTTAATTAATGTTCAAGAAAGAGCACAAATTATTGCTGGTGAAAATAGTAAATATGATGTTAAAGATTCAAAACCATTGAAAATTACAATGAATGTTTCTAAAGGAAATGTTTTAAAAGTATTTGTTAATGGTAAAGAATTAGATACAAAATACTATACAATTGAAAATGTTTCTAACAAAGTAAACATTATTTTAAGTGAAGAATATTTAAAAACATTAGATAATGGAGAATATACGATCAAAATTACTTCTACATTAGGAAATGTTGAAACAGTATTTACAGTTAGTAATTCTAAAGATGATAATTCAAAACCAGATACTGGAAAAGATGATAATTCAAGTCAAAAACCAACAACAGATAAAAAAGATGATGCAAACAACAAAACAAATAATGTTACGACAACTGTTGTCAAAAATACAACTCAAAAGAGTACAAAAACAGGTGATCAAACACCAGTTGAATTACTTACAATGGGATGTTTGGTATCATTACTAGCAATTATTATCTTAAAAAAGAAAAAAGTATTTTAATAAATTACAAAAGAAGTTTAAACAATAAAAGTTGTTAAACTTCTTTTATTCTATGCTTATAAATTGACGCTTACTTTTTAAGTTTTTATAGGAATAAATAAAAGGAGTCTTTGTTGACTCCTTTTGAATTATTTAGATTTAAGTTTTTTAGCTAATTTTTTAAAAAATGATTCTCTTGCATAGACAGGTTCTAACCATTCATTTTTTAAAATATGTAAAGGATTTTCTGACATTAAAGTATGAATAGCATGATAATTATATTTTTTTTCAAGTAAATAAAATATTTTATTTAAACAAGGTTTTCGAGAACCAGTAGCTCGATGCGTATCTGTAGCAATTACATGGATCAAGCCTTCATCTAATAGTTGAAAAGCTATTTTTTTAGCTTGTTTACCATGATATCCTAAAAAGCTTGTAGCATTTACTTGAATAATACAACCACTTTCAATAAAACCATTTACTCTTTCAATATCTAGTCCATTTTTAAAATATCTTTCAACATGAGCAATAATAGGAGTATAACCTTTAAATTGTACATCATATAATCTTTCTTCTATTTCTTGTTCATTTCCTATTTCTTTTCGTACATCAAATTCTACTAAAACATATTGTGTGTTTTCGATAGGAATAAAAAGATTTTGATCTAGAGCTTTTTGATAATCATGATTAAGAAATAATTCACAGCCATCTAATATATCAATATTATATTCAGTTGCTAGCATTCTTAAATCATCAATTCTTTGAATAAAATCATGAATATCATCTTTAGTATGAACACCAGGAGTTACATGTGGTGTAGCAACGATTGCACTTATTCTATTTTCTCTAGCAAGCTCTAAAGCTTTTCTTGCATCTTCATAAGATGGCATACCATCATCAATATTCCAAGCATAATGACCATGTATATCAATAAAAGACATGAAATCTCCTCCAATACTAATTGATATTATCTATCAATTAGTTTGAAAAATCAATAGAAATGAATTGTATTAAGAATATTGATATGGTAATATTTGAATACAAAAAAATGAATGATAGTGTCGTTGAGTGTCAAATAATGTCGTTTAGTAAAAAGAACAAAATAATTATTGTTATTTTTATTTTGGACATTATAATGATTATAGTTAATGTTTTATTATTCTACTTAGAAAGTGAAAATAAAAATGTCAAAAATTAAGAGAGGGGATTTTATGACAAAAGAAAGAAGTCAGATTTTAATAAGAAAAACTTGCTTAGTCGCTTTTGATATTTTAAGTGTCATTATTGCTTTCTTTTTATCATCTATTATTGCTTATAACGGTCATATAGAATTAAGTTTTTTACGATATTCTTATTATTTATTAAGTGGTTTAATTGTTAGTAGCTTAATCTTTTTTGTCTATATGATAGTTTATGGAGATATGCTTCTGTCAATGAATTATTAAATGTTATTATAGCATCATTTTTAAGTACGATTGTTTATTGTATTTTATGTACGATTTGTCCGGTGACACCACCTATTAGTACGGTGTTCCTTTATTTACTTATCTTGCTTATGCTTGTTGGTGGAGCTAGATTTGGATATCGTTTTTTAAGATTATATGCTTCTAGACACCATTTATTAGGTAGAGGAGAACATATAGAAAGTCGTGTCATGATTATTGGTGCTGGTTCAGCTGGTGAAAAGATTTTAAGAGAAACATTAGTTACACCAAAAATCAATAAAGAAGTGGTATGTTTTATTGATGATGATTTATCTAAAAAAGGAAGAAGAATCCATAATGTACCTGTTGTTGGAGGAAGAAATGAAATCTTGCAACAAGCTGAAAAATATCATGTAGATGAAATTTATATTGCTTTACCTTCTATTGATGATAAAGAAGTTTCTGAAATTTTAAATATTTGTAAAGAAACTAAATGTAAATTAAAAAAATTACCTGGTATTTATCAATTCTTAAATGATGAAATTACTTTAGAAAAATTAAAAGATGTAGAAGTTCAAGATTTACTTGGAAGAGATCCTATTAAAGTAAACTTAGAAGAAATTATGGGATATGTTCAAGATAAAGTTGTCATGGTTACTGGTGGTGGAGGATCTATTGGTAGTGAGTTATGCCGACAAATTGCTAAGAGTCATCCTAAACAATTAATTATTGTAGATATTTATGAAAATAATGCTTATGATATTCAATTAGAATTACAACGTAAATATCCTAAATTAAATTTAGAAACAATGATTGCTTCTGTTAGAGATCAAAATAAGATCAATGATTTATTTGCTTATTACCATCCAGATATTGTTTATCATGCAGCAGCTCATAAGCATGTACCTTTAATGGAAGATGCACCACATGAAGCAATTAAAAATAATGTTTTTGGAACTTTAAATGTTGCTAAAGCTGCAAATCAATATGGAGTTAAAAAGTTTATTTTAATTTCAACAGATAAAGCTGTTAACCCAACCAATATTACGGGTGCTTCAAAAAGATTATGTGAAATGATTGTTCAATCATTTGATAAGAAATCAAAAACAGAATTTGTAGCTGTACGTTTTGGAAATGTATTAGGATCTAATGGATCAGTTATTCCATTATTTAAAAAACAAATTCAAAATGGAGGGCCAATTACTATTACTCATCCTGATATTATTCGTTATTTTATGACGATTCCTGAAGCTGTTTCACTTGTATTACAAGCAGGTGCTTATGCTCATGGTGGGGAAATCTTTGTCTTAGATATGGGAAAACCTGTTAAGATTTTAGATATGGCTAAAAACTTAATTAAATTATCGGGATTAGAGCCAAATGTAGATATTGAAATTAAATTTATTGGTCTAAGACCTGGTGAAAAGTTATATGAAGAAATGTTGATGAAAGAAGAAGGTATGCAAACAACACCTAATAAGATGATTCATATTGGTAAACCTATTGAGTTATCTCATGATTTCTTTGATCAACTAGATCATCTTTATCAAGTGGCTTATGATGAAGATAGTAATATTAGAAAAGAAGTTCATCAAATGGTTGATACATATCATTATGATGAAAATACAACACACGGTGTCAAATAATCTAACAATCAAATGTTAGATTTTTTTGTATATTAATAAAGATTTAAAAAAAGTTTATAATATGGAAAAGATGTATGTATTAAATGGGTTGAACGAAGTGAGGTTAAATAGCCTCACTTTTATTTCTATTCATTTTTATTGACAAATAGGATGAGTTGAATTAATATATAAGTAGGAATTATTCCTAACAAGGAATAGAAAAGAGGAGATATAATATGGCTAATAAATATGCAGGAACACAAACAGAAAAAAACTTAATGGAAGCATTTGCGGGAGAATCTCAAGCAAGAAATAAATATACTTACTTTGCTTCAAAAGCTAAAAAAGAAGGTTTTGAACAAATCTCATCATTATTTTTAAAAACAGCTGATAATGAAAAAGAACATGCTAAAATGTGGTTTAAAGAATTAAAT
>OJMK01002542.1_pt1 | contig 12322 bp, 10 predicted proteins | sample 1597201 | NCBI WGS metagenome assembly OJMK01 (sample SAMEA2452125, study PRJEB22498) | human gut metagenome | reverse complement strand
GCAACCGGGTGATGTCTTGTCTCCACAACTGTTGCGGAGATTAAGCTAATCTACTATACTTCGATTAAGCAGCAAGAGCGTAGTTATTTTCGCCAGTTAAATTTTTGATGTCTGAGATTATAGAGCAAGCCATCCACGCTCTGCATGCTTACACACCATTTCTACCCGCTGTCAAAACCGGTCAGCCCCGTAGATTTGTGTACCGTAAAATATTATTGATTTTTACGGACTACAAAGATATGCTTTTTGATAATAGTAGCGAACAGAGTTTTAATTTTTAACTTTTCAGCAACATAATCATTTTTATTGCCAAATCAAAAAATACGATCTTTCCGTTTGCATTTTGCGATATGTCCGATTCTGCCCTGCTCAGTTCATTCATCAATGAAATAATATTACGTTCGTGTATGAACGGTGCGAAACGTGTTGAAAATTGTTCTTCCTTACTATTTAAATAGCTGATTTCGGGAATATGAAGATTATAAATATAATTTTCTCGTAACATACGTTGAGTATAAGCCAGAAAACGTTTTTCTTTTTCTCTTCCCATATCGGCAGCCTCTTCACTCCATGCCTTTAAATCTTTTATTTTTCTGCCGTAGGCCAGACGCATGAGGCGCACGAAAAGGTCGAAGAAATATTGATTTTCTTCTGAAAGCTGTATCGTTTCCAAGGCTTTAATGAAATTTCCGTTTGCGATGTGTGCCACAGCATCGGCATCTTGTTGTCCTAAGGAGTATCGCCTTTGCAAGGCTTCCGATATTTTTTCGGATGAAACGACCCGCATATTAATGCGTTGTGAACGGGAGAGTATAGTACCCAATATTTTATCGGGTTGATTGCTGACCAACAAAAAAACGGTCTTTTCGTAAGGTTCTTCCAGTATTTTCAGCAATTTGTTGGCACACACGGGATTCATTAATTCGGGTAACCAGATAATCATGATTTTATAATCCGATTCATAAGTTTTGAGACTTATTTTCCGAATAATTTCACGGCTTTCGTCAGCATAGATGCTTACTTGGGAATTTTCCGCATCGATATAAGAAAGCCACTGTTCCAATGAAAGATACTGATTCTCGGAGAGACATTTGCGCCATTCATCTATATAGTCGTCGCACAAACGTTTTTTCTTTTTTTCATTCTTATAAATCGGAAATACAAAGTGAACGTCGGGATGCATGACCGAACTGAATTGTTTGCATGACGGACACACACCACAAGCATCATCTTCACCCCTGTTCGTGCATTGTATATATCGGGCATAAGCAAGAGCCAAAGGTAATTTCCCGATTCCCTCAGGCCCGCAAAACAGTTGGGCATGAGCTATTTGTCCGGATTTTACAGAATGTATCAATCTTTTCTTTACCTCATCTTGTCCGATAATATCTTTGAAAAACACGATAATTACCTCCTTCTTATTGTTTTAATATACTTGCCGTGCTACACGTTTTACACTTTCGGTAGCCATCATCGAGTAAAAGTGGATGCTTGGTACACCTTTTTCTTTTAGTTCCTTAGCTTGTAATATACACCATTCTACGCCAACCTCTTTAGCCTCTTCATCGGTTTTGCATTTTCTTAATTCAGAGGCCAGTGCCTCAGGAAGATCGACGTGGAAAACCTTGGGTAGAACCGTAAGTTGATTGCGGAAGTTTATGGGTTTGATGCCCGGAATAATGGGTACATCGATACCTTCGCTCTTGCAACGGTCGACAAAAGAAAAGTATTTTTCATTATCAAAAAACATTTGCGTTACGATATATTCTGCTCCTGCTTTTACTTTTTCTTTAAGCCAGAAGAGGTCTGAATCGGGATTGGGAGCTTCATCATGCTTTTCCGGGTATCCTGCTACACCATAAGAAAACGGAGTATTTATGAGGGACATTTTGCTTCCGTCCAGAAAGTATCCTTCATTAAACCGGTTTACTTGGGCCTGCAGATCGATAGCGTGCGCATGCCCTTCGGGAGTCGGAATAAATCTGTTTTCATGTTTTGCTTTATCTCCTCGCAAAATCAGCAAGTCGCATATTCCCAGAAAACTCAGGTCTATCAAGGCGTATTCCGTTTCACTTTGAGTAAATCCGCTGCATATTATATGGGGAACGGCGGGAATTTGATATTTATTCTGAATAGCGGCAGCTACTGCAACAGTTCCGGGCCGGGTGCGGACAGCCACACGCTTATATAATCCCCCTTCCATATCTTTATATAAAAATTCGCTTCGATGGGTCGTGATATTGATATATTTGGGATCGAATTCCCGTAATGTATCTATCGTATTGAAAACTTTTTCGATACTGTTCCCCTTCAGAGGGGGAAGCACTTCAAAAGAAAATGCGGTCGTAGGACTGTTTTTTATTAAATCTATGACTTTCATTGACATGCTATTTGTTTTTCACAAAAGTAATATTTTTAGGTAATATGTCTATACAAAAGTATGAAATATAGATTTGAGAATAGATTAATTGTGAAATTGTGTTTCTGATATTTCGATTATTTACTATAATAATTAAATATAGTTAATTATATGTCGATTTTTTGTTTATTTGTTTGCGTAAATAGAAATATGCCGTACATTTGCAATGTGTTTTTCATGGTATTAGATTTAAGGTTAACGAAGATTGGTTGTCGGGATGACAACCATTTTTTTATCTCTACTTTTCAGTTTGCTAAAATCAAAAAATTAGTTTTATAGTCTGTTTGAATTTCCCGATAGCGAAAAATTATTCGGTTCTCTTTGCGTTTTCTTTCAGTCTGTTCCCTTTTGAACAAAAATATCCGGAAATTGTCTTTTGCTACCGAGGCAGGCAAATTGGCATGTTTGCTTAAATCGATTTTGTAGGATGCCGTTTTTTTACTTTGTAGGAGTAAATTCTCAATTTGTTGAATAAACAAGATTATTTTAATGTAAGATAGGGGAGGATATGCTCTTAATTTGCATTTAATATTTTTTTAATTATTTGCTAATACGAATAACTTGAAAAAATTAATGCTTCTTTTATCTCTTTGTAAAACAAAAAGGCTTGTTGCAAAAATGTCGTATTATGCGTATTGACAATCAGTAAGAATTTAATGTTTAACTAAAAGTAAATCGAAATAACATGAGAAAGATGTTACTGACGGTATCGCTTGTTTTTATTGCTTTTATAAGTGCTTCGCAACTCAGAGCAAATAATGAAGCGAATACTTTAACAGAAGGAGTAAATAACCGCTCTTGCGAAAAAACTTATCGTTTTTTTACGGATGAAGATTTGAGGAATGTAGAAGCCTCTGCTAAAACCGAATGGGGTACTAAAATTGTCGGTATGTTGAAAGAAAGAGTCGATGAACGTGTCCGTTACGGTTTTGACATTCCCGATAAATCGACTGGGCGTAGTCAGAACTATATTTGTCCTGTACATAAAAAGCTGTTTAAATTCGAGCTTGACAAGCCTCATGACCACTATTGTCCCGATTGCGGAAAATCTTATAAAAGTGACTTTTTCGATGCTTGCTGGCGCAATATCTATCAGCATAATATGCAATATTTTATTGTCGATTGCGGTTATTTATATTTAGCTACAAAAGACAAAAAATATTTTGATTACCTAAAGGAAATCTTCTTGGAATATGCCGATAAATATCCGCAATATCCGGTTTATACAAAAGAGCAAGTTGCTAAATCTTATTATCTGGGCAGAATGTTTGAACAGTGGTTAGAAGATGCCATGTGGTTTTCCGATGTTTGTCCGATTTATGAAATCATAAGGGATGGTCTGACACAGCAAGAGAGAGAAAAAATAGAGAAAAATCTGTTTCAGGAAGCTGCCGATATGATTACGGCCCGTCGTGGACAGCACAATTGGCAGGCTTGGAATAATGCTATGCGAACATCGTTGGCTGTAACCTTAAAAAATGACGAGATGATGGATTATGCGGTTAACGGCAGTGTCGGCTATATCGAAGAGTTCAAAAAGATGGTTTATGATGACGGCTGGTATAAAGAAGCTTCGCCCGGGTATCACTATTTCCCGCTTAAGGCTCTTTTGCAGACGGCAAATGCAGCAAGGGCTTGCGGTATAGATCTTTATAATGAGAAACTGAAAAGTATGCTTACGGGTGTTGTTAAAGCGATGTATCCGAACATGACTTTTCCTGCTCATAATGACGGGGGATATATGTCCGATATTTCAAATCAAGATTTTTTATATGAGATGGGATATTCCCGCTTCAAAGATCCTTTTATCTTGCAAATCTTAGCAAAAGTCTATGCGACTAAAGATCGGAATTCGGCATTGGCTTTACTGACGAATGTCGATATTAAACCGGATAAGACGCCGTTGAAACAAGATAGTTATCTGTTTGATGATACGGGAATCGCAATTTTGCGTTCAGGAGATAATACATTGGTCTTCCGTTATGGTTTTAGTGATGGAGGGCACAGTCATCCCGACCGGCTTTCGGTTACGTTACACAATGGAGAGAAAGAGATTCTTACCGATTGCGGAACGTATAGTTATGCACAACCGGCCTATTTGGGATGGCAAAAGCGGGGATTGTCTCATAATCTCGTGTTGGTCGACGGCCAAGATATGCAGATCAGGGGAGCTAAGACTGCCGGTCGTTTATTATCGTTCGATCCCGATAAAAACGGGGGAGTTGCTTCCGCTGTATTGGATAATAATGGTTATCCCGGAGTGAAGTTGACACGTACGGTGAAACTTGACCGCAATAAATTTATAGATCGGTTCGAGGCGCAGTCTGAGGAAGAACACACCTATGATTATGTTCTGGCTTTATCTGATAAGCCGGAACTCGGAGACGGCTTTGTAGATGCTCGTCTCGAAGGTAAATCTCCGGCTTATGAATTTATAAAAGGAGTAAAATCGAAAATTTACAAGAACGGTATCGTGACCTTTAAAGCCGGAACAACTAAATTTGAGATTAAGAATACCTATAAAACTCCTATTGAAGTTTTTTGGGCAGAAGCACCGGATATTATGTACGGTAGTTCCGAGAAAGATACGCATACAATAAAATCATATATGCTTGTGGTGCGGACCAAGGGAAAAAATCTTTCTATAAGTAGTGATATAATATTGGGTAAAAAACGTTAGTAAAACCGTAGCGCAAAAAGTATTTGTTGGTAAAAAGACTGTTCAGAAAATAACTGATAACTATTTTCTGAACAGTCTTTTTATATAACAGATTATCGATATTGAAGTAAATTGGTCTAATTGTTATATTAATTGACAGATTTTTTGCAAAAAAAGAAAATCGGTATTTTTAATTTTGTTATAGTTTTATATCAACATGAAATTAGAGTTGTTTCATTTTGTTTGACAAGTATGTTCTAATTAAATGTATAAAATCAAATTATAAGATATCATGAAAAAATTGCTCGTTTTACTTTTATTTTTTATCCCATTCGGATTATTTGCTCAAGAATCAGTAACGCAGAGTGAAGATGGTAAAGGCCTGATCGTTCAGCTGAAAAAACATATAGCCTTTTTTGATGCTGACAGTGTAAGAATATCTACGGAGATGTTTAATGATTCGTTGGCAACATTAAAATATTTTATGAGCTCAAGAAATGTAGAGGATACTACAGTTTTTCTGTTGACGAGAAAATTTTCTAAAAATTATCGGGAATGTATTGGAGAAAAACTGCCCGATTTGGAGATTGAGGATTTAGCCGGAAATAAACTAACGGTCGGGAAAAATAAGAATATCTCGTTAATTGTTTTTTGGAATATCTATTGTCCTCCCTGCATTAAAGAGCTCAAAATATTAGACGCTCTCAGAGAAGAATATCCCGAGACCGACATTTTTGCCATTACAGATAATAGTCGGGACACAGTCCGTTCTTTTATGCAAAAGCACAATTTTAAATGGGAAAATATTCATCTTATCTCGGATTGCAGCTATGAGGAAAAATACCCGCTCTTTAAAAAAATACAGATAGCTCCGTTCAGTGTAATTGTAGATCGTGATCTGGTAATAAAAGACGTGTTTGTCGCAGAAGGAATGCGCCGGATGCTGACCGTTTTGGATTCATTGGATAAAGAATCTGAATAACAATCTATGAGAGTCAATTAAAATATGATATATCATGAAAAAGCTGACAGTTTTATTCTTTTTGTGTATTATACCTTTTATTGCAAATGCGACCATTTCTGAGATGAGTTTTGGAAAGTGGAATATTAAGTTTGATGATGAGACAAAACGAGCGGAATTCGTAAAAGAAGGTGTGACAGTGCTTAAAGATGTCAAAATAAAGTTTAAAAATGGGGATGTACTTTTGGATGCTTCTTCGTATAATTCTGTAAAAATAAAACAAGAGGATATTGTTGATGAAGTGGGTAAGGCCCGGAAATTTACCATTGAATATACCGGCAGTGAAAATTCGGATAACCCCATAGTCTATCAAAATTTTTATTTATATGACGGACAAGATTACTTTCTTACCGATGTAATATTGCAGTCTCCGGACAATTCGATTATATCAAGCAATTATATTGCACCTATCAGTACCGAAGCCGATAATCTGTTTTTACCTGCCGACGTTAATAATCGATTTATAACAGTTCCTTTTGATAATGACGGGTTTATAACGTATGCTTCTTATCCTTTGAGCTGTAGTCAGACAGATCCGGAGTCTTTGGCTATCGGGCGTGTTGCCCGAGACTCTGTTTCGATGGAAGTCTCGGCAATATTTAATGGTGAAACACAGTTGGGGTTGGTTATCGGCTCTGTCGATCATGATACATGGAAATCTGCTGTCAGGATAACCGGAAGCCCGCTGGCACAAGGTAAGATCACCAATCTTGAATGTTTTAGCGGTGTTACGCATCATATAACGCGCGATATGATAGATGGTGTATTAAAACCTCATGGTGCTGTAAAGGGACAGCAGGTAAAATCTGCCCGTATGATCGTTCATTATTCCGGTGACTGGCGTACCGGATTGGAGACTTTTGGTGATGTATGTTGTGCTATCGCTCCGAAAAGAAGCTGGGATAAACCTGCACCTTACGGCTGGAGTAGTTGGGGCGGCATGGGTACTGAGATCAGTTATGATGGTGTTGTGTCGGTATCGGATTTTATAAAGGAGAATATTCAGAATAAAGGCGGATTCGGTGATGATGGTGTTATCTTTATCAATTTAGATGCATCTTGGGATAAACTCGATTGGGATGAATTGAAACAGTTTGTAAAGCACTGTGAAGCAAACGGGCAAATGGCCGGAGCTTATTGGTCTCCGTTCTGCGATTATGCGGGAGTAGAAGATCGTGCCGTAGAAGGAAATAACGGTTATGTGTATGGACAAGCATTATTGAAAGTTTTCGGTAAGATTAAGTGGGAAGCCGGTGCAGCGTGTATGGATCCGACAGCCCCGGCTACGCTTTCCCGCATCAACTTTTTTATAGATAAATTTAAGGATGCCGGAATCAAATGTTTGAAATTGGATTTTTTGAGTAACGGATCTATCGAGGCAGATAGTTATCGTAATCCGAAAGTTACTACGGGCATTCAGGCTTATAACTATGGCATGAAGCATTTGCGGGAACGTGCCGGAGACGATATTTTTATCATCGAGTCGATATCTCCGCTTTTTCCTGCCAATTATGCCCATGCCCGTCGTATCAGTTGCGATGCTTGGGGGGAAATGTGGCATACGAGTTATATGATGAACAGTTTCTCTTTCGGCTGGTGGCTTAGTCGTGTTTATTGCTTTAATGATCCGGATCATTTGGTAATGGGAGATCGTAGTGAAGCGGAAAATATATCGAGAATGACGACCGGAGCAGTAACCGGATATTGCATTCTTGGAGATAATTTGTCAACAAAAGGAATTGCCGTCGGTTCGAAAATCAGTCAGGAAAAAGCCATAAAATTTTCTATTGTTGAGAAAGTAAATGATGTCATACGTTTGGGAAAATCTTTCCGTCCGGCTTATGGACATAAATTGTCGGGACGTAATAATTCAGTCGATTTATTTTATCTCGAGACCGAAGATTCCTATTATATTGCTCATTTTAATTACGAATCGGGAGATAAAACCGGAACTATCGATTTTTCGTATATGAATATCGATCCCGAAAATATAGATGTTTCTAGAAGTTATGAGTGTTGGACGGGTGAGGGTGTTACTCTTAATGAAAAGGGACTTGAGTATTCTTCTCCGAATAATATGGCGAAGATATATAGGCTTTTTAAAAAATAGTGTAATACAAGAATAGTAATGAAATCCTTGTTTTTATTATGCTTAAATATAAGTTTATGAAAAATACTTGGGTTATAATAGCGTCGTTTTGAGATTTTAATTTCTGATTGCAATGAATTTGCTATTATTTGATTAAATATTGCTATGTTTTGATGTGTAAAATATATTCTTTTGTACAACATAAATAAAACATGTTTTTGAGTTTATAATCGCTTGTTATTGAACAAGAGTTTGAAGATAAAAAACATAAAAAAACGATTATTGAGTTCTTTATTAAATGAAAATATAGTTTGTTGTAAGTCATTTGAAAAATGATGTGTGTATATTTTTATATAGAATAGTAATCTTTACGTCAAGAATAGTTTTTCATGGTATTTTAGATTTAAGATTAAGGAGGAACGGTTGTCGGGATGGCAACCGTTCTTTTTTGTTGAGGATAGGCGGTTGTGTATACTGAAAAATTATAGAAGAATAATCTATCTTTTATTTTATTCTATATCTTTGTTTTGATTAGAAAAATAAGATGTGCATTGGTCGCAATAATTATGTAGAGGATATAATAAAGAGTAGTCGGTCAAGCTTGGACGGCTTTTCTCGATTATATACCATTATCCGATACGTTGACAAATGATTTACGTCCGTTTTTTTAGATATTCAGGAAAATTATTAGACAGGCTCTTAAGAAAAGTAAGGAGGTAGAAGATGTTTAGGCTGTTCAAAGAAATAAGAGTAAAGATTTTGATTGGGTATTTGTTGCTGATAGTAATAGCCTTTTTTTCTGTGTTCTTTTTATTCGATAAATTTTCCCGCCTTTCTCTTCCCGATGAGGAAGAAGAAGCTATGCGAAGTAAGCGTTCTCTAATTAGTGAGACATTGGCATTATTATATGAGTCGGAGGGTGACTTGCAAGCATTGAGTAGCGGACATGTCCGCAATAGCAGGCATTATCGTCAAACTTTTGATAAAATGTACCGAAATTTAGACTCTTTGAAACAGTTGGTTACCGATACGTTACAAAAGCAGCGGATGGATAGTATTATCGTGCTTTTAACCGAGAAAGAATCTAATTCGTTGGCATGGTTGAGATTACGCCGGAATGCAGATGTCGGTAATTTGTATGAACAAAACATTCAGAGAGAAATAACCCGTAGGGATTCGGTAGTTAAGTCGGTACAAATCAGGAAAAAAATTGTAGTAAAACAAGATACCCTCACGGTCAGAAATCCGAGAAAAAGTTTCTTTAAGCGTTTGGCAGATGCTTTTTCTACACGGAAAGAAGATGAAAATACGGTGTATAGTCAATCTCAGCAATTGATTACCGATACGGTTGTTCAACCTTATAATGCAGCAGATACGATTGCCAATATATTTTCCGATATACAGTATGCCGTTTTCGATCAGCAAAAAGAATTGCAAAATCGGGTTACTCGCAGGAGTGAGGCCTTACGTTATAATAACCAAATTTTGTTGGTCAAAATCAATAATTTGGTAAGAGCTTTCGAACAAGAAGAGTTAGACAGATCTTTGGCACGTTATCAGGACAGAGACCAGGTGATGAGGCATTCTGTACAGGTGGTGGGAGGTATTGCCGTGTTCTCTTTGATTTTGATAGTTCTTTTCATCATTTTTATTTGGAAAGATATTTCCCGGAGTAACCGTTATCGGAGAGAACTTGAAGAATCGAATCGTCGGGCAGAAGAATTATTGAAAAGCAGAGAACAGTTGATGTTGACTATTACACATGACATTAAAGCTCCATTAAGTTCGATTATCGGTTATATTGATCTTTTATCCGGACATATTCGTGAATCCCGGGCAAAATATTATTTGGAGAATATGAAGAGTTCATCAGATCATCTTCTTCAATTGGTAACCGATTTACTGGATTATCATAGACTGGATTCTGATAAAATGGAGATACATGATGTGCCGTTTGAGCCGTATCGTTTTTTTTGTGAGATAGGAGATAGTTTTATACCTGTAGCAGGTAAAAAGAATTTAGAACTGATAACCGAAATCGATAAAGATTTGCAGGGCGCTTATCTGGGAGATCCTTTCCGTATTCGGCAAGTTGTAAATAATTTATTGTCGAACGCTATAAAATTTACAGAAAAAGGCTCAGTTGCATTGCGAGTCAAGCTATTAGGTAGTCGGTTGAAAATTCAGGTAGAAGATACCGGTATGGGAATTGCGGAAGATGACCGTGAACGCATTTTTAAGGAGTTTACGAGACTTCCCGGAGCGCAGGGTGCTGAAGGTTTTGGTTTGGGATTATCTATAACAAAAAAACTGGTCTTGCTTCTTGGCGGAAAAATTTCGGTCGATAGTACACTCGAGCAAGGAACATGTTTTACGGTAATTATTCCGTTTAAGAAAACGGATATGGTAATACCGGAAGAAACTGCAGAAGAAAGTGCTGTGCTTGATATGGGAAAGAATGTTCGTTGTTTGTTGGTAGATGATGATCGTTTGCAGCTTGAGCTTACGGCATCATTGATGAAACGTTATAATTTTTCTTGTGTCTGTTGTGAACATCCGAAAGAAGTGCTTGGCTTATTGTCAGACCAAAAGTTCGATTTTGTATTCACAGATATTCAGATGCCTGAATTATCCGGCTTTGAATTAGTTCGTTTAATTCGTGCTTCTGATTTGCCGGAAGTTCGATCCATTCCTGTTGTAGCATTGACTGCCCGGTCGAATATGTCTGATAATGAATTTCTATCAGCGGGTTTTACGTCACATTTAAACAAGCCTTTTACGGGAAAGGAGTTATATGATCTTGTAGTCCGATATTATCCGGATTATATTTCTGATTTATATACGGAAGAAACCGTTCATAATCCAGAGGAGGAACTTCGTTTTTCTGCGTTATTGGCATTTGCAGGAGATGATAAAGATGCGGCGAATGAGATATTGGCATCGTTTGTCTCTGAGACAAGACAAAATCTGGAACGTTTCAAGAGTGCTCGTCAAGATAAAGATATGAGTACGATATCTGCTGTGTCACATAAATTGATACCGCTATTTACATTGTTGGAACATCGAGAGTGTACCGATATATTGATTGAGTTGGAGAAAATTAAAGGAGAATTCAATTTCGAGATTGATCAAAAATGCCAACTTGTAGAAACTTATATTGTAAATACGATTTCAGAGGCAGAACGGTACATTACCCTACACAATTGAGGAAAAAATCTACATGTTATGTGTGAAATATTCCACATTTGGTAGGATGTATATTAATTGCGTTGTTTTGTAATTATTTGATAATCATTGTGTAATTGTTATATATCATTTTCTTGGCATATTTTTGGAATATTATGTTGGTGTGTTTATGAATAAAATACCAATATAATAAACTAAAAAAATTGATGATTATGAAAAAGATGATTTTTAGTGTTGCTACAATTCTGTTTTTAGGTATTACAACAACAATTTGTGCTCAAGAACCGGTAAAAAAAGATACGGCCAAGACCGAACCTGCAAAGAATTTTGTTTTGATGGACGAACCGGTGAAAAAAGATACGGCCAAGACCGAACCTGCAAAGAATTTTGCTTTGATGGACGAACCGGTGAAAAAAGATACGACCAAGACCGAACCTGCAAAGAATTTTGCTTTGATGGATGAACCGGTGAAAAAAGATACGACCAAGACCGAGCCTGCAAAGAATTTTGCTTTGATGGACGAACCGGTGAAAAAGGATACAACCAAGACCGAGCCTGCGAAGAAATTTGCTTTAATGGATGAACCAGTTAAGAAAGATTCTACTAAAACAGAAAATCCATCTCCAGCGCCAAAATCGGTTTCTATTGCATAGATTTCTGACTATAAGTTAGACAAAACATAGCTCTCCAGTAAGTAAAGTGTGTAATGTAATAATAGGTTAGCTTCAAAAACGATTGCATTACAAAATAATAAGTTTCGATAAAAGTATGTGCTTTTTCTGCTTTTGTCGAAACTTATTTGTGAATCTACATAGATTCTGAGAGTATTGAAAAAAGCCATATCAACTCTATTTTGAGAATTGATGATGGCCTTTTATAAATTAAATTTTCAATAATTCAATAATTACAACGGCATATTTCCATGCTTTTTAGGAGGATTAGAAACAT
>OJMK01002536.1_pt1 | contig 12351 bp, 6 predicted proteins | sample 1597201 | NCBI WGS metagenome assembly OJMK01 (sample SAMEA2452125, study PRJEB22498) | human gut metagenome | reverse complement strand
TGAGGGGGCGTAATCAGAAAATTACGCCATTTTGAAAATTGTTAGGACAGGTGTGTAACAACTTATCAATATGTAAACGGAGTCAATACCGGTTCTCAACGACATGGATTGAAACAAATCACAACACAGCCGGGAGGCCTTACGACAATTCTTGATACAGCATGTGATGGTAATGTATCTTCTATTACCGGAACAGCTCAGGTATCATCCTACTACACTTATGGAATCGGACAAAATGGAACCCAATGGCAAAAATTAAATATGGGCGGTAGTGATTCTGCACGTTGGCAAAAGAATACGACTGACCTCCTCGGACGTAACATATTGCAGGAGCGTTCTGGATATAATGGAACGGTTACGCAACAGAACTTCTATAATAATCAGGGACTGGTGGTACGCAGGGAACAAACTGGAATCGCTCCAACATTATACAAATATGATTCACTAGGAAATGTAATTCGGCAAGGATTGGACGTGGATAACAGTAATACTCTCGAACTTGCCGGTAATGACCGTATTACTGATTACGATATTTCTCTGAATAACACTTGGAAAACTGTTACAACCAAAACTTATGGGACGAATGGAAGTGCTGACGCTACGGTAATCTCCATTCAGAAAGAACGTCTGTCCGGTTTCACGAATTCCGTAATCGCAGAAAAACAGATAACTGATATTCATGGCAATGTTACCACGACTACCCGAAGCATTGATAGATCTGCAAAGACTGTAACGACTACCACTGAATACCCTGATTCAATTATCAGCGCTCAGATAATCACCGTTAACAGGCTAAAAAATTCAGAGCGAACGAAAACCGGTTTAACGACAACCTATGCTTACGATGGATTAGGACGGGTAATCACGGTAAATGAGCCGAGAATTGGTACAACATCCATCACGTACCACACTGCTGCCGGTAAGAACGGTTTGAAAGCGACAGTAACAAATGCCGCTGGTAATATGACCAGTTATGATTACGATACGACGAACGGCAGATTGCTATGGGAGAAGAACGCACTGAACCAGTATACACGTTATGCTTATAACGCTTTAGGCCAAGTAACGAATATTTGGGGAGATACGCAATATCCGGTGGAATTCGGCTATGACCAGTTCGGGCAGAATACAACAATGCGTACATATCGTATGAATGCTGCCTGGAATGGTACAACTTGGCCGACAGATGTCAATGGAGATTTGACCGCTTGGAGTTATGACGAGGCCAGTGGACTTGTAACGGCGAAAACTGATGCAAACAATAAATCCGTCACCTATTCTTATACTATTGATGGCAAGTTGGCAACACGTACTTGGGCGCGAGGTATCATAACGACTTACACTTATAGTTCAACTACCGGTGAATTGCTAAATGTAGATTATGCAGATGACACTCCGGATATTACTTATACTTACAATCGTTTGGGACAACTCGCAACCGTACAGGATGCTGCAGGAACAAGAAATTTCGTGTATAATGCCAACTTTGATTTGATTAAAGAAACAATCAATGGTATTTATAACAGGGAGTTGAATCGGACGTACACCGATACGGTGATGAAAGGACGCCCTTTAAGTCTCTATATTGGAAATATTCTGAATTATAGCTACGGATACGATGAATATGGGCGTTTGAATAAGATTACGACACCCATGGGAGATTTTAACTATACTCGTTTAGAAAATAGTGACCTTATTGCACAAGTAACGCGGCCCAATTCAATCACAACAACTTGGAGCTATGAACCACACCGTAATTTAATCACTCAGGTACGCAATGGAAATATCAGTAGCTTTGGATATACGAATGATGCTATCGGCAATCGTATTTCCATGAGCCGAACTGGGACTTCATTTACTGAACCTGACATAATTACGTATACCTACGACAGCCGTAGTGAAGTAATCGGTGCCACATTGAATCAGGATACAACATATAACTACTCATATAGTTATGACCCTATCGGCAATCGTACTGTCAGTGATCAGAATGGAAGTATACTTTCTTATACGAGTAATACTTTGAATCAATATACAATGATTAATGCCGAGCATCCAACTTATGATGCAGATGGAAACATGACGTTAAGAAATGGTTGGACACAGCTTTGGAACGGTGAGAATCGTTTAAAAACAGCAATTAAAGGTACTCAACGTCTAGAATTCGGCTATGATTATATGGGACGTCGGATTTATAAAAAACTTTATGATAGCGAAAGCTTAATTTATGACTATCATTTTATTTATAATGGGTATAAATTAGTTGAAGAAGTAGAGAGCAAAAATTTTATAACTAATTATTACATATGGCAACCGGAATCAGTTGGATTGAGTATACCATTGAGTATCACTACGCCAATAGGTACCTATTATAGTAATATTGATGCAAATAAAAACATTTCTGAGCTAACTGACAACACAGGTGCAACAGTTGCTCACTATGAATATAGCCCCTTTGGAGAACAAACAGTTTCAATAGGTCCTCAAGCAGAAATCAATCATTTTCGTTTCGGCAGCGAGTATTTTGACTCAGAAACAACTTTAATTTACTATAACTACCGCTATTACTCACCATCTCTCGGACGTTGGATTTCCAAAGATCCTATAGAAGAACGTGGAGGGCAAAATTTATATAACTTTATTGCCAATAATCCTTTAAATAAATTTGATTTGTATGGTCTATTTGATCCATCATATGATATTCCTGGAGGTCCGGGGGTACGGGATCCCAATCCCCCTTGGATGACTCCACCTGATGGACATTCTGAGGAACGCAACGCAGCGACAAAAGAATTATTGAAAGCGATTCTCGGATTAAGTGATATAAGTACTTGTTTTACACGTTGCATGTCATTTATCGATACCAATTATAACAAATTTTTACGAATGATGTGGGGAAGTTGGCTTGCTAATAATGGCATTCCCAAAGCGCTCTTTTCAACACCACCAACGCATTTTGGTGGAACACCATCTCCTACATTTTATCAACCGCTTAAAATTTTTGATGAGTCATTATATCGTAGTTTAAGTGCTCTCCAAAGGCAAGCTGCAGAGAAAGCCATTAAAGCTGCAGGACGCGCTTTTCTATTGGCTCAAGGTGCATACGAGATGGGTAAACTTATATGTTGCTTGTCAAAATGTCAATTTTAAGGTTATAACATATGGCTATTGATCAGATAGTGATGTCACCAACTTGGTTCCAAGTGCCTAACCCTAACAAATTATTGTTATTCTTTGGATATGATACACGTAATGTTTTCTACAAACAATATAGGAAAGAATTAAACCGACAATTAAAAGCACGTGATATTGAAATTATTTTAAACAACTGGGTGAAAATCGGTTATGATCGTAGAATTGCAAAAATATTACTTCGTCATTTTGCTAAAGAATTCTCCTTGGAGTCTATTTCTGTAATGCCTAATGATCTATTATATCTGTTTTCATTTCCTTGTGACCTAAACGGATATTGTTCAATTCAAGAATGTTGTCAAAGTTTTGGAACCACGTTATATGATTTTATTCGATATTTTGCAGGAGGATGCGATGATAAATTCACTCCAGAAGTCAAGATAGCTGATATCGAATTTGAGAAATTATACAACTTATATATGGAGAAACGAAAAGAAATTACCGTAGCCATACTTATACAATTTCTTTGGCGCTTTAGAAATAAAAAACGTTCTTATTTTTATCTTGATCGGTTTGACTTATAAAAAAAGAGGGATTAGTCTTTGCAAAAGTATACGCCCAGCCAGCCCCATGGTGAGGTGGATATCGGTGGTAGAGTTTGGTAAAAAAATGAGAGTTTATGAAGAGAATAAGCAGGAGCTCATTGACAACTTTGCTTTTCCCCTAAGATCAGTGAATTAATCTGTCCTGCCGGAGTGGAATTCAAACGAGGCAGAACGTCTTTGAGCCACTTGCGAAAGCAGATGCCGTTCGCTTTGCATGTTGCGGCGAATGAATATAGGATTGCGAGACGCTGCCCACCAACTTCACTTCTGGCAAAGAGACAATTCTTTCGGATGATTGCAATTCCTCGATTGAGGCATTCTGCAGGGGTGTTGTCGATGTTCAATGTCAATTAGAATTTTTTCCGGAATTTCTTGAGTTCCTCTTCGATATTCAGAGCATAAGAGATGGCTTGCGTGATAGGTAATTCTATCTCCTGTATTATCTCAAATAGACATGGATGAGGCATCATTGGTATATGAACTTGAGAAAGAGTAGCTCCGAGTAGTTCAATAACTCCGTTTCCCGCAAAATGAACTCCGAGGAGTCTACCATTTCCCGAATAAACTCCTATGCCGAAACCATTTTCGGCAGGACATTCTACCGCGTAGCGGCCGGAGAAATACAATGGAAACTGTTTTTCAAAAGCAGATGAATCAATTTTTTGAGCCTCTGCCAATGTCAAACCTGCTGCGGCTATCTCTGGATCAGAAAAGATTACATGCGGAATCCAAGAATAATCAACAGTATCTGACTTCCCCAATATCTGATTTACCGCCGCTTCTGCTTCCCATTCGGCAACCGGAGCGAGAAAATACCTGCCGGCCGCATCCCCGATGGTAAATGTTCCATCCGGACACTTGAGAGCTGTGCCAATGGCAGCTGGGCCTGAAGGAGCCTCCCAACCGCAAGCCAACAGCAGCCGATCAGTTTCAAAATGAGTCCCATCGTTGAGCGTAATTCGTTTGCCACATATATCGGCTATCCGGGAATCCAATGCAAACCTTATTCCGCGTTTTTGCAAGCTCTTTAAAAGAAAATTTGATAGTCGCGGATCAAGTTTACCACCGATGCCTGCTGCTTGCTCGACGATTGTGACATCCGCTCCGGCACTCCGGTAAAAAGTTGCAAATTCTATTCCGATCGTGCCGCCTCCAAGAATCAACAATTTTGCCGGGATCTCCGGCGTGGCTAAAATTTCCCGAGGCGTCACTGCTAAACCTGATCTTAGCGCGTCCTGCAACCCCTGAATTTGTGGAATACGGGGCCTTCCTCCCGTCGCTCGGATCAAGTTCTTCCCCAAATATTGTTTGCCGGAAACGTTGACCGCAAATCCGGATTTACTCTTGCCGATAAATTCGGCTTCTCCTTTGATCACTTCCACTCCGGCTTTCTGCAAGCGTTGTTGCAGTGCGGCGCGGAGCCGCCTGATTGTTCCATCTTTGCGGCGCCAGAGAACATTCGGATCAAGGCGTAATTTATCCGCACTTACCCCGAACATCGGCGCATCATATTTCATTCGGTCATGCAGCCGGGCCGCATACAGCAAAGTCTTGGTCGGGATACAACCGTGATTCAGGCAAACACCTCCGAGTTCTTCCTTCTCGAACAAAGCAGTTTTGAGACCGTTTGCCGCGGCATATTCCGCCGCTCGACAGCCGCCGGGCCCTCCGCCGATCACCAATAGATCATAGTTCATATATTGTTTCGTCCCGATTGAGAGTCTTCATATCCCAAGTCCATTCCGGACGCCGATATTTATGTTCCGCCAGTTTGACCGCGGCATCCCATTCCAGTGTGGAGATTTCACTGCAATACGACTGATCAAAATATTTCATCAATTTTTGTTTTAAAGCTAAAATGAACTCAGGAGCTGTATAGGAACCATTTAGGAAATCCAATATATTGCCGATCCGGCTTCGCACTGAATTTACGCAATGCCGGGCAAGTTTCTCGGTCGGCGGCGTTAAAATGTAATCAAACATATCCAGATTCGAATTGATTAGAATGCTGCCATGAAAAAGCCGTCTGTTATTCACCAGGCATTGTGCTGTACCTGAAATCTTTTTACCGTGAATGACAATATCATTGCGGCCAGACCAGAGTGCCGGCAGATTAAATCCAATCAAGCTTTCCAATAAAGACTGAATGCAATCTTGAATTGGCTTCCGGGCTGAAGTAATGAAGCTGAAGTTGAGATTTCCCCAGTCATGGTATACGGCGCCGCCACCGCTGATACGGCGGATGACTTTTATGTCGTGATCCTGAATATATTCCCTGTCAACTTCACAATGGGCATTCTGGTTGCGTCCGATTATCACAGAAGGCGAGTTCTGCCATAACATAAAGACATCATCATGGTTTGTTGTGAGCAAAATTTCTTCCAATGCCAGATTGAGTTCCGGTTCACTTCGACCATGACAGATAAAACGCATATGATTTCACAATGTTTCAAGATACTGTTGATAAGCGGCAGGAGACATCCAATCGGCAGCCTGCCACTCGGGAGTAATAATTTGGCAGAGCCAGCCGTCATTCTCAGGAGAATGATTGAGTTTATCTTGGGAAGACTCCAACTCTCGGTTCACAGTCAAAAGTTTCCCTGATATTGGAGAACGAATCTCCCAAGCGATTTTAACGGACTCCACACATGCAATAGAATCATCGGCGTTCAGAAAATCTGAAGCCTGAAATGTCAGAAATGTAATTTCCCCCAATTGGGAAATTGCATATGAAGTCAATCCCAGAACCACAATGCCATCTTCGAAATCCAGCCACAAATGCTCTTTGGTATAAAGCCTCATGAAAGCATCCTCCGAAAGTTAGGCGTCTTACTGTTCTCACAATACTGCCGCATACGAAAAAATGCAAGTGATTAAAATAAAAGTATCCTTGAGCTTTTACACCCAAATTTCGAGCCTTACGTTAGTAAAACAAAAATCAATTTTAGCAATATTTAGTTCTTTCAATCAAAACAATAATAATTGTTACTAAAAAATATAAAAAATAGTGAATAAATTTCTTTCTCTATTGACTTTCTGCATTTTTTTGGTATAATGATAAAAGAAGTGATTGATTTCATGCAATGATGCCATTGAAACTCGAAAACTGTGACGGTTGTGGCGAAAAATGTTGAAGCAGACCTACATTATAATGTATTGCTGGGATTCAGCAAACAAGTATTTCGCTATTCCTACCTCATTTTCTCCGTTTGGTCTTTCAGAAATAGATTGTAGCCAATACATTGAAAATAAACAGATTCGAGAGGTGCTTCATGTGGTTGAATCATTGTTTGCCTTACGTCATCTGTGCAATCACTACCGCAGCTTTTGCATCCGACATTTCTGTTGCAGAGCCGAGGAGCGGCGAAAATGGAAAAAAGGTTGTCATCTCTTCGCTTCCTGATAACATTAAGCTTATCATAGGACAAGGAGACATATACTATTATCTTCCGCGTATCCAAGCGATTCATGCACTCCCGGATAACTTGCCGCCGGACCAGATTCAGGCATGTTATGACTTCCTCTATACAAAACTTGAAAATCAAAAATTAACCGATTTGGAGTTCAATGGACTGAAAAATGAACTTGTCTTTGCTATCATCAACCAGCGTCGCAAACCGGTAGAACTGGCAGAGCACTTGGTAAAGATATACAAAGACAAGAGTTTTGATGTTACATGGCGCGACTATTGTGTTCAATTTTTCGGGAAATGGTATCCGAAAGCTCCGGATAATCAGGCTCGACATGATATGATCGATGGTCTATGGGATGCTCTGAAAAATGAACGGAAGAGCAAAATCGCAGGAGCTGCAAGTTCACAACTATGCTTCTTGGCACGCCACTATCCGGAATTCGATAAGCAAAAAGTTTCTGAAGCAAGTTACGAAGCTTTAATTGATCCCGAATGTGCCGAAATTAATAAATCAATCCTTCTGAATACATGTGCGGTATTCGGTAATCGTAAGATTCTTCCAATAGCAAGAGAACTTGTCGTAACGGAAAGTGATTTGATCAATCGAGCTGCCGCTCTCTTTGTTTTGGGAGAACTCGGAGACCAAAGTGATCTTCCCACACTGACTCCACTGATTAAGGCACGTGACATACGGCTTCGGACTCCAGCAGCAGCGGCAATCAAGAAAATCACCACTCGGAATTAAGGCGCCGTTTCAAATTATTTTCCTGCATATATCCAAAAAATAAAAAGATAATTCACACGATGGAATTCATCTGAATATGGGAGGGATATCATGAAGCGCTTGAATTGGATTCGGTTGCTCCTGGTCACGTTTTTTTCATTACTCTGCATCATTGCGATCGCCTCAGAAGGTGATGCGGACGGCGACGGTATTCCTGATGCGGAAGAACTCGCCAAGGGATACAATCCCGCTGTCGTGACTCGTATAGTGTATGTGGATGCTTCTCGGACAGATGACTCAGGAGATGGTTTGACGGAAGCGACGGCTAAACGTTCCATCAAAGCCGGTATCAATGCAGCGAAAGTTACCGGGAGCGAAAATATCGTGATTGTCGCTCCCGGACTGTATGTTGGAGAACAGAACCGTGAAATTGATTTCGATGGATTCAATATCAAACTCCAAAGCAAGCGTGGAGCCTCAGAAACCATTGTGGATCTGCAACAGCAGGGAATTTTTCTTCACATAAAAAAACACGAATCCAAAGAAGAAAGCCTGCTTGATGGCTTTACTATCCGTAACGGAAAAGGTCAATATAATGGCGGAGCTATCGAAGTAAGTGACTCATCCGGTCTTACCATCAAAAATTGTATGTTCCGCGAGAATCGGGTTGGAGGTTCCGGAGGTGCAATTTATCTGAATAATTCCGACATTGACATCATAAATGCTTGTTTTCTTAACAATCGGTACAAGATGACGAAAGACGGCGGTGGTTATCCGGAAAGAGGCGGAGGAGCAATCTATATCGCTTCAGGCAACTGCAGCATTGACCGTAGCCAATTTATCGGAAACACGTCCGAAAACGGAGGCGCAATTTATCTTTCCAGTGGGACAGTGAGTCTGACAGCCAGCATCTTGCGTAACAATGTTGCATCGTCGTCGGGCGGTATGTTGTATGCTAATTACACTGCGACGGTCAATATGACCAATTGCCTTGTGCTTGACAATGCGGCGAACTATTACGGCTTTATGAACGCCGGCTACCAAGCCGCTACCGACATTCGAAATTGTACGATTTCCGGAAATACCTCAAAAAGCGGCACCGATCTGTATATCAACGGGACCTTTACCATGTACAATACTATTTACAGAGGAAGCAGTTCCGGTACTCCGACGACTGTTGCTTTCTGCTGTACTTCACAAGATTTTTCTGCATCTGGTTCGGGTAACATTATTCTTGATCCAATTCTGACACCTGCCGGTTATCCGAAGAATGACTCACCCTGTATTGATGCCGGCAGTAATGATTACGCGCCAGAGACCGATCTTGACGGACAGATTCGCCCAGCTGGAGATACTGCGGACATCGGCTGTTATGAATTCGAGGACTCTGATGGCGACGGTATTCCCGATGCAGTGGAACGTCTGGCTGGTCTAGACCCGAATGATCCCACTGATGCTGATGGAGATGTTGACAATGACGGCATTCCAAACCTCAATGAATTTCTGAACGGTACAAATCTTGGAAGTATGGATACTGACGGCGATGGTATTGCCGACAATGTGGAACTCTCACTTGGATACGACCCGATCCGATATACGATGATGGTATATGTCGACCCCGCCCAACCAGATGACAGTGGTGACGGTCTAACTCTCGCAACAGCCAAGAAAACAGTCAAAGCCGCATTGGACCTTGCAGACAGCAAGAGTACGGAAAACGTCATAATGCTGCAGTCCGGAACTTACACTGGGGCTGATAATCGTAACTTTACACTGAATGGAATCAACTTGAAGGTACGCAGTTTGACCGGAGCAGCTCAAACAATTATTGATTTGGAGGATAATTCCCGCTTTCTTTTTTTACAAAATACACCACGCGAGAATCTGGTCGAGGGAATCACCTTCCGAAACGGCAGTGCGGACTATGGTTCCGCCATCCGAACGGTAGGCAGCAATGTCATTATCAGAAACTGCCTTTTTGAAAATAACGTCAGTTCTGAAGACGGGGCTGTATATTGCGAGAGTTCACAGAATTCATTGATAGAAAACTGCCGTTTCATTGGCAATCGCGCCAAACATGGAGCGGGGTTCAGCGGTTCAGGTGGTACGGCGCTGATTCGCAATACGCTACTCTGGGGAAATAGAACCCTGCAGAATGGGGGCGCAATCCATATACGAAACAACATGGAATTGCAAATAAAAAATAGCCGATTGATAGAAAACCAGAGTGCCCGGGATGGTGGAGCAATTGATGTTGCCGGAGACCGCACCACCATCAGTATGGAAAATTCATTGTTCAATGGTAATTGTGCAACCGCCAAATACTCAGCACTGGCAAGTGATTCTTCCAATCAAATACTTCATTTTTTGAATGTGACTGCCATCAATGGAAAAGCACAGGATAATTATACTTTCAGCTTTAATGGAAGAGCCACTTTCCAGAATTGTATTGTCACAGGAAAAACGGTTTACAACTTTGATCGTCCGATGAACGCTAATTATAACTGTACGGCTGAGGACTGGAGTAGCTTAGGAACCGGCAATTTTATTGCCACTCCCTTGGTCAATCCCAAAGGAAATCTTCTCGCTGGTTCTCCGTGTATCAACACCGGTCTGGCAGAAGGTGCTCCTGATGCCGATATTGATGGGGTGGAGCGTCCTGCCGGCAATGGTATAGATGTCGGCTGTCATGAATTCAAAGACTCAGACGGTGACGGAATTCCTGATAATATGGAAGTCGCTGCGGGACTCAACCCGAACGATCCGTCTGATGCAATGCTTGACAAAGATCAGGACGGAATCATCAATTTAGATGAGTACCTGCTTGGAAGCAATATTTCATCGGCAGATAGCGATGGCGACGGCATTTCCGATTCAGATGAACTTGCTCTCGGTTATGATCCATGCCGTTTTACACAAACGATATATGTTGATGGGACAAACGGCAATGACAGTAATAACGGAAAAAGCTCTGGAGAAGCCAAAAAGACAATTGGAGCCGGAATTCTTGCTGCTCGTCATCCCATTTATGAAAGTATTGTAATGGTTGCCGCCGGTACATATACGGGAACCGGTAATCGGCAATTGGACTTTGAAGGTTATAATATTAAGTTGTGCAGTACCACCGGAGCTGCGGCAACCATTATCGATTTGGAGGAAGCAGGCCCATTCCTGACGCTTCAGAACAATGAGAGCACGAACAGCCGGCTGGATGGATTTACCATTCGCAACGGTTATACCGCCAGTTACGGAATCGCCATCTATTTGAAGAGTGCCGGAATGGATATCCGCAACTGTATCTTCGAAAACAACAATTCCGGCAGGCTGGTTCGCTACGATTACGGCGGGGGTAATTATCAGGAATACTGGGAGGACTCCATGTCAACAGCAGCTATCTATGCGCAAGGGAGCCCGATTCATATCAGCAATACGGTTTTCCGAGGCAACACTTCCCGTGAGACAATGTATGGCGGAGGAGGTGGTAATTCAGGAGCTCTGAATATGGTCAAGTCCTATGGTTCCGTCATCAGTGGATGCCGTTTTATTGACAACAGCGGATATTCCGCCGGAGCCATCGTCATGTCCGCGGCACAGGCCGAAATCAGGAATTGCCGATTTGTCAACAACGTTTCATATGGCAGTGGAGGAGCGATATCCGGTACTTATGGTTATTATGGTCCGGGAAATCAAGAGGCGAACATCCTGACAATAAAGAATTCTCTGTTTACCGGCAATCGAGCTATTTACGATTATTCGGATTTGAATATGGATAATAACTTCAGGCTGAATCTTCAGAATGTTACCATTGCCGGAGGAACATCAAAACTCGGAAACAGCATCTATCTTACTGCTGATTCACGCATTTTCAACAGCATCATCACTGGACGGGTGAAACGGTATAACGAAAATGTTGTGTTGACAGCTTTCCACAATTGCGTTTCAATTGATTGGAGCTCGTTCGGCAACGGAAATCTCTCTGTTGATCCGAAGTTAACCAATAGTGGCTTTCTGCAGGCCGGAAGTCCGTGCATTGATGCCGGTTCCGACGAGGAAATGCTCAATGCTGACATTGATGGTGTCCTACGCAACGCCGGATCTGTCGATATCGGCTGTCAGGAATTCAAAGATTCAGATGGTGACGGCATTCCCGATAATATCGAAACTGCTGTTGGATTGAACCCGGCAGATCCGACTGACGCTGTCGAAGATGCAGATCAGGATGGAATCAAGAATATTGACGAATATTTGAAAGGAACTAATATCGCGGCAATCGACACGGACGGCGACGGTTTTTCCGATGCCGCTGAAATTCAAGAAGGGTACGATCCAATCAAGTTCACCCGGATTGTCTACCTTGATCCGGCAGGAGGGAATGATGAAAACAATGGATTAAGCCCAAACACTGCTAAGAAAAGTTTCAGGTCAGCTATTGAAGCGTCACAAATGATCAAGTATGAAAATGTTGTCCTTGCGGCCCC
>OJMK01002531.1_pt1 | contig 12362 bp, 10 predicted proteins | sample 1597201 | NCBI WGS metagenome assembly OJMK01 (sample SAMEA2452125, study PRJEB22498) | human gut metagenome | reverse complement strand
CTCCCCGAGCGCCGCCTGCAAGGCGTCGAGCGCCGCGAGCAGCGTCGTTTTGTCCGGCGGCAAGCAGGCTGCGGGCTATCTCTTCAATCTGGCCCGGCGTTTTCCCCGCGCCGTAAATGACTTCCGGGCACCCGGTGCGTTCCAGGCGGCTGTAATCAATGTCCGTATGGGAAGGAGCGGGTACGGTGCCGGCTCTGATTTTTCCCGCCGCTTCCTCCGTGGAAAGGAGGCCTTTTTTAAACTGATGCAGAATGGAGGTGATGTCGTTCATGAGGGTTCGTTCATGTTCCCTCTGGAATATCCTTCCAGATCCAGGGTAATGTGCCGGAAGCCCAGTTCCCGCAGCCGGCGTGCCGCGGTGGAGGCAAGCTGTCCGTCCCAGAACAGCCTGCGTTCCTTTTCCGGCAATTCAATGCGGGCCAGGCTGTCTCCGTGAACACGGACACGGCAACCTTTCAGCCCCAGGGTTCTCAGAAAAGATTCCGCTGCGTCCACGCGTCTCAGCAGAACTTCCGTTACGGGGCGGTTGTGTTCCAGGCGGGTCAGCAGACACGCATAGGCCGGTTTGCCGCAGACTGATTCCGGGAGGCCCAGCCGAAAGGCCAGCCGGCGGATATCCGCCTTGTCCATGGCAGCTTCCAGAAAGGGACTCGGAATGCCGAGCTCCTGCAAAGCTTTGCGGCCTGGTCGGTAATCGTCCAGGTCGTCGAGATTGGAACCGTCCGCCAGCAGGGGGAACCCCATCTCAGCCGCTCTGGCTGCCAGGGAGGAAAACAGGGCGTGCTTGCACAGGTAGCAGCGCAGGGGAGGATTATTCGCAAGGGCGGGCAGGATGGGAAACGCCAGTTTTTCCTGCCGGACGCCCAGGCGGCGGCACAACGCCGTGCTGTCCCGCACTTCCTCCTCCATCACATAGGGAGTTCGCGCGGTCAGGGCCAGGCAGTGATCCGCTCCCAGGATACGGACGGCGGCGGCAAGCAACACGCTGCTGTCCAGCCCCCCGGACAAGGCGACGGCAAGGCGTTCCCTGGGGAGAAGGACGGCGCGAAGCCGTTCAAACGGAGTCTGTGGCGTCGTTGTCATGGGGAGGTATGGGAAAAAGCCCCATCAGCTGGCATTGTCCCAGCGGCAGCCCGGTTTTCTCCGCCAGGATTCTGCAATCTTCAAATTCCGCTTTCCGGTAATGGGGACGACCGTGCATGAAAGAAGTTTTTACATGAACCGTTCCATGGGGAGTGTGGACGGGGGAGCTTTCCCGGCGCAGAATATGGCGGAGCATGCCATGCTGCCTGATGCCCGGCGTACTGCTGTGCCGGAAGAAGGCTTCCCGCACGCGGTCCGTCTGTTCCGGCAGGCACAGGGCGCAAACCTTGACTGCCAGACGGCCTTTCTTCATGCAGACGGACTCCTGCCAGGTATCCAGAGCGCCTGCCTCCATCAGCTTTTCCGCCAGGTAGGCTGTCTGTTCCGGCGTCATATCGTCTATATTGGCGCACAGCTCCGTCAGCAGTTCCGGGGAAGTTTCCTCTTCTTCCGTTTCTACCAGCATCACCCGCAGAATATTCGGTATGGGAAGTCCCTGGCGGTGGCCGATCCCATAGCCGGTTGCGGTAATACGGCCTGCCAGCGGAGAGGGGACGGGCTGCGCCAGGGCGGCAATGTAGGCAGCTCCGGTGGGTGTAGTGGCCTCATGGGTGGTTCCATTCAAGGTGGCCCGGAAATGTTTCGCCAGCAAAGCCGTTGCCGGCGCAGGAACGGGCATTGTTCCGTGCTGGCAGGTTACGGTACCGGACCCCAGCTCCACCGGTCCGGTGAAGACGGCGTCCACCCGGAGCATTTCCAGGCAGATGGCGGCTCCCGCGATATCGATGATGGAATCCACCGCGCCCACCTCATGGAAATGTACTTCTTCAGGAGTAGTGCCGTGTACGCGGGCTTCCGCCTCCGCCAGCAGGGTAAAAATAGAAAGGGCAGTCCGCTTGACGGTATTGGAAAGGGCACTTGTCTCAATAAGTGTTCGTATATCCGCCATAGTCCGGTGATGGTGCGCATGGCTGCTGCCGGAATGCCCTTCTTCCTCCGTCAGCACGTCAATCCGTGTTCCCCGGATGCCGTGCTGCTGCGCCCGGCTGCATTCCAGCTTCCACTCCCCGTGCACATGCAATTTGGACAGTTCCCGTTTCAGGTTTTCCCGGTCCGCTCCCAAATCAATCAGGGCGGCCAGATTCATATCTCCGCTGATGCCCGCGCTGCAATCATAGACCAAGGCTCTCATGATGACCCAGTGTAGAAGGAAAAACTCCTGGCTCAAGGTCAAAATGAGCCCTATCCCGGGAGGGGACCCGGTGCCTGGCGGACCGGGTTTGGCGGATTGCCGTCCGGTTATGAGAAAGATGCCCTGTGAAATACATTGCTAGGGAACTTTAAATATGCCACAATCCCTGCGACGCTGACCAGCGCCGCCCCCGTTCTATATCATGTCCATTCCGTTCTTTTCGAAATTACGATCCCAGAAGCATTATCTTCAACTGGTTAAGCCGGAATTGAAGCAGGTTTCCGAGTTTGTTGAAGCGCAATCATCATGTTTTGACCCGGAAGTGGCCGATTACATGGAAACGGTATGCCAGTCCAAGGGGAAAATGCTCCGGCCGGCCCTGGTTCTGCTGGTTGCCGGAGCTACGGGCGGCATCAAGCCTGCCCATATCCGGCTGGGTGCTCTGCTGGAAATGGTGCATCTGGCTTCCCTTGTGCATGATGACGTGATTGACGAGGCCGACAAACGCCGGGACGAGGCTACGGCGAATGCCCTCTGGGGCAACAGCCTCGCCGTACTGCTGGGGGATGTCCTCTTTTCCCACGCCATGGTGCTGGGTACGGAATTCGGCAGTACGGAATTCTGCCGCAGGCTGGCGAATACCGTCAGGAACGTATGCCAGGGGGAGGTGGCCCAGTCCAGCCGCCTGTATGATCTGAGCATGACTCGCGAGGAATATTTTGAAATCATCCGGAAAAAAACCGCTTCCCTTTTCTCCGCAGCTACGGGGGGGGCTGGCTGGATTTCCGGAGTAACCCCGGAAGTGGAGGAATCCCTTTACCAGCTGGGGGATTTGCTGGGTGTGGCCTACCAGATTTACGACGACTGCCTGGACATGGTGGGAGATGAAGACGATGCCGGAAAGACGCTTCATACGGACGCCACCAAGGGCAAGCTGACCCTTCCCATCTTCAATTTGCTGGAATGCGGTGACAGGAATGTGGAAGCTACCCTGCGGGACGCCATTGAAAACCGTGAAGTGGTTGATTACTCCGCCTTTCAGGATAATCCCGTTTTTGCAGAGGCTCTGGACAAGGCGATTCTGGTAGCTCTGGAGAAAAACGAGGCGGCCCGCGAAATTCTGTGGCTACTTCCCCAAACGGAATATCGTGAAGCTTTGGCGGAAATGACCTTTTACATGGACGAGCTGCTTAACGACTGCCGTATCTCCTGACCTGCTTCAAGGAGTTTTTGTCCGGTCATGCCCTCCTTATGTAATTTGTGTCTTCCGGCATTTTCCCAAAAGGAAACCTGCCGGAGGGAATGGGAGGAGCGCATGCTGGTTACGGCCTGATTGTTTTTTCAAAACATGGTTAACCCGGCCACGCGCCCGGGGAACGGCAGTGCTTTCTTTATTCCGTTTTTCCGTACCTGCGCGCCCGGAAGGAGTAGGCGACCGCCACCACGGCGGCGAGCACGGCGTACAGGATGAAGCGGTGAGTGGAAATGGCGTTGGCTGATTCTCCGTTGGACAGGAAAAAAGTAATTGCGGCCACCAGCATGTTGCCTGCAAAGATAGTGAGGTTCCAGAAACTGGTGATGAGGCTTTTTAAATGCGCCGGGGCTTGCGTATAGGCGAATTCCAGGCCGGTGGTGCTGACCAGGATCTCAGAGATGGTGAGTACGCAGTAAGGAATCAGCTGCCATGCGATGGACATGGAGGTTCCTTCCTCCAGCCGGTATTGCAGGAAAGCGACAATCAGGAATGTAGCGGAGCTGAGGGCCAATCCCGTTCCGAGGCGCACCAGGGGCCTTGCCAGCGTTGCCACCCTGGGATAAACAAATACGGTGATGAGGGGGATGAACACCATGACGAAAATGGGATTGGCCGCCTGGATTTGGGCCGGCCCGATGGACCAGGAACCGCCCGGGAGCGGGATGGAAAGAGGAATCATCCTGCTGCCCTGGGATACCCAGGAAGAAGCCGTCTGTTCGAAAATGGACCAGAATGGGATGATAAAGGCGAAGATGGAGAGGATTTTCAGGATGTGCCGGGTGTCTTCCACGGCAGAAGTTCCGCAGCGCTGTTCCGCGTTTTTCCAGCCTCCGTGGAACAGAATGATGAAAAGGACTTTCCAGAAGCCAGGCTGCCCGCTGTTCCGGGCCGGAGGCGTTTTGTGGTATTTTTTGCGGCCCAGCCAGAAGACGAAGGTGGCAACTCCCATGAAGAGGCCCGGGACGGCAAACGCCCAACTGTACCCGTAACGCTGTTCCATGGCCGGAATGACCAGGAAGGAGAAGAAGGAGCCAAGGTTGATAGCCCAGTAGAAGGCATTGAAAGCCTTGGTCATTAACTGCGGGGACTTATTAGGAATCTGGTCTCCCATAAAGGCGGAGACGCATGGCTTGATGCCTCCGGCTCCCAGCGCGATGATGAACAGCCCGCCATGAGAATGTAACGGCGCGCTTCAATGGTGTGGAAAAGATCCGCCGTCGCCAGAACTCCGTGTCCTACGCAGTAAAGCAGGGAAATATAAAGAATGGTTTTATATCGGCCCCAGACCTTGTCCGCCAGCCAGGCCCCCGCCAGGGGAAGCAGATAAACCATTCCCACAAAAATATGAAGGGTGGAGGTGGCCCAGTTGTCGCTCATCAGCAGATGGCCCGTCATGTACAGCATGAGGATGGACTTCATGCCGTAGAAGCTGAAACGTTCACAGGCTTCCGTTCCGATGATGTATCTGGACTGGGAGGGCAGGGCGCTCATTGGATGATGAAAAGGAGGGAGATGGAGAAGGAGTAATAAAAATGATGGCCTCCGGGCGGAGGCCATCATGGCGAATGCGTTCAGACGGTGTTCAGGGCCTGTGAGAAGGAGACGGGCTCACTGACGGTTGTCATGAAAGGGAAAACGTTAGCGTTCCTGGTTCAGGATGGGAGCGATTTCCACCTTATATTGGGTGATGCACGCTTTCAGCCAGTCCAGCATGATCATGGATTTTGCCTGGGCTGTCAGAGCCGGAGCAATTTGCTGGGTAGATTTGATTTGGAATTCCGGCGTATCCTCCAGTTCGCGCTTGACGAGCTGGGTCAGCAGGATGCCGTCCCCCGTGTTGATGGGCTGAGCCATCTGGCCGGGGTTGATGACGGAAGCCGCCTGAAATACTTCTTCAGGGGCCGGGAGCTCTTTGGGAGGGGCCAGGCGGGAATTCATGGCCCGTTCCAGAAGAGACTGGAGCTCTTCCTGTGTTTTGGCGTTTTGCAGGTTGACGCTGCTCAAGAGTACGTTTGGATTGACAAAGGGACCGTAAGAGGCAGTTTTGGCACCGGCTTTTCCGGCAATGGCATTGAACTGTTCCACGGGGTTTTCCGCCTTCTGCAATTCCGTATTGAGTTCCGTGGCGGCCTTATTTATGGATTCAACGGTCATGCTTTCCAGCAGGTCGGCGCGGGCGCTGTTGCGGGCGGTTTCGTAAGGCAGGGCTTTGACCGGAGTAATGCCTTCCAGACGGATCAGGACGACTTGTCCGTTTTCCAGCACCTGCATGGTGCTGATCTGTTCGGCTCCGGTCTTGGCGCGCGCTTCTTCAATGGCCTTGGCATCCGCATCCGCATTCAGGGCCGGGGCTCCCGCCAGGGAGAAAGCCACATCCAGCAGATTGGCGCTGCGTCCGTCGGAAGCGGATTGGTTGATTGCCTGATTGATTTCCTGAGGCGCGTTTTTACGCGTTACGGCCATGTAGGACTTTTTCTCCATTTTGCAGACGCCGGGAGTCTTGGCCAGGGCTTCGCTGATGGCCTGGTCCATGTTCCTGCCGTTGGTGGCGTTCAGCGGTTCCCAGATGTCATTTTCCACCAGATTCATGGTCTCCATGGTGGCGTTGGAAATGTCTCCGGGCTTGGGTGCCTGGGCATCGCCTGCGGGAATGAAGGTGTAAACGGTGAAGAAGCGAGCTTCCTCATTTTTGTAATTTTCCTTGTGCTTGTCCCAGAAGGTTTTTATTTCCTCTTCTCCGGGATCCGTCTTGGGGCGGAAGGCGCTTTTTTCCAGGAAGGCGGTGTTGATTGTAATTTGCTGGCTGTTGGATTCCGCTACAGCCTCGGCAAAACCGGGCTCCACGGAGATACCCCCGGCCAGCACGTCCTTGATGCGCTCCAGGCTGATGGTGTCTTCCATCAGCCCGCGCAGCAGTTCCTCCTGAAGCTTTTTACCCATGTTGCCGCGCATGGAAATGAAATTATCGTATTTTTGGGGGTCGAAAACGCCTTTATCGTCCTGGAACTCTGGAATATTGCAAATGGCATCGTCAATTTCCGCGGTGCTGGGAGTCAAGCCCAGGCGCCCCGCCTCCCGGCGGATAATGCCGCGGTAGGCCAGGAAAGCCGCGTTGGGATTATTTGTTTTCAGCAGATGGCAGAATTCGCGCAGGTTTTCTTCCGAGCTGAAATTGTCCTGAAGCAGCGGACCGAAGGTGGAAGGGAAAGAGAAAGCCACGGACAGGCCGGTCCTGCCCATATTGTTATAATCCTTTTCCCCGTAAGATTTCCCGTCCACGGAAACGAAAGTCTGCTTGAACATGCCGGTCAGGGAGCCGCCGCTTACGTCCCCGCCGACGAACATGAGGCCCACAAACACTAGGGCCATGGCTGCCATGATGACGATTGTATGTTTACGTAAGTAATCTAGCATGGAATGTCAGGTTGAAAATGTACGTGTAGCCGACCATGAGCTGACGGCAGCCCGGGCAGCCCGAATCTTTTACACTTTTTCCCTCCGCTAGGCAAGAACGAAGCTCTCCGCTTCCGGCGGCTTCTCCAGAATATGGCGGCATGCTCTTTCCTGTCATGAAGGGCTTTTCCGGCCGGGGCTGAACAATTTTTGACCTCGACGGTGATGCAAATACGCCTTATGTTGCTCCTGCACGGAAGATCCCGGGAACCATGGGCCGGTTCTGCCCCATGGCATTCGGAAGGCCTCCGGTGCATGTCCTTAGCCGGATATTCCTTTAATTGCAAGGATTTATGCTGAACCAGGTAGTAGAACTCAAAAGAGAAGTGACGGCGGTCCAGATCCCCAGCGGGGATGTGCTCACCCTGCCGGAAGGGGAACGCGTGTATATCACCCAGATACTGGGCGGCTCCTATACCGTGGCTACGGACCACGGCCTGGCCCGTATCTCCAGGGAGAACGCGGACGCCCTTGGCGCTGGAGCGGAGGAACCTTCTCCGGAAGCAGCTGCGCTGGATGAGAACGCCACACTGGAAGAAAGGGTATGGGATACGCTGAAATGTGTGTATGACCCGGAAATTCCCGTGGACATCGTTAACTTGGGTCTGATTTACGATGTGGCCGTCATTGAGCTGGAGAACGGCCTTCATCATGTGGCGGTAAAAATGACTCTCACGGCACCCGGTTGCGGTATGGGCCCCCATCTGGTCATGGAAGCCAAGGACCGCATTGAAGCGTTGGAAGGGGTGGAGGCTGCGGATGTGGAAATGGTGTGGGATCCCCCCTGGAACCAGGACATGGTCAGCGAGGAGGGCAGAATGAAACTCGGATTGATTTGATTTCCCATGCCGGTGACGTTGAAATTGTCCGACGAGGAAGCGCGTGATTTGGCGGAAATGCTTTCCACTGCCGCCACGGTGGCTGCCTCCAATCAGCAGGACGGGGCGGAGGCGCGTCTGGCGGCGTGGGGGAATTTGGTTTCCCGGCTGATGAAAGAGCTTTCCGTCACCTCCAAATTGAAAGGGCGCATTGCCTATGCGGATGAGCTGGGCGGCTATGCCTTCACCCGGGAATATGAAGAAAGCGCCTTTTTCCAGGATTGTCTGGATGAATACCGGGACAACTCTTTTTGGGCGGATCTCGTGACGCGTATGGCGGACAAGGCCATCAGCGAACACCTGGGGCCGGAATATTTTGAAAACATGCCGGAGGATGAACGCCGCCGTACTGCGGAAGCCCTGGAAAAATCCCTGTGGCAGGAATGCGCCAGATACGGCATTGACCGGCTGGGCTTCATCTTGCCTCCGTCAGACGGATAAGGAGAAGAACCGTTTAAAAATCCTGTGGACCGGTGCGGCCCGAATGATTCGGGCGCGATTCGCGTGCATATCCCCGGAGAATACCGGTCTATGTTGCCTGTCTGCCGGGAAATACTCCCTTATATCCGCCCTGTTTCAGGTATCGGGACGACATGCGCTCTCTCTGGATGCGGCAAGATGATTTTGGGGGAGTTGTTCAGTCCGGAGTGCAGCGGTTCACCGGGTCGGGGCCTTATTCCTCCGCATTTTCCGGCAGTGGCGGGGTGGGGCTGCCCAGATATTCCGTTTCCTTGGGGGTGGAGAGTACTTTGTAATACGCCCAAGCGGCGGCGGCCAGTACGCCGCCGATGGAAACAATCATGGTTAGCCAGCCGGTGGGGGACATAATCAGTTAATGTTCTCCTGAACAAGACTGGTAACGGCCTTGTCAGGCAGGACCAGCTTGATATTCTGGGGCAGGGGACGATTTTGGAACAGCTTGAAATCCGTCATTTTCGTAGTTCCCCCCGTCTGAAGCAGCACGGAACCATCAGGCTGGATATTCGCCATGACGTTGGTGGAGGGGGTTGGGTCGCCGGTGAACGTTACGCTGGTATTGGGATGCCATTTGCCGTCCTTGTACGCGAAGCTGGGGCCAAAGAAGGCTCCGCGGGCCTTCTTGGCTGATTCAAAATTACGCATGAAATCTTCCACGAATCCGACGGAGAAGGAAAGTTCCTTTTCCGAGGAATGCGTTTTCCATTTGGAAATAAGATCCCAGGACCTGCTTTTATTATTAAAGTAATAACCGCTGATTTCCTTGAATTTCCCCATTTTTTTGACGCAGACGAGGAAGCGCATGTTCTCCCCGATTGCCCAGGGATAGTCCACGAAGCTTTGTCCGCCTGTTCCTTCACCGCCAAAACGTCCGGAGCGCGCATCTTTGCCCAGTTTTACCAGCTTGGTGCGTTCTTCTTCCGGCACATCATTGGGGTTGTCTCCGTGTGCCACCGGATCCCAGATGGAGAAGATGATTACTTTTTTACCGTTGGATTGTTCCTGAAAACCGATATAGCCGTCGTCAAAATTCATGGCGCAAAAGTAGGTGCCGGGAACGGATGTTTTGGCTTTCACTACATTGTACAGGGCGCTTGCCTGGGAGGGATGCCCCTGCTGGTTGATATGGACGGAACGGCACTGGCGCTTGGCCAGCAGTTCCGGGTCCTGCGCATGAAGGATGGTTCCGGAGAACAGGGCGGCGCAAATGACGGCGGCGGAGGATAAAAGACGCATGGTTTTGAATGATTGATGGTTGTCTGATTTGATGCCCGGAGGGTGGGGGACAGGCAAATAATTAGGACAGGCTAATTACGTTTGGCCTGGGGGAAATCTCGCAGGCAGGCCGCACTTTTTTCAAAATTTTTCCGGCATGAATGTGATAAAAGAAATACTTGGCTCAGGCTGGTTGCTCAAGATTCTGAAACGGCTGAAACCGTAAGTCCGGAAGGCCGGGCAGCCGCACTCTCTCCTTCCCCTTCCCGCTTTCAGCCAGACGACGCGGAACATACAGCTTTGCTTGAATGGGGAAGGCCGTTCTGCGAAAAATTCGGGAAACGGCCTTCGGAAGAATGGGGGAAAAGGACGCGTTTGTTACCGGATGGGGTTCAGGAACAGGGGCATCAGGCCCCCCAGCACGATGAAGATGGAAAACGCGGCCAGCATGACTCCGGAAATGGCCGGTACCTGCACGGGTTCTGCGTTTTCTGCGGGCTTGTCCCAGTACATGGAGCGGATGACCTTGAAGTAATAGTAAAACCCGGATGCTGCGCAGACGATCATGACGGGGAGCATCCAATCCAGATACAGACCCGTATTGATGACGTGCACGAAAGAAATCATTTTGGCGAAAAATCCGGCCGTCAGCGGCACGCCCGCCAGGGAGGCGAACATGATGGTGACCGCCAGCGCCAGCCGGGGATTGGTTTTGCCCAGACCGCGGAACGCGGAAATTTCCTCGCTCCCGCGCTGGATGCGGATCATGGCAAGGGCGAAAAAGGCGCCGAAGGTCATGACCAGGTACACAGCCAGGTAGAACGGGGCGTTCGGAGCCAACTGGCCGTCCACAGTACCGATAAACAGGGGCAGAATGAAGCCTGCCTGTGCAATGGAAGAATACCCCATCATGCGTTTCAGGTTCGTCTGGGGAATGGCGCCCAGGTTGCCCACCAGCAGGGTGGCGGCGGCCATCAGGGCTACGACGAATTCGACGGGAGGCAGCACGGCGAATGGGGCCAGGATGATGCCGAGCAGGGCGAATCCGGCTACCTTGGAGGCTACGGAAAGGAAAGCTGTCACCGGAGTGGGAGCTCCCTGGTACACATCCGGAATCCACAGCTGCATGGGAACTGCGCCGATTTTGAATGCTGTACCGAGCAGCAGCATGGCGAGGGCCAGGTACATGGCGGGGGCTGTCTGGCCGGCCAGGGCGTGGCTGACGATCGTTTCATTATAAATGAATGTTCCCGTAATGCCGAAATACCAGGCCAGGCCGAAAACGAGAAACCCCGTGCTGACGGCGCCCAGAATCAGGTACTTGATGCCCGCTTCCGTGGAACCCAGGTTCCGCCGGAAGTAGCCTACCATGATGAAGGAACTCAGGGTGAGCACTTCCAGGGAGACGAACAGTTCCACTAGGTTGGATGCCTTGCACAGGGAGGTGATGCCTACGCAGGCCAGCAGGGGCAGGATGTAGAATTCCCCCGTTCCGTCCTGGGATTTGGAATCATTGGAGGAAAGGTTGATGACGGCCCGGAAATCTACGGAAAGCAACAGGGTGACTGCTGTGGCGACGAGCGCCAGGATGATGTAGATGTTGTCATAGAGCCCTTCCATGTAGAAGGGAAGCATCGCCAGGGTTCCCGCCGCGCCAATCAGCCCGAAAATAAATTTGGGCGTTTTTTTGCAGAAGGTCTCCGCCAGAAGCAAAAGCATTGCCAGGCCGGCCAGGATGAATTCCGGAATATACGCTTGCATGGGTAAAAGAGAATCAGGTTAGACTAGGATTGTATTCGGAAGGGAGGAAATCAGGAGAAAAACTGGAGCACCAGCGTGGGGAAGAAGCCGAAGACCGCCAGGGCGATGACCAGGAAGTAGTTGGCCGCCCGTTCGGAGGGCTGCAGTCCCGTGGCGTAGGCGGAGGCTTTGGACAAATCTCCCTGGAAAATATTGCGGTAGGCCCTCAGCATGTATACCGCGCCGATGACCAGTCCCCAGAGGCACAGGATGGTGGCGATTTGAACGGGGCCGAAGCCGTTGCTGAAACCGGCGAAACCGGAGAAGAAGACCATGAATTCCCCCGGGAAATTGGCGAGGCCGGGGAGGCCGATGGAAGCCATGCCCGCTAGGCCGAAAACGAAAGCCATGCGCGGCAGCCTGGTGCTCAGTCCGCCCAGAGAGTTGATTTCCAATGTGCCTGTTTGCTTTTCAATCTGCCCGCAGAGCAGAAAGAGAAGGGCGATTGTCAGGCCATGGGCCAGCATCAGCAGAGCAGCCCCTTTCAGCGCCCAGGGATTGGCTTCCGCGGAACCGGAAACTACCAGGGCGGCGAAAGCCAGGAAGATATAGCCCATGTGCATCACGGAAGAGTTGCCCAGCAGCAGGTCCAGCCTTTTCTGGTTGACGGTCACGTACCCCACCCAAATGACATTGCAGACGAGCAGGACCAGCAGGATATTCGTCCAGGGAAGGAATCCTGTTTCCATCAGCGGCTGGAACATGAAGAGCCCGTACAGGCCAAATTTCTTAAGCACTCCGGCATGCATCATCGCTACCGGAGCGGGAGCGGATGCGTATGCGGGGGCTGCCCAGGAATGGAAGGGGAAGAGGGAAATCAGCGTGCCGAATCCGGCGATGAGCAGGGCCCCGATGAGTTCCGCGTGGGCAAGTTCGCGCCCGCTGGCCATGAAGTCTTTCAGGCCGGAGAAGGTGAAGCCAGCCTGCGTGCCGATCATCAGCAGGGCTGCCAGCAGCACCATGGAGGCAAGCCCCAGGTAAAGCGTGGCGCGCCAGGCCGTGGTGCGGC
>OJMK01002529.1_pt1 | contig 12369 bp, 13 predicted proteins | sample 1597201 | NCBI WGS metagenome assembly OJMK01 (sample SAMEA2452125, study PRJEB22498) | human gut metagenome | reverse complement strand
GCCATACCGTAGACCCGCTGGGGATCGTCCTGATACCGCGGCCGCGGGTCGTTGGCCAGCACGGACAGCAGCCCCTGCCGCTGCTCCGGCGGCACCGCCGCCAGCAGCGGCTCTGGGCACACCACCCGCAGCTTCTCACCGGCCAGCCCCGCCGTGAAGCCGCCTGCGGCCTCCGGATGGCTGTCGGTATATGCCAGATAGGGCTTGATGTCGAAGATCGGCGTCCCGCTGACCAGATCGGCTCCCCGCACATGGAGCACCGGTCCCTCCGGCGTGTCCCACTGGATGCGCTCCAGCACCACGGAGGACAGTCCCAGCCCGTTGGGCCGGAAGGGGGAACGGGTGGCGAACACGCCCATGCGGGCGTTGCCTCCCAGCCGCGGCGGCCGGACGGTAGGGGACCATCCCTGCCGCAGGGCGCGGTCAAACTGCCAGATCAGCCAGATATGGGAGAATTCCTCCAGTCCCCGCAGCGCCGCAGGATCGCGGTACGCCGGCGCAAACACAATGCGTCCGGAGCAGTCGGCCACGCCGCTCTGCCGCGGCACGCCGAACTTCTCGGCAAAGGGCGTCTCGATGTGTGCGATCGGTGTGATGTCCGCCATAGTCAGCGCTCCCGCAGGCCCGTGTCGGTGAGATGAGCCGTAATGTCCTTGGGCAGGCGCAGCAGCCGCACCAGCTCACCGGCGGCGATAACCACCATCCCCGCCACGATAATGTAGATATTCTGCACGGTACTGGCGGTCAGAAACATGGCCAGCAGCACCAGCAGCAGGCCCATGTTGATGCGTCCGTTGCCCTCCTCGATCTTCTGGAGGGTCTCGTCCTTCTCATACACCACCTTGTTGTACACGAACCGTGTCTTGGCTGCCGCGTTGTGGTACAGCGTCTTGGTAAAGTACTGCCAGCGGGTCAGGGGCACCATGGCTTCCCGCGGCGCGCTGCTCATACCGTCTCCTCCGGCGCGTCAACCTTCTCCTCGTGGTCAGCCAGCGCCATGGAGATGACGCGGTCGCCCTCCTCCTTGAAGCGCATGACGATAACGCCCTGCGTGGCGCGGCCCGCCACGCGGATGTTCTCCACCGGCGTGCGGATCAGAATGCCCGCTGCCGTCACCAGCAGCAGATCCTCGGTGCCGTCCACCACCTTGATGCCCACGATAGGCCCGGTCTTTTCCGTGACCATGTAGTTGCGGATACCCAGACCGCCGCGGTTCGTGATGCGGTACTCCTCCACCGGCGTGCGCTTGCCGAAGCCCCGCTCCGTGATGGACAGGACCGTCTTGTCCGCGTCGGCACGGGCAGCGCCCACCACGTCGTCGCCGTCCCGCAGGCGGATACCGCGGACGCCCACAGCGATGCGGCCCATGGCGCGCACGTCCGTCTCGTCGAAGCACACCGCCTGTCCGTCGTGGGTGGCAATGAGCATCCGGTCGTGGCCGCGGGTCTCCACTACGGAGATGAGCTCATCGCCCTCGTCCAGCGTCAGGGCGCGGATGCCGTTGTTCCGCAGATTCTTCAGGGCGCTGACCTCCAGGCGCTTCACGGTGCCGTTCCGCGTGGTCATGAACAGGTACAGCTCGTCCTCCGACTGCTCGCGGAAGTGCAGCATGGCCTGTACCCGCTCGCCCGTCTCCACCTGCAGGATATTGACGATATTGGTTCCCTTGGCGGTCTTGCCGCTCTCGGGGATCTGATAGCCCTTCTTGCGGTAGACCTTGCCGGTGTCGGTAAAGAACAGGATATAGTCGTGGGTAGACGCGGTAAACACATCCACCACGGTGTCCTCCTCACGGGTGGTGATGCCCTTCTTACCCATGCCGCCCTTGCTCTGGGCGGCGTACTCGGATACCGGTGTGCGCTTGATGTAGCCGTTCTCCGTCAGGGTAAAGACGCACTGCTCCTCCTCAATGAGATCCTCGATGTCCAGTTCGTCCTCCACGTCCTGGATCTCGGTCTTGCGGTCGTCGCCGTACTTGTCGGCAATGGCGGTCAGTTCCTCCTTGAGGATGGACTTCACCAGATTCTCGTCGTTGAGGATACGCAGGAAGTAGGCGATCTTCTCCTCCAGCTCCTTGTATTCCGTCTGGAGCTTCTCGCGGTCCAGACCCTGCAAAGCCTTGAGGCGCATATCCAGAATGGCCTGCGCCTGCACGTCGTCCAGCCCGAAGCGGGTCATCAGATTCTCCTTGGCGTTGTCGTAGCTGCTGCGGATGATATGGATGACCTCGTCGATGTTGTCCTGTGCGATGAGCAGACCCTCCAGCAGGTGGGCACGCTCCTCCGCCTTTTTCAGGTCGTACCGTGTCCGCCGGACGATGATCTCCTCCTGGAACTTCAGATACTCGTCGATGATGTGCCGCAGGGAGAGGATCTTCGGCTGCCGCTGGTTCTCCACCAGCGCCAGCATGTTGATGGCAAACGTGGTCTGGAGCTGGGTCTGGGCGAACAGGCGGTTCAGCACCACCTGCGGATTGGCGTCGCGCTTCAGCTCAATGACCATGCGCATACCGTTCCGGTCGGATTCGTCGCGGATGTCGGAGATGCCTTCGATGCGCTTGTCCTCCACCTGATCGGCGATGGCCTTGATAAGCATCCGCTTGTTCACCTGATACGGCAGCTCCGTGAAGATGATACGGGTGCGGCCGTTTCCGAACTCCTCGAACTCGTGACGGGCGCGGACCATCAGGCGGCCCCGTCCGGTAGCGTAGGCGGCGCGAATGCCGCTGCGTCCCATGATGATACCCTTCGTGGGGAAGTCGGGACCCTTGACGTGCTCCATCAGATCGCTGAGGGTGGCGTTGGGGTCATCCAGCACGCAGATGCACGCACCGATGACCTCCCGCAGGTTGTGGGGCGGGATATTGGTGGCCATACCCACGGCGATGCCGCTGGAGCCGTTGACCAGCAGGTTCGGGAAGCGGCAGGGCAGGACGCGGGGCTCCTTGCGGCTCTCATCGAAGTTGGGGTCCCAGTCCACCGTGTCCTTCTCGATGTCACGCAGCATCTCATTGGAAATTTTGCTCAGCCGCGCCTCGGTGTAACGGTAGGCGGCAGGGGGGTCGCCATCCACGGAGCCGAAGTTGCCGTGGCCGTCCACCAGCGTGTAGCGCATGGAGAAGTCCTGCGCCAGACGCACCAGCGCGTCGTACACGGAGGCGTCACCGTGGGGGTGATACCGGCCCAGCACGTCGCCCACGCAGGTGGCGGACTTCTTAAAGGGCTTGTCAGAGGTCAGGTTGTCCTCGTACATGGCGTAGAGGATACGCCGGTGTACGGGCTTCAGACCGTCCCGCACGTCGGGCAGGGCGCGGCCCACGATGACAGACATGGCATATTCGATATAGGATTTTTCCATCTCCGGGACCAGCGGGGACTCCACAATGTGCTGGTCGGGGAAGCGGATCTCCGCAGGGTCGTATTGGGGCTTTTTGCTCATAGATTCCAGCCCTCCTTAATAGTCCAGATTCACAGCGTACTGTGCTTTACGCTCGATAAATTCCTTGCGTGGCTCCACCTTCTCGCCCATGAGGACGGTGAACGTGGCGTCCGCCTTCACGGCGTCGTCCAGCGTGATGCGCCGCAGGGTGCGGGTGGTGGGGTCCATGGTGGTCTCCCACAGCTCGTGGGCATCCATCTCGCCCAGACCCTTGAACCGGCTGATGTTGATGGTCACGTTGGGGTTGCCTCCCCGCATCTCGGCAGAGATGGCGTCCCGCTCCTCATCGGAGTAGGCCACCCGCTGCTGCTTGCCGCGGGTCAGCTTATACAGCGGCGGCACGGCGGAGTAGACGTAGCCCTCCTCGATGAGGGGCCGCATATACCGGAAGAAGAACGTCAGCAGCAGGGTGCGGATATGGGCGCCGTCCACATCGGCATCGGCCATGATGATGACCTTGTGATAGCGCAGCTTGTTCTCGTCGAACTCCTCGCCGATACCGGCGCCCAGGGCGATGATAACGGGCTGGAGCTTGTCGTTGCCGTACACCTTGTCCACGCGGGCCTTCTCCACGTTCAGCATCTTGCCCCACAGGGGAAGGATCGCCTGGAACCGGCTGTCCCGCCCCGACGTGGCGGAGCCGCCTGCGGAGTCGCCCTCCACGATGTAAAGCTCGGTGAGCTCGGGGTTATTCTCGTTGCAGTCCCGGAGCTTATCCGGCATGGCCGCGCCGCCCAGCACCGTCTTGCGCCGGATGGACTCCCGGGCCTTGCGGGCCGCCTCACGGGCACGATTGGCAGTCATGGCCTTATCCAGAATGGTACGGGCCACCACGGGGTGCTCCTCCAGATACACCGCCAGCTGGTCGTTGACGATACCGTCCACCAGTGTGCGGATATGGGCGTTGCCCAGCTTGGCCTTGGTCTGACCCTCGAACTGGGCCTCTGTCAGCTTCACGGAGATCACGGCGGTGATGCCCTCGCGGACGTCCTCGCCGGACACCTTATCGCCCTCCTTGATAAGGCCGTACTTCAGGCCGTAGGCGTTGAGCACGCGGGTCAGAGCCGCCTTGAAGCCGGTCTCGTGCATGCCGCCCTCCGGCGTGTGGATGTCGTTGGCGAAGGACACCAGCGTCTCGTTGTAGCCGTCGTTGTACTGCATGGCCACCTCGGCGGTGCTGTCGCCCTTGGCGCCGGAGAGATAGATGACCTCCTCGTGCAGCGGGGTCTTGTTGCGGTTGATATAGGTGACGAATTCGCGGATGCCGCCCTCGTAGCACATGGTCTCGGACTGCTCCTGTCCCGTCCGGGCATCGGTGATGGTGATGCGCAGGCCGGCGTTGAGGAACGCCTGCTCCCGCATGCGGGTATGCAGCGTCTCGTAGTCGTAGTCCAGCGTGTCGAACATCTCGGGGTCGGGCTTGAAGGTGACAGTGGTGCCGGTGTGATCCGTCTCGCCCACGATCCGCATCTCCTGAGTGATGTGTCCCCGGGAGAACCGCATTTCGTAGATCTTGCCGTCCTTGTGTACCTGCACGGTCAGCCACTCCGACAGGGCGTTGACCACGCTGGCGCCCACGCCGTGGAGGCCGCCGGATACCTTATAGCCTCCGCCGCCGAACTTGCCGCCGGCGTGCAGCACAGTGAACACCACCTCCAGCGCGGGCCGCCCCGTCTGGGCCTGGATGTCCACGGGGATGCCGCGGCCATTGTCGGTAACGGTGATGGTGTTGCCCTCGTTGATGGTGACGGTGATGTCGGTGCAGAAGCCAGCCAGCGCCTCGTCGATGGAGTTATCCACGATCTCGTACACCAGATGGTGCAGGCCGCTGGCGCTGGTGGAGCCGATATACATGCCCGGCCGCTTGCGGACGGCCTCCAGTCCCTCCAGCACCTGAATTTCCGCCGCGTTGTATTCGTTGGCGGCGACGGTCTTTTCCATATCTGCCATATGTTATTCTCCTTTCCCCTGAGTGCGCTTGAGCAGCGTCTGGGAATTCAGCTGGGATATATAGATGATCTGCCGGTGGTAGGGGTGGTCGCACACCACGAAGGACTTGGGGATGTCCTCGCAGGCGGTCTGCACCACGCTGTCCTGCTCCGCCGTATTCAGAAACTCTCGTGTGATTTTAGAGGTAGACGTGTTGTCCAGATTGAAGATGCCGATGATGCGCTTGTCCTCCAGCATCACGTTCTGTCCGATATGCAGGTACGCCATCACAGCACCTCCCCGTTCCGGATATGGAACACGCGGCCCCGCAGCATGGTATCCAGCCGGTCGTTCTCGCAGCAGGTGATGAACACCTGCCCGCCCCGTATCCGGTTGAGCACATACTCCTGCCGCCTGGGGTCCAGCTCGCTGAGCACGTCGTCCAGCAGCATCACGGGGTATTCGCCCACGGCGTTCTTATGGATCTCCCGCTCCGCCAGCTTCAAACTCAGCGCCGCTGTCCGCACCTGTCCCTGGGAAGCAAACTGTCTGGCGCTGCGGTCGTTGATGAGTACCTCCAGATCGTCCTTATGGGGGCCGGAGAGACACAGTCTGCTGGCTCGCTCCGCCGCCGCGTGGTCCTCCATATGCTGCCGCAGGGCCTGATAGATGTCCATCTGCGGCCCGAAGGGGTCCGTCACGGTCCTGACGGTCTGATATGTCAGCGTCAGCTCCTCCTTTTCACCGGAGCATTCTCCGTGGGCCTGACCGGCATAGTCCGCCAGCGCTGCGCAGTACCGCGCCCGATAACCGATGAGCACCGCGCCCACGCGGCACAGCCGCTCGTTGAAGTCCGGCAGCATATCCAGCAAGTGGGGGTGCTCCTCGCTGTCCCGCAGGATGCGGGTCTTGTGGTCGTACAGCCTGCCGTACTCCGCCAGCGCCTCGGCGTAGCGTGGCCGCAGCTGGCACAGGGACTGATCCATGAACCGCCGCCGTTCCGCCGCTCCCGCCCGGATGAGGAACAGATCCTCGGGGCAGAAGAACACAGTGTGCAGCACGTCGGACAGCGCCGCGTTGGTCCTGGCAGGCACGCCGTTCACCGTCATCCTCCGCCGTTTTTCCCGAAAAAGCTGTATCTCCGTGGTGAACTCCCGCTCACGGGAATAAATATGTCCCGTGACGGAGGCGTCCTGCCGCTCGAAGCCGATAAGCTCCCTGTCCCCGTGGGCACGGGGACTTCTGCCGCAGGACAGGTATACCACCGCCTCCAGCAGGTTGGTCTTACCCTGAGCGTTCTCGCCGTAGATGACGTTGCAGCTCTCATCCAGCTCCAGCGCCTGACGCCGATAGTTGCGGAAGCCGTCCAGCGTCAGCCTATCGACCCGCATACGTCACCGTGTAGTGCTTTCCCTGAAAGCACACATCGTCCCCGGGGCGGAGCTTCCTGCCCCGCATGGTACACACCTCGCCGTTCACCGTGACATCACCCTCCTGGATGACGACCTTGGCCTCGCCGCCGGTCTGCACGGCCGCCGCGAACTTCAGCAGGTCCTGCAATTTGATATATTCCGTTGTGATCTCGATGTTTTCCATATAATATTTTTTCCTCGCGTTCGAATCCACTGTGATAGAACAGGGAGAGCTTTTGCGTTCCGCCGATAGCCTGCGGACGGCGGACGCAGGCGGGACGAAAAAGATTCCCTTTTATTGTGCCTTCAATCTTACGGGCAGTACCATATAGAGGAACTCGTCCCCTCCGTCCACCGGCGTGATGATGCAGGGGGAAATGCCGGTATTCAGCTGCATCTTCACCTTGTCTGCCGGCGCATAGCGCAGCGCGTCCATAAGATAGCGGTTGTTGAAGCCGATCTCCAGCTGCTGGCCGTCGCCGCTGATGGGGCAGATGTCCTTGGCCTCGCCGTTGCCGGTGCGGGCGGAGAGATACACCCGATCTGCATCGAACAGGCAGCGCACGGGACTTTTCAGCTTCTCGCTGATGACAACGGAAACGCGGTCCAAACTCTCCAGCAGCGCCTTGGTCTCCACCTCCACGCAGATGGGATTGTTCTTCGGGATCGCATTGCGGTAGTCCAGGAACTCGCCCTCCAGACGGCGGCAGATGAGCTGGGTATTTTCGGCCTCGAACATCAGGTGCCGCTTACCCTGCACCACCGTCAGCAGCGCGTCGGTGTCGGCGCAGATCTTCTCCACCTCGTTGAGGGCGGCGCCCGGCGCCACAAAACGGAACGCGCCGCCGTCGATGCGCTCCAGCGGCTCCCGCCGCAGAGCCAGACGGAATCCGTCCACCGCCACCATGGTCAGCCCCGTGTCGCTGATCTCAAACAGCGCACCGGTGTGGATGGGACGTGCCTCGTTGGTGGACACGGCGAAGCTGGTCTGGTTGATCATGGCCTTCATGGTATTCTGCTGGATGGACACGGAGAACTCGTCGTCCACCGTGGGCAGCTCCGGATAGTCGTCTGCGGACAGCCCGGGCAGCTCAAAGCTGGCATCGCCGCACACCAGCTTCACCACGTATTTCTCGTCGGCGGAGAACACCACGATATCGTCAGGCAGGCGGCGGATCATCTCGCCGAACAGGCGGGCATTCAGCACGATGCGGCCCTCCTGATGGATCTCGGCGGAGATGGCGGTGCGGATACCGGTCTGCATATTGTAGCCGGACAGCGTCAGCTGCGTGTCGCCCTCCAGCAGCACACCCTCCAGCGCGGGGATGGAGCTCTTGGCCGCCACCGCCCGGGACACGGTACTGACGGCCTGCTGGAGCAGCGTTTTTTCGCAGGAAAATTTCAGCATCTCTATCTCGTTCCTTTCTCGTATTTCGCAGGCATACTTTTCACGGACAAATCATAAACTAATCATTTATTTTTAGTAGCGTTAGTAGTAGGGAGAATTTTTGTGGAAATTTCCCCGAAGCCCTTGTGGGACAGAGATTTATTTTCCACTCCTTCTCTGGAAAAGGAAGGGAGGTTTTCCACCGTTCCCCTCCATTCTCTTTTTTTCCACCGTTCTTCCACGTGGATACCACGATCACTGTGGAAAAAGCATTATCGCTTGCTGCTGATGTTGGTGGTGATCTCCTTGACCCGCTCGGCGAACTTGGGATCGGTCTGCATCTGCTTTTCCACCTTGTCCAGGGAGTGGAGGATGGTGGAGTGGTCGCGGTTGCCGAACTCCTTGCCGATGCCGTCCAGCGGCGTGGCGTGCATCCGCCGGATGAGATACATGGCCAGCTGACGGGCTGCCACCACGTCGCGGCTGCGGCTCTGTCCCCGCAGTGTCTCCTCGTCGATGTTGTAGTAGCTGCAGATATAGCTGATGATGACCTTGGGAGAAGGAACGTACTCGTTGCTGCGCTTGAGCATATCGCGGACGGCGCGGCCCACGGATTCCTCGTCCACCTGGTCTCCCAGCAGATCGCGGTAGGCCAGTATTTTATTGAGGGTACCCTCCAGCTGCCGGACGTTGGTGGTGACGTTCTCCGCGATGTAGTCCATTACCTCGTCGGGCAGCTTCACACCCAGCAGCGCCGCCTTGTTGTGGATGATAGCCAGACGTGTCTCGAAGTCCGGCGGGGCTACGTCCACCATCAGGCCGGACTCGAAGCGGGACATCAGGCGGTCGCTGAGCTGTGTCATCTCCCGCGGCGGCCGGTCGGAGGTCAGCACGATCTGCTTGCCGGATTCATACAGCGTGTTGAACGTATGGAAGAATTCCTCCTGGGTCTGGATCTTGCCGGCGATGAACTGGATATCGTCCACCAGCAGGATGTCGGCCTGCCGGTACTTCTCGCGGAACTCGGCGTTGCGGTTCTCGCGGATGGAGCTGACCAGCTCGTTGGTGAAGTCATCGCCCTTGATATAGACGATGCGGGACTCTGGACGGCGGCTGCGCATCAGGTGTGCGATGGCGTAGAGCAGGTGGGTCTTGCCCAGTCCCGACTCACCGTAAATGAACAGGGGGTTGAAGCCCTCCGCCGGCTTTTCCGCCACCGCCTTGGCCGCGGCGTAGGCCAGCTTGTTCTGGGGGCCCACCACGTAGGTCTCAAAGGTGAAGGCGTCGGAATCAAACAGGTTTCCCGGCCGGTCCGGCGCCACGCCGTGATAGGCCGCCAGCTGTTCGTCGCTGAGGATCTTTACCTCCAGATCGGTGGAGAAGATGTCCTTCAGCGCCGCCTTGATGTGGGGGAGGAACCGGGCCTCCACCGTGTTCTTCTTGAACGGATTGCTGCAGTGCAGCACCAGCGCCGAATCCTCCATGGTCACCACGGTGATCTCGTCAAACCAGGTCTTGATAGTCATGTCGGACAGCTCGCCGCTGAGACGGGCGAGGATACTGTCCCACAGATCTGACAGTGATTTCAAAGGAAGCTCTCCTTTCCTGCGATGTGTTTTCTGTGTACGCGCGGAAATGCACCCGTGAGGGCGCAGAATATCCCACTACATTATACCAGACCCTGTGGAAAAAAGCTACTACATATTCTAAATATAAAGCAGTTTTTCTGCGGCGGGGCAGGGTGTGAAATGCGGCGGCAGTGGGCAATTTTATGTTGACATGACAGTTTTCGTTATGTATAATGTATTCCGCGCCGTTTTATGGCGTCTGATGTGTCGACTGCGGCAGGGAACAACGTCCTCTGCTGTCGAGTAAGAGCGGCGGCTCTGTTCCGCCGCCGGATATTTTTTTGAAGATGGAGGTGTCATGCAATGTTCCGTACCTATCAGCCCAAGAAGCGCCAGCGCTCCAAGGAGCACGGCTTCCGCAAGAGAATGGCCACCCGCAATGGCCGCAAGGTGCTGGCTCGCCGTCGTGCCAAGGGCCGCGCTCGCCTGACCCATTGAGGTCGCGGAAAGTGCATCGCACAGTGAGATAAAGCCTTGAGGGACGGTGGATATCTGCCGTCCCTACTGGTGTTTCTCCAAAAGACTGCGCTGAAGAAAAAGAGGGAACGTATGGACGCGCGAGTTACGGTAAAAGAGAACGGCGACTTCCGCCGCATCTATCGCAGGGGCCGCTCCGCCGTCTCCGGCGGCGTGGTGGTTTACTGCCTGAAGAACCGAAAGGGCATGAGCCGCCTGGGGGTCACTGTGTCCACCAAGCTGGGCCATGCCGTGGTGCGCAACCGCGTCCGCCGCCGCCTGCGGGAGCTGTACCGCCTGCATAAGGCGGAGCTGCTCCCGGGCTACGACCTGATCGTGGTGGCCCGTGTACGGGCGGTGGACATGCCGTATGCCAAGCTGGAAAAGCAGTATCTGCACTGCCTTTCCCAACTGGAGCTGCTGCGGGAGGACGCATGAAAAAGCTGCTGCTGTCCCTGATCCGGTTTTACCGCCGTTCCATCTCACCTCTGTTTCCCCCCAGCTGCCGCTTTGTGCCCACCTGCTCTCAATATGCGCTGGAAGCCATTGAGAAGTACGGCGCGGCCAGAGGCGGATGGCTGGCCTTGAAGCGCTTTCTGCGGTGCCATCCTTTCCACAAGGGCGGCTGGTATGATCCGGTGCCCTGAAAATCCTGAAAGCCTCGTTTTATTTCACAACGAAGGAGATCATCCATGTTTGCACAACTCGGATACTACATCTGCGTACCGTTCGCGTGGCTGACCCGTCTGTTCTACACCTGGACGGGTTCCTATGGCGTGGCCCTGATCCTGTTCACCCTGCTGGTGAAGCTGGTGCTGCTGCCCTTCCAGCTCAAGAGCAAGAAGAGCATGCTGCGCATGAACCGCATGCAGAGCAAGATCAAGGACATCCAGACGCGGTATGCCAACAATCGGGAGAAGCAGCAGCAGGAGATGGCGAATCTCTACGCCCGGGAGGGCGTGAACCCCATGTCCGGCTGTCTGTGGTCTTTCCTGCCGTTCCCCATTCTGATCGCACTGTACTATATCATCCGCACGCCGCTGCGCTACTTCATGAGCCTGTCCCAGAGCGTGATCGCCGAGATCACCACTCTGGCCACGTCTCTGGGCTACGCCGCCACGGACGGTCAGGCCGCTGCCTACGAGCAGATCTATCTGGCCAAATTCATCCACGAGCACTGGGCCGACTTTGACGGTAAGTTTGCCGGCCTCATCGACCTGAACTACAACTTCCTGGGCATGGATCTGTCCGCTGTGGGCAAGGACCTGTTCAGCCAGTTCCCCTCCGGCGGCTGGCCCGTCATCGGCATCCTGATCATGCCGCTGATCTCCGCCGGTCTGCAGTTCCTGATGACCATGATCTCCATGAAGAGCAATGGAAACACCCAGATGAACGGCTCCAGCAAGGCCATGATGTACATGATGCCCCTGATGACCGTGTGGATGGGCTACATCCTGCCCGCCGCTCTGTGCGTGTACTGGATCTGCAACGCCGCGTTCTCCTGCATCCAGGAGCTGTTCCTGAACAAGTACTTCAATAAGATCCTGGACCGTGAGGAGACCGACAAGGAGCGGGAGAAGCGGGAGAAGCGCTATGCCAAGATGCAGGCGGCCCGCGAGAACTATAACCAGCAGATGGTGTCGGGCAAGGGCGAAAAGAAGCCACAGCCCCAGAAGAAGAAAAAGTCCTCCGACGGCGAGTACGGCGGCAGCACCACGGAAGCCGGCCGCGTGGGCCAGCGCCCCTACGCACGGGGCCGCGCCTTCAGCGAGGATCACTACAACGACAACTGATAAGGAGTTTTGTCTATGAGTTATATCGATGTAACGGGCAAGACTGAGGAGGAGGCCATTCGAAAGGGCCTGGAGCAGCTGGGAATGGACCGCGACGACGTGTCTGTGGAGATCCTGGAGCGGGCCAAGAGCGGCTTTCTGGGCATCGGCAGCAGCCCTGCCCGCGTTCGCCTGACCTACGGTCCGGAGGAGGCTCCTGTGGCCGAGCCGGCTCCCATTGTCAAGCCTGTTGTGAAGAAGCCCGCCGAGGAAAAGCCCGCGGCGCCTGCCGCAAAGCCTGCCGCTCCCAAGGCTTCTTTAGCCAGTTCGTGATACCCGTTCAACAG